>Ga0157376_10002548_pt1 | contig 12360 bp, 5 predicted proteins | sample M45metaG_FD_121801 | JGI IMG/M metagenome (GOLD analysis project Ga0157376, IMG submission 121801) | Miscanthus rhizosphere microbial communities from Kellogg Biological Station, Michigan, USA - M4-5 metaG | ecosystem: Host-associated > Plants > Roots > Rhizosphere > Soil | place: USA: Michigan... | reverse complement strand
GCAAGGCGCGGCGCGCGAACTGGCCACGGGCGACCCGGCGCTGCTGGCGACCGATGTCGGGCCCGTGATCGACGGCGAGGCCTACGAGGGATTGCAGACGCACATCCGCCGGCTGCATGCGCAAGGCCGCGCACTGCTGCCAGCCGGCGAGTTCGCGCCGCAGACGCGCCTCATCCCGCCGCAAGCGTTCGAGGTCGCGAGCATCGACGACGTGCGCCAGGAAATCTTCGGGCCGGTGCTGCACGTCGTGCGCTGGTCGGGCGACCCGCAAGCGGTGATCGAGCAGGTGAACGCGCTGGGCTACGGCCTCACGCTGGGCATCCAGACCCGCATCGACAGCCGTGCGCTGGCGATGGCGGCGCGCGCCCACACCGGCAACGTCTACGTGAACCGCAACATGATCGGCGCCGTGGTCGGGGTGCAGCCGTTCGGCGGCGAAGGCCTCTCGGGCACCGGCCCGAAGGCCGGCGGCCCGCACTACCTCTATCGCTTCTGCGCGGAACAGACGCTCACGATCAACACCACGGCGGCCGGCGGCAACGTGGCGCTGCTTGCTTGAAATCAATTCAATAGTCGAACGCAGCCCCAGTTGCGCGGCCTCCGCGACGACGACGCGCGCGCCGATGACGAAGAGGTCGCAGTCTTGTTCGGTCACGGCTGCATTGTCGCGGCTCACCGCTTGGCCCCGCCGCGCACTTGGAATTCGATCGTATCGACGATCTTGCCCGCGTCGTCACTCAGTTCGAGACGATGCGCGCCGGGCGCCGGCGCCCATGCGAACTCGCGCGACGCCGATGCGACGACCGCACCATCCAGCCGCCACAACAACGCGCGCGCCGCCTGCGCCTGGAAGAACACGCGCTGGCTCTCGGACGGAATGTCCGGATCGACCGCGAGGATGCTGCCATTGCCGGGATAGCGGATCTTCGGCACGCGACGCTCATCCGCGACGAGTTCGATCACTCCGCTCTCTGTACCGGCGACGAACCATTCGCTGCGCTCCGGCTCCAGCGCGGGCGCGTACGTGATGTGTTGCGCGATCACGCCGGCGGGCGCGGCGGGGCGGCGCGCCGGCGAATCCTTGTGCAGCCAGTCCATCACGTCGCGCCACACGGGCGCTGCGCCGGTCACGCCGGATACGTCCCACATCGGCTCGCCGTCGAAGTTGCCGACCCACACGCCGACCGTGTACTTGCCCGAGAAGCCGACGCACCAGTTGTCGCGCATGTCCTTGCTGGTGCCGGTCTTCACCGCCGTCCAGTACGGTGCTGCGAGCTCGTTCGACAAGCCGAACGTCACGCTGCGTGCCGCGCGATCGGACAGGATGTCGTCGACCACGAAAACAGCGCGCGCATCCATCACACCACGCGGCGGTGCGACCCGGCGCGGCCCCAGCGTCGGCGCACTCGCCACGCCGCCATTCGCGAGCGCGCGGTACGCATTAGTCAGCGCGAGCAGGCTCACCTCCGCCGAGCCGAGCGCGAGCGAGTAGCCGTAGTAGTCGGCCGGCTCGGTAAGGCTGTCGAAGCCGAGGTCCTTGAGGCGGTTGTAGAACGGCTCCATGCCGGTCATCACCAGCGTGCGCACGGCCGGCACGTTGAGCGAACTCGCCAGGCTCGTGCGCGCGCTCACGTAGCCCTTGAAGTCCTTGTCGTAGTTCTGCGGAACGTACAGACCTGCCGGCGTGGAGATGTCGATCGGCGAATCGTCGAGGATCGATGCCGCCGTGATCAACCGCTTCTCGATCGCAAGTTCGTACAGGAAGGGCTTCAGCGTCGAGCCGGCCTGCCGCAACGCGATCACGCCGTCCACGCTGCTTGCGCCCGCGTTGCCGACGTAAGCCAGGATCTCGCCGCTCGCGTTGTCGATCACGACAACGGCGCCGTCGTTCACGTTGCGATCCTTCAGCGCCATCAGTTGCTGGCGCAGGCTGGCCTGCGCGACGCGCTGCGCGTCCGCATCGAGCGTGCTCGCGATCTTCTCGGCGGGATTGCGCAGCAGCTTTCGCGCGGCCTCTTCCGCGAGCGGCGCGCCGCCCAGCGGCCGATGACGGCCCAGCGCCACGCTCGTCATTGCCTCGATGCTCTCGCAGGATGCCGTGAGCTTGCCCTCCTTCGCGAGCGCGCACGCACGCCGCGCAACCATCGCGGGTGTCGCGCTCGGCGAACGGATCAGGCTGGCGAGGATCGCGGACTCGGCGTCGTTCAATCCGGAGGGCATCTTCGCGAACAGCGCCTGCGACGCCGCGGCGATGCCCTGCGATTCACCGCGGAAGGTCACGAGGTTCAGATACGCCTCGAGGATTTGCGGCTTGGTCCACCCTGCTTCCAGTTCACGCGCGGCGGCGATCTGGTCCCACTTCTGACCCAAGGTGCGCCCGTCCTTGCCCGCCTGCAGCGCCGGATCGAGCAAGCCCGCGAGCTGCATCGTGATCGTGCTCGCGCCGCGCGGCCGCGCGCGGAACAGGTTGTCCCAAGCGGCCTTGCCGATCGCTTCGAAGTCCACACCGCCGTGCTCGTGAAAGCGCTGGTCCTCGGCCTGCACGACAAGGCGCGTCAACGCGGGCGAGACGTCGTCGAGTGGCACCCACGCCATGCGCCGCACGGTCATGTCGATGCGCACGCTTTGCAGTTCGACGCCATGACGATCGAGCAGCACCGCATCGGACGGCCGCCATGCGGCCTTCACCTGCTCGGGCGTCGGCGCCGCCGCGCCGGCGGCCCCCGCGAACAGCGCGAACGCGAGCGCGGCGAGTCGATTACGGTGCGACATGGAATTTCGCATTCGGAATCTCGCCGAACATTTCCGGCGAGTACATCGCTTCGACGCGCGTGGCCGGCAGCGAGAAGTCGCCGTCGTTGTTCAGGCGTACGGTGTACTCGACCGACCACTTGCCCTTCGGCACGAATTCGAAATACGAGCGGAACGCTTCGAAGGTGCGCTCCTCGAACGCGGGCCACACCCAGCCCGTGCGCTTTTCGCCGCTCGCCATGATCTTTGAATCGCGGCCGAGTCCGCCGCCGAGCACGCCGGCACTGGCGGGAATCGGATCGTCCACCACGACCCAGGTCATGTCGGACTGCGCTTCCAGATCGAGATGCACGCGGTACACATCGCCGCGCGACCACACGCCGGGCTTCTTCTGCTCGATCGGCGTGATCGTCTTCGCGATCCTGTAGCCCGAGGACAGCGGCGCCTTCAGCGGGATCGCGGCGAGGCTTTGCACCGTGACCCACGGCTTGCCCGCGCCGGCATGCTGGATTGTCAGCTGATCGCTCTGCTTCGGCCACGCTTGCAGGAAGGTCGCGCCGCTCTCGCGCTTCTTCCACTCGAGCGTCGAGCGCTCATGTCCCAGCGTCACGGTCGACTCGCCGGCCACGGCGACCGACTCGAACTTCGCCGAGAACTTCTCGATCGCGAGCGTGCCCCACGCGTTCGCCACCGTCGTGGTCCAGCGGCCCTTGTGCTGGCGGCCGAGCGTGCCGCGCACGATGCGGCCGATGTCCTCGTGCCAGCGCTCGTTGTCCAGCATCGCGAGCAGCACGCGGTTCGCGTTGACGTCGGGCGAGAGCATCAGCCACCACAGATCGTCGCGCCGCTCGGTGGAGAAGCCCATCGTCGTGCCCTGGAAGTTCAGGCGCGAGCGCAGGATCTGCTCGGCCTGCGCCAGTTGCGCATCGCGCGTCGGCAGGTTGGGCGTGCGCTCGAGAACGAGATACCAGTCGATCACCGCCGACGTCGGCCACAGGTTCGGCTCGAGCGCGAACGTCTGCAGCAAATCGGGTGTGACGAGGCCCGAGCGCGACAACGCTTCCAGCGCGGCCACCTTGCGGATCGCGACGTCCGCCGTCGGCAGCCACGAGTGACGGATCACGCGGCCTTGGACGAAGCCGATCAGCGCCTGCTCCATGCGCGTCTTGCTCGACTCGGGAATCTCGTAGCCGGCCTCGGCGGCGACGGACAGCACGTAGGCCGTCAGCGAATCGCTGCCATACAGCATCAAAGGGAAGTACTTGACGAGCCCGTCGCTGTCCAGATGCGCCGGCAGCCGCGCCATCTGCGCCTTCCACAGTTTCTCGTCGCGCAGCGCGACGGCGATCGACGCCTCCTGTTCGAAGCAGGTGTACGGATACGTGTTCATGTACTCGCGCACGCCGGGCAAGTCGTTGCCCAGGCGCGGCACGATCACGCTCTGCACGCCACCGCGTCCGGGCAGCGCATCAGCGGGCTTCTGCACAGTCATCGAGATCGGCTTGTCGACCTGCATCAGCGTCGCCTGGTACGTGCGCACCGGCACGGCGAAGCTGACCTTCTGCTTGACGCGCAGCTTGTCGGCGAGATCGCCGTCGCGCGCTTTCGCGGTGATGTCCCAGGTCAGGCCGTGCACGGCGATCGGCACGCGATAGTCCCACGCCACGTCCTTCGCCTGGCCCGCGTCGATCGTGACGGTTTGCCGCGCGAGTTTCGATTCGGACTTCGCCGCGACATCGGGCGTGACATTCGCATCGACGTCGACCGTGACGGCTCCGTTCGTCGTATTGCGCAGCGTGAACCCCGCGTGGAAGCGATCGTCCTCGCGCACCAGACTGGGCAGGCCCGACAGCAGGATCAGGTCCTGCGTGCTGCGGATGTCGATACGGCCCGTGCCGAAGCGGTCAGCGCCTGCGCTCGCGATCGCGACGATGCGGAACGACGTGAGCGAATCGTTCAGCGGGACGTCGACGTTCGCCTCGCCGCTCGCATCGAGCACCACGCGCGCTTTCCAGAACAGCAGCGTGTCGAACAGCTCGCGCCCCGCGCTCTTGCCGCCGCCGCCACCGTGCGGCACGGCCTTGCGTCCGAAGTGACGCTTGCCGATCACTTCCATCTGCGCGGTGGACGTTTCCACCTGCAGCGGCCGCTGCTGCATCATCGCTTCGAGCAGGTTCCAGCTGTCGTTGGGCATCAGCTCCAGCAGGCCGACATCAACCGCGGCCACCGCGACTTCCGCGCCCGCGGGCAACGCACCGCCGTCGGCCCGCGCCACCTTGATACGCACCTTCGCCTTCTCGCGCACGTGGTACACAGGCTTGTCGCTCGCGACGTCGACCTTCAATTCATGCGCGCGCCACCCGACCTGCAGCTTCGCGAGGCCCATCTTGTACGCGGGCTTGCCGAGATCGACCAGCGCGGTGGGTTGCACGCCGTTCACGCGGCCGCGCACGACGAACACCGACACGTAGACGTTCGGCGCGTATTGGGCCTTCACGGGAATCGAGAACGTCGGGTTCTTGCCCGAGAGATGTTTGATGTAGGTGTCGATGACGCCCTCGCGCTCCACCGTGACCAGCGCCGTGCCCGAGCGGAACGGCATGCGCACCTGGAAGCTCGCGCTCTGCCCCGGCTCGTAGCGCTTCTGTTCGGCCAGCACGTCGATGCGGTCGTTGTCGCTGGCGGCGAACCACCAGTCCTCGCTGCCGGCAACCCATGTGTCGCGGTTCGCGTAGGTCGCGTGGCCTTCGTCGTCGGTGGCCTTGGCGCGCAGGATCAGGTTGCCGGTCGCCGGCGACTTCACCGTGCAGAACAGCAAGCCCTTCGCATCGGTGCGGCCTTCGCACGCGGGGCCGAGGCGCTTCACCTCGCTCGTATTCTCGTACGCGTAGAACCCGCCGATCAGTCGCCGGCGATGCGAATACGTCACGCGCTGGAAGAAGTCGACGGCGACGTTCGCGTTCGCGACGGGCTGGCCTTGCAGGTCGAGCACGATGGCCTGGAACTTGAACGCGTCCTTGCTCACCGCCCACGCATCGGGTTTGACGCCGACCACGACCTTCGACGGCCACAACGCGATGCGCGTCGACACGGCCAGCGTCTCGCCGTTGGCATCCTGGTATTCGAGTTCGGCGAGCACATCGCGCGGCGTCGGTGCGCTCGGCAGCTTGTCGATCGCGATGCGTGCCGCGCCCGCGCTGTCGAGTTGCAGGCTGCGCGTCTGCGCCTTGCCGGGCGTTGCGCCGCCCGATGCGTTGTCGTCCTCGCCGCTTTCTTCATCGTCGAAGCCCGGCGTCTCCTTCACGACGCCTTCTTTCACATCGCCGTTGCCGAAGGTGACGCCGTCATAGCCGGCGAACGACACGCTCTTGTCTTCGACGACCGTGCGAAGCTTGACGGGCGCATATGACGCGCCGCCGCCCGCGAGGTAGTTCAGCTGCACGTCAAGATCGAACTTCGCCGGCAGCACCAGCGGCGTCTTCGGCCCTTGCAGCAGCGCCTTCATCGTCGGGACGCGGAAGGCCTCGACGCGAAACGAGCCCGCCGCGAAATTGCCGATCGCGACGCTGTACATGCCCTGCTTCGCATCGGCGGGGATCTTCCAAGTGGACTCCGCTGCGCCCGCGTCGCCGATCCACTTCAGCGGCAACTCGTACTTCTGGTCCGTTCCCTGGTGCGTGATCACCAGCTTGCCCGGTAACGCGAGCGCGGGACCGGTTGGCGCCGATCCGGGACGACGCACGCGTCCGCCCTTGTCGTGCAGGGTCTCGTCCGCGCTCACCAGGCGGATGCCGGTCAGCGTGTGCTTGCGCAGGAAATGCTTCATGTGCACGGTCTCGCCGGCCCGCAGCAGCGTGCGATCGAACACCGTGTCGGCCATGATGTTGTCGGCGTTGAACGAGCCGGTCGGCACGTTGAAGCGCCACGACTCGATCCCACCCACCCAGTTCGACAACGTGAAGGTCATGTCGCCGTCGCTGCGCGCGCTAACGAAGAAAGCCGGCTGCCACGGGCAACCCTTCGGGTTCAGTTCGCCCGCGATGCGCGCCACGCCGCTCTTGTCGGTCGTGCCCTGCCACAACGCCTTGCCGTCGCAGCCGCGCACCGCGACCTTCGCGCCGGCCACGGGCTGGCCCTTGTCGAGCGTCGTGACCCACACGATCGACGATTCCGCGCCGTGCTTGAAGTGCGCGGCGAGGTTCGTGACGAGTGCCGACGATTGAACGTAGGCCTTGCCGCCATCGGCCGCGATCACCGCGCCCAGCTTGGGACTTTCCAGCTCCACGACATAGAAGCCGGGTTTCTTCAGCGGAATGCCGATCACTTCGAAGGCGCGCCTGCCGTTCGGCTTGGGCATCTGGAAGGGCTTCGCTTCGTCACTCGCTTCGAAGATCGACTCCTTCATCTGCTCGTACCAGGTGTCGCGGATGGTCCAGTCGTTGCGCTGCGAGCCGGACAAACGCTTCAGCCAGCCGATGACCCGCGCGTCGTCCTCTTCATCGACGCGCAGGACTTGACCAGAAGCGCTGCCCGTCAACACGCCTTCGACGTTGCGCACCGTCACCGGCAACACCGGATCGGCATTCGCTTCGACGATGCCGAAGCGCGCGGGGAATTTGATCAACGGCGGCTGGTCGTCGGTCGCGACGGCGAGCGGGAAGCGCGCCTGGTTCACGAGCGGGCGGCTCGCATCGTCCTTGAGCGACGGCGGGATCGCGATCGTGAAGCTCGAGCGTTCCGGGAACGGGCCTGTGAACGTGACCTGAGTGACGGCGTCGTTCTTCGCTTCGTCGTCACCGATCACGGCCTGCCAGACCTTGCCCTTCTTGTCGGTGAGCCTGATGGCCTGCGCGTCCTGCTTGCGGATGGGGGAGGTGAACGCCAGCGTCATCGGCAGGAACGGAATGCACTGCGCCTTCGAGTTGATGCGCTGGCAGCTGAACTTCGCCGCGAAGTCGGGCCGCGTGCGGAAGGCGAGCGCCTGGTCCTCCGTCGTTGAGATGCCGCTTTCGCTCGTGACGCCCGCGCCCCACACGAGGCTCACCTGCGATTCGGCCGGCAGCGCATGCTTGCATTGCAGGAGTACGACGGGCAGCGCATCCAGCCGCTGCGGCGTCAACGCGAGCGTCGTCTTCCACACGCCGCCGCGCGCCTTGAAGTAGACGGTGAGGAAGTGGTCGATGAAGTTGCGCCGCAACGCGAGCAGCTCGTCGCGCTGCGCACCTTCGATGAAGCGCACGCCGATCTTCTCGTTCACGCCCTCGGCGCGGCAGTAGACGTTCTTCTCGATCGACTCCTTCTTCGCCACGGCGTCGAGGCCGAGGATGAAGACTGCGTTCTCGTCGAGGTCCCACTGGCCCTCGGACGGAATCGAGCGGATGATGCTCGGCCCGCCGGTGGTGAACGCGAACTGCCGCGTGCCTTCGAGCGGCTTGCCCGCGAGATCGGCGAGCTTGGTCTTCAGCGTGAACGTGCACGCCACGCCGGCCGGAAGGTCACGCTCGAAGTCGTAGCTCCAATTGCGGCCGTCCACCCAGCGGCCCGTGCCCTTCTCGGGACAAGCGACGTCGAACGGGTCCGACAAACGCAGATCGCCGAACGGCACCATCTGCCCACTGAAGCGCGCGACCGCCTGGCGCACGCCCTTGACGGGGCCCTCCGGCGAGAACGATTCGACCGTCGTTGCGGCCCACGCGCATTGCGTGATGCAGGCTGCCAGCAACGTGCCCAGCCATGTGCGAAATGTCGACATGAGAACTCCCTCCTTCGCCGTGCAGGCAATGGTAATCGCGGAATCCATCAGCGCAGCGCCACCGTCATCCGCTTCCATTGCGGATCCTGCCAGCGCTGGAACGCCAGCAGCGACTTCGGTTCGGCGGCGCGGCGTTCCACGGTGAGCGTGTCCAGGCGCAGCACCTGGAAATCGCGCTTGAACTTGCCGCCATCGCGCGCTTCGCGGGCCACCAGCATTTGCCGCCCGCCGGGCACCCAACCTGCAAACTCCACGTAGCCGACATCGGGGTCCGAAGCCGCCGGCGGCAGGACATCGATGCTCCAGCCGTTGGCGCGCTTGCGGAACACCCACAGCTCGCGCCAGGCATCGAGCGGCTGCACGGCCAGCGCCAGCGCGTTGCCCTCGCGGTCGAGCGTGGCGGACTGCGGCCACACCAGCGCATACGTGCAACGCCTGGCGAGCGGACGATCCGCATCGTGCTTGGCGTCGACCAGCATGACGCAGGTCTCGCCCGGCTGGCCCGGCGCCGTGACGATGGCGGGCCAGCGCGCGGGCGCCGCGGCGGCAAGCGGCGACGCCGCCCAGCGCGAGGCGTTGGTGCGCATCGCGGCATCGTTGTACGCGGCCTGGTCGACGTCGGTGAGCTCGCCCTTGGCGATGCCCGCCAGTTCGGCCAGCGCGCGTTGCGCGGCGCCGCTCGCGTCATGGCCCTGGCGTGCGCGCTCGTAGGCCAGCGTGCTCCACAGGCTGGCGCGCCGCATCTGCACGCGGTTGCGCAGGTAGCCCGGCAGCGCGCCAGTGTCGACCCGCTCCAGCACGTCGGCGCGCCATTGGTCCACTTGCGCGCGTTCCAGCGGCTTCAGGTTCGGGTCCACACATTCGGGCCGCGTGAGCGAAAGCGCCGCGCGGGCACGCTGCTGCGGCTGCGACACGTCCATCGCCAGCACGCGGCGGAACGCTTCGCCGTCGTAGCAGATCTGCATGCGCCCTTCGCGCTCGTAGCTCGAGAACTTGATGCCGTAACCGGTCGCCACTTCGAGGTGCGCGACCAGCGCCGCTTGCGCCGGCTTCGGCAGCGTGGCGCCGAAGGAGGCGCGGTGCGCGAGCCGGTCGGCCATCGTTCCCAGCGCGTCGAAGGCTTCGCTGCCGTCGGCGCCGCGCAACGCTTCGGCGGGGGCGGCCTGGATGTACGCGGCGGTGAAGCCGAGGCCGAGCGCTTCGCTGCCGGGCGTTTCGCGCAGGAAGCGGATCACCGACAGCAGCTCGGGCGCTTCGGCCGCCGACAGCGTGGTGCGCCGCACCTGGCTGGCGCGCACGAAGCCGCCGCGTTCGCGCTTGTGGTCGTACACCTGCAGGTAGTCCAGCCGTTCGCCGCGCACTTCGAGCAGTTCGCCGGGGCCCAGTTGCGCCTGCTGTTGCGCCGAGTCGCGCGGCGCGGCGCGCAGCGGCGCCTGGTCGGCGACGACCAAGGCCATGGATGCGGGCTGCGGCGCTTGCGGCGCGGGCGCCGCGCCGGCCGAAGTTGCGATAAGGGCCGCCAAGGTGAAGAGGGCGCCGCGCATGATCACTCCTCTTCTTTCGCCACGGTCGGTTGCGCGGCCGGCGCGCCGCCCTTGGGCATACCGCCCAGCAGCGTGCCGCCGATGAAGCCGCCGTCCGAAGGCGGCGGCGCGATGATCACCTGGATCTTGTCGGAGAGCTTGTCGGCCAAGGCCTTCTGGATCAGCAGCGGATGCTTGGTGACGAGCGCGCCTTCGCGCGCCATCTGCTCGGCGCTCACCTTGCCGATGCGCTCGAGGCGCCACGCTTCGGCCTCGGCCAGTTTCTGGCGCGCATCGGCCTCACCGCTCGCTTCGATGCTGCGGGCCTGCGCATTGCCTTCCGCCGCCTTCACGCGCGACTGCTTTTCAGCCTCCGCTTCCAGCTTGCGCTGCTCGATCTGCTGCTGCTTGAACGGCAGCACGTGCTTCATCGCTTCTTCCTGCGCCTTCGCGGCGATCACCTGTTCGCGCGCAGCGGCCTCGGCGCGCACTTCGCGCCGCACCTTCTCGGCATTGGCTTCGAGCTCGCCTTGCTTGACCTGCTTTTCCTTGAGCTCCAGCGTGTACTGCATCTTCTGCGTCTCCAGTTCTTCCGCGAGCAGGCTTTCCATGCCGCGCTTGTAATCGGCCGGCAGGTCCACCTTGCCCATCTGCACGCCGTGCAGCACGATGCCGTCGGCGGCGAGCCGCGGCTTGAGTTCGGCCTCGATCACCTGCTGGATCTCGGCGCGCTTGGTCGAGAAGATCTCGCGCACCGTGTAGCGCGCGAACACCTTGTAGATCACGCCTTGCACCGCCGGCTCGACGATCTCCGCGGCGTAGTTGTCCGGCAGGTTCTTCGCCACGGCCGCGATGCGCGCCGGGTCCAGCGCATAGCGCACGGCGAGGTCGACGCCGACCGACAGGCCCTCGATCGACTGCAACGGCGCCGGGCCGCTGGCGCTGCTCACCTGGGTGGCGCGGTACACCTGGTCGCGCAGCGAATACACACGCATGTCGTGCAAGCCGGGGAACACCAGCACGCTGCCTTCGCGCCATTGCGTCACGGTGCCCGTCAACTGGTTGGTGCGCACGCCAACGTCGCCGCGCGGCACGCTCTGCATCGGCGGATGGTGATAGAGCAGCCAGGCCACGACGGCGACCGGTGCGATCCACAGCGCGGCGCGCTGCACGCGGGCGAGTTGCGCGTACATGCGATCGGCGCTGAACGGCGTCTCGGCGGCTTCGCCGGAAACGGCGGTCTCGTGCACCGCAAGGGACGGGCGGAACACCCGCGAGACGAAGCGGCGCGCGGCGCGGGCGATGACTTGAAGACGATGGGCCATGATGTTTCTTTCGGGGAAGAGTTGAAGTTGGAGGTCGAGCGGGGAATCAGCAGCCGCAGCCGAAAGGCTGCGCGCTCGGGCGGTTGGCGCCCGGATGCGCTTGCGTGGACAGCAGCAGGTAGCTGTCGTCGCCGACATCGACGATGAAGTCGGGCATGCCGTCGCCGTCGAGGTCGGCGATGGCATCGATGCGGGTCTCGGCCGCCGGCAGGCCGAGCAGGTAGTCGTGCATCTGACCGCCGTAGCCGATGGTCAATTGCGTTCCGGCCGCGTCGCTGGCAACGACGAACGAGAACGGCGTCTTGCCGTAAGTGAGCTGGTATTCCTTGCCGGATTTGGGCTGCGCGATGCGGTCGAGCCCGCGGTACTGGCGCCGCGCGCCTTCCCTCAGCTGCGCGCCGGGAAGGCGGACGTACATCGCGCCGTCGGGTTCGGCGGCTGCGCCGCCCCGCGCCATCGCGTGCACCTCGATCGAACGCTCGCCGGGCGTGAGGCGGTACCAGCCGCCGGCCGCGGACGCCATCAAGTTGCCGGGGCAAGACGGGCTGTCGGGCATGTCGTCAGGCAGGCCGGCGGCCCAGGCCGACGCGGCAGCCAGGGCGAAGGCCCAGAGCAAGGCGAGCTGCGCGAGGGCGCGCAAGTTGGAATGGGTGCGGGGCGTGGTCTTCATGGAGCTTCTCCTTCGTGGTTGGCGATGGCGTCCATTCTTCGAAGAGCGCGCGGAGCGAACAACGAGCGCGCGGGGCCAGTTGCGTCACGCGCCGGAGCGGGCTTTCCGGCCCCGGAAGAAACACTCACACCGCACCGCGCGGCGGACCCGGATAATCGCCGCACCGACTTGCCAAGGATTCGCGTGACGCTCGTTGCCGTGATCGAAGACGACCTGCCCACCAGCAACCAGCTGGCCGGCTGGATCCGCGCGGCTCGCCCGGGCATCGAGGTGCAGCAGTGGTTCAACCGCGACGAAGCGGAAGCGGCGCTGGCGCGCGAAGCCTACGACGTCGTCGTG
>Ga0157376_10002547_pt1 | contig 12361 bp, 13 predicted proteins | sample M45metaG_FD_121801 | JGI IMG/M metagenome (GOLD analysis project Ga0157376, IMG submission 121801) | Miscanthus rhizosphere microbial communities from Kellogg Biological Station, Michigan, USA - M4-5 metaG | ecosystem: Host-associated > Plants > Roots > Rhizosphere > Soil | place: USA: Michigan... | reverse complement strand
AGTTCTCTGCGGGATAGTGAGATCTTAGCCTTGAAGGGCTGGAGAAATCTTTAACCATAAATGAACCCTTTCCGGGTGCTGCTAATGGCCACATCAAACCGTCTTCCCTCCAGAACTAATAAAACCGATCGCATTCCTACCAGCTTTATAGTCAAATGCCTCAGCCATTGTATTATAAATTTCTGCCAAAGACATTGCATTTTTTACATCGTACTTGTGAATGCCTATTTTCCCCAACAATGCCTTTGACTTTTCTACTGACAGTTCCTTAAATTCATATAAAGCGATCAGCCTGCCCTTTCTCAGCAAGGCTTTATCAATATTGGAAATATGAGTATTGAAAGTGGCAATTATTTGTATGCCTAGACTTTCTCCGAGCAATCCATCTGATAAATTAAGTAGCAGGGAAATCCCTGGGTTATTTCCTCCTTGTCTTGATACAAGTAATTCCTCCGAATCTTCGATTATAAAAACTGAATTAGGATTATCAATTAATAGGCTGATTATATTAGGCGAGTCCATGCTGCTAGCCAATCTTGCTGGCAGAAAAATGACTTTCTTATTGAGGCAATGAATTAGGTATTGAATATAAGTTGATTTGCCCGTGCCTGGAGTACCATGAAATAATATAAGGCCGCTTTTATTCTTTTTTTTGAGCATCCTCAATATGTATCTATGCAACGGCAATAAATCATCATTATAATTTCTTTTTAAGACCAATTTTGGCTTACCGATTTTTAATTCCGATAAACCCAAACCGGATAATTCATTTGTAATAACAAATATGGAATGTGTCGCACCTTCCTTTCTGGTAAACTTTTTAGCGTCATCTATCAATAGTTGGGCACAAGTTTCCTGGGTGTCAGAAAAATATATTTCTACGCTGTTATATTGAATAGCCAGAACAAGCTCTCTTTTAAAAACACAGATCAAATTCGAATCAACCATCTGTTTGGTCTTCCTATTATAATTTTGTCTTACATGCGCGCCTAGAATCTGATCATTATATGCAAATTTTACCCAATTTGCCATTTTAGTTGGGTCAATATTTCTTATCACCTTAATGCTAGGAATTATTTTGTGATAAGCATAAAAGAGTCTTGCACAGCTTACATAAACAGAGTGATCCTCAAAGATGTCCATCGAATGGAACTTCAATCCAATCATATTTTTAATGGTCATTTAAAATAATTTGGGCATTAAATAATCATAACGCAGTATTTTATTGTAATTCTGATACAATATTCTGTCAAATACAAGCGGCCTAATACTAAGCGGCTTACATATTTTTTCGATTATCTGTTGTTCCAAGTCATCGTATACTTTCGGATTTGAGAGTTTACTAGCGGAAGGAAATGATACACCTGCATGCAAAAAAACATTTTGTATGCGAATGTCAATAGCAATTGTGTTGGTGTTCATGCCTAATCCCATTAAAAAATCTCTCGCACTTTTGCTTTTCATGAATTTCATATTCTCCATTAAGTAACGAACTCTCTGCAGCTCATGATTTTCGCCTGAATTAGAATCAAGCATCTGCATGATGGCTTTAAATCCGCCTTTATAGGACGCCAGGAACAGATAATTGTGAAGCAGTGCCCGGCTTTTAGCACTTTTGCTTGCAACAGCTGATGCATATCGAACCTTGGCTTTTCGTAAGACATAATTAATAGTCTTTAACAGCTTGTCCTCAATTGTAATTTTTCTTAAAGACTCAAAATGAATTAATTGCCTTAGTTCTTTACTTTTATCAAACCTGATCTTGCTGATTGAGCCTCCAACAACCATTACCTGACCAATATTTGTCATCCAGAGTTCATTATTTGACAATCTTTTCCAGTTATCTTTTTCCGGTATAACTGTAATTTCTTCATATGCATTAATGATTTTTTCAAAAGTTTTTAATGTTTTCCTGCTTATTGTCAATTCAATCATAAATAGACCACTAATATGTCGATTTAGGTATTGAAAATTTAGTGTTTTGTGAGTATACTTCCCTTGGAAAACATCATCCTGAACCACTAGCTATTAATTAGATAAATCAAAAAAGTATACTGGTTCATTATTACATTCAATTATGGAATTCATTTCAAATATCAGGGTGACAAAATGCAGCCTGACAATGGATGGGATCATGATTTGTTATTCAAAAACCGATGGAATGACGGTCTTGCAATTTGATAAATTTACTTCCTGTGCAATGCTTGTTAGGATAGGTGTAATTGAAGACTTCATATCCAATGGCTGGGAGCCAGCGATATTGAACCTTAATGTGCGACCAGATAGAAATAGACTCGAAATATGGACTGAATTTGTATTAAACTTCGTTTTCACATTTGAGATGGCACAAAACATCGTACAGGAATATTACAGACACAAGTCAAGGCAGAATATAAGAAATCGAGATGATAATGAGGATGTTGAACTGTGAGAGTCATCCTTGTTACACAAATAATATTTACAATCTAATTACCAATTATTATTTATATGGAGAAAATTATCATCAAGAACTCAAAAAACAATTTTCTGATGGATATTTCATCTAATCAATTGACTTTTCTGGATGGACGTTATTATTCTACTTCTGAAAATGATTTTGTTCCTTCTGTGACCACATATCTTGAAGCTTACCCCAAGTCTCCCCAATTTTTTGAATGGCTCAAAAACGTGGGCCATGATGCGGATGAAATTAGGGATGAGGCTGGACGAAGAGGCTCCGTTGTGCACTCGTTAACTGAAAAGTATGATAATAATGAAGAGGTTAAGCTTTTGGATGAAAACGGTTACATAGACTACAAGCTTTCAGAATGGAAAATGTTTGAAAAATATGTTGATTTTCGAAAGAAATTCAATACAAACATTATTCACAACGAGCTAAATCTTGTTTCTTCATCCTTTCAAATGGGTGGTACGATAGATAGGGTAATGCAGGTTGAAGGCCAAACATTACTTGTCGACATAAAGACCTCCAATGCCTTGCACCCTCATTACTGGCTCCAACTCGCCGCATATCATAAACTGTTGAAAATTAAGCTTGACTTAAGCGTGGACGGCGTGGCTATTCTCTGGCTGAATGCAAAAACAAGAACTGCCGGCCGGGAGGGTCAAATTCAAGGATTGGGTTGGCAGTTGTGCATTGAAAAAGATGAATACAAAATTGAACAGTCCTGGCGAAGATTTCAAGCGTGTAAGGAGTTGTGGTTGTCGGTAAATGAAAATCAAAAACCGAGGGAACTGTCTTATTCCCTGTCACATAAAATAACTTCTTAATATAAAAATCATAGCAGTTATGGCCGCAGGCAAATCAACAAATGAAATTTATTACGGAATTTCTAATGGAAAAATTGTACGCCAGTTTTTGAATAAAACGGACAATTCTGTTGAGCGTATTAATAAAAATGGCAGGATCGTGTATGAGGTGTTTTATGACTTTATTGACGGGGTAATTATGAATATATCTATCAAAGCGCATGATGAATATGGAAAATTTTGGCAAGTAGTTTTGAAGGATGAGGAAAGCGGTACAGTCCAAAACTTACAATTCAATTATTCATCCGGCTATGCCAACGGATTTCTAAAAGCTTTGCCAAATATCGATTTGTCACAAAAGGTGAAGATCATTCCTAATGCAAAAAAAGAAGCTGATAAAACGAAAACAACAATATTCCTTAAGCAATTTGACAAAGTAATTAAATGGTATTTTACAAAAGCCAATCCAAATGGCTTACCTGAACTAAAAAAAATAAAGATAAAGGGCAAAAGTACTTGGGATGATTCGGAGGCTATGGAATTTTTAGAGTCAATGGTAATAAATCAGATATTGCCCAAAATTCTTAGGCCAGCATGATCGATAGAATAGTCCTTAGAATTGTGATTAGTTATGACTAGATTTTCAAGCCCTTCACCCCTTGTTCCATTTCGGGAAATGGCAGCATATGAAGCACTTTGGGCGGAAAAAAAGACCACTTTTAAATCGTTGGCCAATTTACTTGCATCGAATCTGGGTTCAAAACCTTCAGATCTTGTAAGTGAACACAAGATTACGTCATTCATTAATATTTTAAATGAAATGGCTTTATGTCCTAGTCATCTGCCTGAACTAAAAGTCTTGATCAATGGGATGCGTGACTATCCAAAAGGATTACAAGACGCAAAAGATCCTGTCGAATTATTCTATTATATCGGCAAATTGGAATTGTTTTATACCAGGAGAATTGCAATAATCGGTACACGGAAGCCATCTGAGGAGAGTCTTCAAATAACCCATGATATCGTTACCAACCTTGTTAATGAAAACTTTACAATAGTTTCAGGTCTCGCCTCAGGAATTGATACACAAGCTCACAAATCGGCAATCGCTGCCGAGGGAAGGACTATTGCTGTATTAGGGACGCCATTAAACAAAGTGTATCCACCGGCAAATTCACACTTACAACGTGAAATTGCAAATAATCATCTACTAATTAGTCAAGTCCCGTTTTATAGATACACACAACAAGGATGTCTTTATAACAAACTTTTTTTCCCAGAAAGAAATAAAACAATGTCTGCTCTCACTGAAGCGACGCTTATTATTGAGGCAAGTGATACCTCTGGGACATTAACTCAAGCCACAGCGGCCCTTTATCAAAAAAGGAAATTGCTTATTTGGGACACTTGCTTTAATAATGAAAAATGGACCTGGCCATCTCGTTTACTAGAGAAGGAGGCAATAAAAGTTCGAAATATTGAAGAAATTAAAACCGCTCTTATAATTGATTAACTATCAACTTCTCTTAAAAATACTTGAATTTGTAAGAGAATTTCAATCACTCTATTGGTTTCAGTCACCTTCATACCTGCAAAGGAGTTAAGGTGAAAACCGGACAGAAGCTCAGACTTTTTTTAATACTGGAAAATTGGAAATGTATCATTTAAAAACCTTAATTTCAGATGCCTTTCGCCTAGTTTAATTCCCCCTGTTAAAATATCTCCTGAATGCTTTTTTAAAGATTAAAACGCCCCGATTTGTATTAGTGTAATCCTGTTTGCCTGCCCAACGAGATTTCCATCCAATATCCGTGCGAGTACATTCTTTTAAGAAATCCAGTATAACTGTTAAGCTTTACATCCATTCCTGTAAAGATCGCTTTGCCAACTTGGCTTACAATTTTACATTTAAATTTATTTTATGTACTTCAATTATTACAACTGCAAATCGCTTTTGTGTTTGCTAATTGGTTTTACAGTAGTTTTCTCATCATGCAAAAAAGATGTTCCCTGTAATCCTAATCAGGGTGAACCTGGAAAAGCTCATGTATACGTTGCGGGATATGAAGGAGTAAATGGTGAAGTTGCAAATGCAAAATATTGGATTGACTCAACTGAAAAGCCATTGCCTAGTCTAACTAATGATGCAAGGGCGTCTTCAATTTTTGTTTCTGCAGATACCACCTATATAGCGGGGTATGATGGTGGAGGCGTATTCTGGAAAAACGGGGTTGAAACTAGCCTATCACCAAATGGAAATGCAAATTGTATTATTGTTTCCGGGAATAACGTTCTGATAGCTGGGGCGGACAGCACGATGCATAGGCCCCTGAATTCTAAACTCTGTATTTATAGAAATATTGAGTAGTACCAAATCAGCCAGAATACTTTGAGCCTCAGTTAAGTTTAATTTTGCCATTCTGCAAAGTTCTTGAAAATAGGAGTATTTAAAGTCTTTTTAATTTAATTCGCCTGAAATGTAGAAACACCGGCGCCATTAATTTGTCTTGCTGCCTTTCATGGGTTATGATGCTATATGCAGCGCGATTTTAAAAAATTAAAGAGGGATGTTAATTTTACTTTTTACCCATCCATTGTAGCAGTAACGCTACAAGTGATAGTCCTATTGATACAATGGCTGTTCTAAATCCCCATTTTGCCCTATTTTGAACGTCATCATAATCAGAGAATTGACGTTGCATAGCGGTCAATTCTAATTGCAATTTCTGATATTGCATATCTTCTTTTTCTTGATCTTTTTTAGACTGTTCATTTAATGATTCTCTATATTTTGAATAACTGCCGAATTGTTCAATTGATTTTTTGGTAGGTGCAGTTAGTTCAAATACTTTAGCGGTTGCAGCTTGAGTTACATGAAATTGGTCAGTCAAAATAATCTCATTTTCGAGCCTACTTAATTCATCCCCCTTAATAGGCCATTGTAGTATATTATTGAATAGATATTGTATCGGTATTTTTTGATTTGGATGAGCTTGAAAAGCTTGAAAAATTATATCTAATCTTTCTTTATCATCTTTGGGATCATCCGGGAATTGCGAAGTTCGCGGTGTTTGGAAGGTCATAAATAGGTTTTAGCTGCAGAAGATACGAATAAGCTGGGTATAGGTATTTCCATCTAGCAACCCATCATTTTATTTGAAGTTAAAATGTTGCATGAGTCTTTGATGCCATCGCATTTTTGAAGTTGGCCATGTTTGAAAGCATCAAACTATTTACCGACCTATACACACCTTCTTTTATCGCTTTACGATCAGCATCTATTACAGGTCCTCTCTGACTAAAACCTTCAATTGGTTCGGGATTGTTATAACCAACTTTGGCCCTGATATTATAAAACATAATATGAGTCTTATTTTCCTTGCAAGTCACCTGAATATAAAAGTAACACACGCCAACAACTGGATAACCGTTGTGACCAACCAAAAAATCAAAATGTGTATCGCCAGAACTGGTCATCTGACCTGAGTTTTCATTATCAACCTGAAATTTTTGTTTTTTGCCGTTGAAGGAATTAATTATCCAGGCTTTTGCTTTGGTGTAAAGTTCAGTTTGAGATCCGGCAACAGAATCGATTTGTTCATAGACAACCTTTCCATCCTCCATCGGAAGAGCCTGAGAAAAACTAGCGAAAGGAATTGTCAATAAAAGCAGTAATAAATATTTCATGTCGGCGACTTAAAGCAAATATCTCAATTATACGTTTTATTGTAATCAATAAGATTATTTATAAACGTTTCTAATTTGGTGAAAGTTGGTTTTGGTGTCGTTTCAGGGTTCACACGGTACCCTTGTTACAATAAGAAGAAGAGGACCCAATTACCGTTTCCTAAATTGATTTTGTTTACTAATGCAATTATAAATATATAGTAGTATACCCTGAGTCTAGTTCCTATTGTAGAATATATCTTCCCAATTAAATCCATATCCTTATGTAGATGACCCCCAATTCCTATTGATTCTCCCAGATCGTTATATATACTTATCGCCAGCGTGTATTTTTGTTAATCTTTGAAATTGACGAAGCCTTCAGGACGTAGCGACGTCAAGCGAATTGTATTGCCTGACAAATCAATAAAACAATGTGCTTGACTTTGGATGTTCATGATCGTTTTTACGTACTCCCATTGGTAAACCAATAACTTTTCATTATCACATATTGTCGACACTTTCACAGAGGCGCTCTGCATAAGCAAATGCCAAATCTTTCACCCAATTCTTTTTAACAATTACGAGCCAAAAGAGTAAAATGATCAACAAGCTGCATGTTGAATAAATAAAACTAGTTGGCAGCAAAAGAGGGTTGAATATTTTTATTTTGATACTCCAATAAAAATAATTTAAAACCATTATGACCAGTGTAGATGTTAACGCTATATTTCGGAGCCCCCATAGGTTTCTTCTAAAACCATAACTTGTATTTTCTTTAAACAATAGTGGGAATTTTTTCTTATCCCTGGTTTGAGAGATCAGATATTTTGACCAGGAAGCGTAAACATGATCCGCTCCTGCCCGGTCACTTGCCTCCATCATAGCATCAGGAATTACGGGCACTGGACACAATGTATGTAGCCGCTGATGATAACGTTTCTTAGTATGTGGATCAAAATGCAGGTTTCCTATTCTTAATAACTGTGTGGTGGGTGGGCCACCCCAACTCTTCCACAAATCTGCTTCCTTTCGCTTGCCCTGATCTCGTCCCAATTGAGAAAATAGATATGTTAATGCGCCCGCAACACCGAGTGATCCAAGAAAATGTAAAATGGACTCAAACTCTAATGAATAAAAGAACCCCAAAATAATTATAGGGAGCAATAAAATGATCATCGGATAATACCTGGCTCTTAAGCTATAACTATCAAACATAATTGAAAGTGCTTTTAATAAACATAAGGCAAAATATGTGTTGGCGTAACGATCATTAAAAAAACAGGCAAAGGCGTTTTCAAGGTATCAAAATCTTTTTTGTATCTCCTGATTGTTCCAGCATCCGTTGAACTCAATGTGTTGGGTCCGAACGGGTGTGTATGCCATTCGCCAATGTAACCTAATTGATTACCCGTGGACTCATTTACCTCTCTGATTGCATCCGGCAAACCTTTAATGCCTCTGAAAAAGCAAACTTCGTTGGCCTTGCTATCGGGAGGAGCTGTGATTACGTCTGTAACGTGAATGGTCTTTGTTTTGTAATTGGCACATCCCACGAATATTCCTCCGGTTTCAGTTGGCATAGCCAGTCCCATTTCACTTTTCAGCGTCCTGATGACCCCTGGCTTTATCCGAATTTGCCAGGAAGGATCATTGATGGCACTAAAGATTTCCATGGGAAATACTTTCAATGCCCTGGCGAAGTTTGAAAAAAAATGCTCATTCTTTATTTCATTCACATATATCATTCCTTCCTCCGGCTGTTCATGCAGCGACTCGCTTTTTATGACAGCCGCCATATATGCACAATGAAGGCTGACGATATCATCCGACAAAACCGTTGTTTCCGAATTACACCCCACACCTACTGTAATGGAAAGATTATTCGATTTCATTGCACTGTCGGCCTCCCGTTGAAGCCAAGGTGATATAAAATCGATTTTCTTATATTGGGCGTATAACATTATTTGGAGATCGTCAATCCTCGGATTGCGCCCCTTGCCTTCAAAATATACGATGCCGAGGTTGCCGAAATCCGTAAGAAACGCTCTTGCCACCCTTGTCTTAATGTCTATTTCGCTTTCTACCAAGGAATAAGCGAACGCACTAGACGCGGTGAAATCCAAAATCCAACTAAAAAACTTTGAGACTTCACCTTTAAAGAAGTCACTACCCAAACTTTTGCTGGATATAAGCAGAGGTAACTTCTCATGAGGATAAAGCGCGCTAATTTCTTTTTTTAAGATTTCTGCTTTATTGAGACCTTCTGCATTGCCAAACAAGGCATGACGCACCAGGTTATGCGGAGAGATATCATCGGGATCAGCCAGAAGGAATTTTGTTGCGCCGCTGCGCGCAAAATGCATTATAATTTTGGACCCAACTGCACCGCAGCCGGCTATTAATGAGTATGACCCTAGATCAACTTGTGAACCTGAAATCTGTTTAGCTTTTTCCCGACTAAGCGGTTGTGCATGAGCATAAAGCCGAACTGGGACATTGTTAACAATAGCGCTATCCAAAACATCTGTAAGATCAATTCGAATCGTAAAGCCTATGAACTCAATGTCAGCAGAAAACCCTATTATTTTTTTGGGCCTTTGAATGGCAATAATTACAGGAACTGTAACGAAAATATTTTTGTCTTCCTCGGCAATTTGTTTTTCTAAAAAAGTAGTGGATATTCCATATGATGAGCAGAATCCTTTGAATTCATTCCAGTCTTCTGGCATTTCTACACAATATTGGGAATATGGAATATGATTCTGCGACCAAACAATATATCCAAAATGGAAATTCTTTTTGGATGAATTGTCATCGCTTTTTTCTTTTTCTTTATTTAGATCCTCAAGTGATTCGTTTAAAGTCTCAGGGGTAATTATTTTTGTAAGCTTAAAACAAATCCTGCTTTCAAGAATATTTCTTTCAAACAGACCGACGGCAAAATTTTCGCCTTCTTTAAAGCTTTTTTTTTCATTGACAACGCTGGCTAATTGATCATAGTCATAGATCATATGACCAATATAGCCCTCCATGCGCAGTGGATCAAACTGATCACCATCCTCAGATAAAGTGCCCGAGGCTGCGTCTCTTAGCCAATTTCCCACGCGGGTAAATAAATCTCTTAATCTCTTATTGGAGTACCATTCGTTAATTCCCCCTCTTGTTAAACAGAATGCTGGTGGCTTGCCCTTTCTAGCGACATATAAATGTGCCAGGTTATTTTTGGGAAAATCAAGCCGATCAGGAAATACCATTGGAGCAATGACCGGATAGCTGGTCATATTTACGACGATCAGTACAGGTTCGACGCTTTTGATGTTTATACCTTGAAAGTTACCTAGTGGCGGTAGGTCAACAGGTATCGTCACGCTTAATGCAAGATGATCTTCACTCCACTGAAACATCCTGAAACTTCTATTTCCAACGATTCGTTTTAATCCAACGATAGATTCAGACAACCGCTTGTTCGTTATTTCACCGGAATATTCAGCTAACGAAGCACTAAAAAGATTTTGAGCCATAACTGGATGGTTGGTTAATAACACCCAGAGCGGCACCACCGGCAGCGCTGGCAGTACCTTCAGGCTTCTTGGGCCTCATTGGACCTTGAGGAGTAATATCAAATAAAATAGGCTGAGGTGTTTTGCCTATTTTTATCGTTATGGCAGTATTAAGAAAATTATCATTTCCTACTTTCTTTACATATTGTCCTTTTGCCTCATAATGCGGCGGGTTATCATCATTATTTTTAATTTCTTTACTAGATGCGATTACCTTGGCGTTGCTTCTTTTGTAATCAAGAACTTCCAACGAAGTCTTTACCGGTACACGATTGTCTTCCTGTGGCGTATCATTGAAAAATGTCCAAGAGCAATGATGACAGGCCATAAACAAGTCCCAACTCAATGCTTTTTGCTTTATATCGTTTTTGTGTTTTTTAGTTTTTTCTAAAATCATGTTCCAGGCATGATGGTCGGCGTCGCCTCCAAACATGGCGAGGGTACAAAAATCAGTGCTGGTGCTATTTGGTTTAAAACGAGCCTGAAACACAAGGCTTACCCGGTTTTTGTCTACTTCCTCATCGGTTAAATGTTCTTGATAGGGAGAGTGAATAAAAATGGAAAAAGTTTTTAAGTTTCTATCGTTGAATCGTTCCACAATGTTACCCGGAACGGCCCTGACCAGATCAAGACCGCGCAAATCCTCATTACCATCATTTCCAATAATAACGATACGATTGCCAGCTAAGTCCCTTTCGGGGTTTTTGTCCCTGTGCAATGTAATGCGACGCTTTGCCTCTTTATTAAAGCACTTTTCATCTTCATTGGTTGCTGTTCCCATAACCATTGGAGAAAACCAAAGAACATCGATCAGAATTTGCCCCTCATCCTTATTTTTCTTTTTGTAGCTTTTGGGGTCACCCTGATAAAAGTTGCTTTCAAAACCATGAAGGTGATCGTCATCGCCATGAGTCAAGATAAAAATATCGACGAAAGACACTCCATCTACATCATTGACCTTTCGCTTATTAATTGATGCAATAAGATCCGCTTTAACGTCAAATTGTGTAGGATCGTCATCTCCTTTGGAAGACTCGCGTATATTACAATCCACCAGGATTTTCGTCGCGTATTTGTCTTCTTCAATTGAGATCAATGTCTGATCTCCGTTATCCACCGGGTAATATTTGATTTGATTTGCCATAGTGATGTTTATTAGATAACCAATTTTCCGTCACGAAATGTAACTTGAACGGGGTTGCTTAATTTGAGGTTACCTGCCTAATTTTTTCTGACGAAGCGCTCGATACCTTTTGCTGCTTAGGCAATTGGTTCCCCTTTATTTGTGCCAAATACTTCCGTTCTAATTCAGGCGAGGCATGGTAAGAAATTCCTTCAAAGCCTACTATATAATTATTTTCAGAATCGGTTGGAAAATAAAGGCTTTCCACTTTATTGTCAGGTGCTGGAGTGTTAGCTTTTGTAATTAGGAAGGTTTCACAGGCCGCTTCAAATTTCATTGCATAGGTTTCTTCAGCTTCTTCAAACCTGTCAAACAAATTGTCTATTCTTCGTTGTTTAGCTTCATAGTACTGAACCAGGTCATTCAGTCCTTTAATTTGGTTACGCTCTTTGACATCTTTTAAGTACACAAGGGTGTCCAGCAGATCGGGATATTCATCTCCTTCTGTAAACGGAGCACTCCCAAAAACAAATTCTCCCGACATCTGAAGGATTTGTTCCGGAATATTGAGGTCGTTGTCAAAGAATTGTGAAAGAAGAGTTGAAAATTCTTTCAAGTTTAGATTCGTTTTTTCCATGAGTTAAATGTTCGTTTTTTATTGATCAGGTCTGAATTGCTCTCTTACTAGTTTTTTTACTCGATAATATCGTGTTTTGGCAGCATTTTTAGTTGGGTAGTTCGTCACTTCAAGGATTTGTTT
>Ga0157376_10002540_pt1 | contig 12375 bp, 9 predicted proteins | sample M45metaG_FD_121801 | JGI IMG/M metagenome (GOLD analysis project Ga0157376, IMG submission 121801) | Miscanthus rhizosphere microbial communities from Kellogg Biological Station, Michigan, USA - M4-5 metaG | ecosystem: Host-associated > Plants > Roots > Rhizosphere > Soil | place: USA: Michigan... | reverse complement strand
GGGCGTCGCCGAGCCCGAACGCGTCACCGCGTCGCGAATTTCCGACAGCGAGGCGGGGTCCTCGAGCTGCCCGAGCGCGGCGACCGCGGCGGCCTGGACGCCGGGATCGGAATCCGAGAGCGCCGCGTCGACGAGGCCGCGGTTCCTCGCGACGTCGGCCGGCGTGCGGAGACCCTCGAGGACCCGGAGGCGCACGACCACCTCGGGATCCGCCGCCAGCCGGGTGCGGCGCGCGTCGGCGTCGGCCGCCGGGAGGAACGCGAGCGACTCCGCGACCGTGGCGCGAAGGAACGGATCCGCCGAGGCCATCGACGCGTCCACGAGGTCCCTCGACCGCTCGCCGAGCCCCGCCATCGACGCCGTGAGCGCGACCTGCTGCCGGCGCCCGCGGCCGCTCGACGCGACCGACCAGAGCCGGCGGAAGCCCTCGCGGTCGGCGGCGGCCCAGCGCAGCAGCGCGAGCGCCGGCACCCCGATATTCGGGTTGGTGTCGCGGGAGAGCGCGACGAGCCGCGGGGGCGCGTCCTCCAGGAGCGAGGAGCCGGGAGTCTTCTCGAGCGCCGCCGCGAGCGCGAGGAGCGAGGCCGTCCGCACCGGCGCACGGGTCCCCGACGCGTCCACGGAATTCCAGAGCGGCGCGATCGACTCGGGCCTCGCGAGGATGCCGAGCGCACGCGCGCAGAGCGCCGCCGTGTCCTCGTCCGTTCCGGGATCGGCGAGCGCGGCCGCGAGCGTCGCCCGCGACGCCTCCTGCGGCCTCCGCGCCAGCGCGTAGAGCGCCGCCGCACGTGCCTGCGGGTCGGAGTCCGCCGCGTGGGCGAGCAAGGCGTTCGCGGCCTCCGGCGTGGCGTAGCGCCACAGGGCGCGCAGCAGCGGGGGCCGGCGATCGGAAGCGGCTCTCGAGAGTGCGCCGAGGAGCGCCTCGGCCGCCTCGGGCCGCTCGAGCACGGACAGCGCCCATGCGGCCTGCGCGGCGACCGCGGCGTCGGAGTCCGCGAGGAGCGGCGCGAGCGCCGCGACGAGCGCGGTGTCCCCGAGGATTCCCGCCGCGAAGGCCGCCTGGCGACGGACCTCGGCGGAAGAGTCGCCGGCGAGCCTCCGGAGCAGCGGAACGGCCCGCTCGTCGCCGATGCGGCCGAGCGCGAGGGCCGCGCGCGCCCGCGTCTCCGGGCTCGGATCGGACGCCGCCGCCGAGAGCACGCCGCCGTCGAACGCGCGCCGGTCCTCGAGCTCGAGCAGCCGCGCCTCGGTGGGCGCGGCGGCGGGCGCGGGCGCGGCCGCGGGCGCCGGCGTCCCGCCCGCCGGCGGAGCAGGCGGCGGCGCGTTCGGAGGCGGATTGCGGCCCGCGCACCCGAAGGCGGAGGCGACGGCCAACGCGGCCGCCGCGGCGGCGAAGCGCGCGCGCATCTCTCGCCGCCTAGGCCCCGACCAGCAGCCGGTCTCCGAGGATGTGCGGCAGTCCCGCCTTGTAGATCTTGTCGCGAGCCTTCTCGGCGGAATACGCCACGCGATCGAAGTGGACCACGTTCTCCTCGGCGTCGTAGATCGCGTAGGCGGCCGACGCGTTGCGGTCCCGCGGCTGTCCGATCGATCCCGGGTTGATCAGGTAGCGGAGCCCCTTGCGCAGCGGATAGCGGACCCGATCGCCCTTCACGAGCTCGACCAGGATGCCGTGCTCCTCGAGGGTGAAGACGCACGGGATGTGGCTGTGCCCGAAGAAGCAGACCGACGAGGTCATCTCGCGGAAGTTCAGGTACGCGTCGTAGTCGGTGAAGATGTACGCGTCCTCGTCGCGCGGCGATCCGTGGCAGATCGCGAACGCGCCGTCGACGATCGCGGGGCCGACCGGCAGCGCCTCGAGGAAGGTCCGGTTGCGCGCCGTCAGCTTCTCCGTCGTCCAGCGCGCCGCCTTCAGCGCGACGGGGTTGAAGAGGTCGCCGGAGTCGATCCCGCAGACCACCTTGTCGTGGTTGCCGCGGATCATGGTCTTCTCCTTCCGGATCTCCCGGATCTTGTCGATGACCTGGTTCGGATTGGCGCCGTAGCCCACGAAGTCGCCGAGCACGACGACGCGGTCGAACTTCTTGCGGCGCACGCGAGCCAGCACCGCGGAGAGGGCCTCCGCGTTGGAGTGGATGTCCGAGAGGATCAGATACCGCATGAGAAGAACCGGACCTCCTTAACTCGGGAATCGTTCGAGGCCTTCGAGAGCCACGAGCACGCGGTCCGACGCCTCTTCGATCGTCTCGGCTCCGCTCAAGTTCACCTGGATGGGCGCCATTCTATAGAAGGGCGCGCGCTCGGCGTAGAGCCGCGCGAGCTGCTCCGGACTCTGGAAGAGGGGCCGGTCCGTCTTGCCCGACAGGCGCGCCTGCACCGTCGCGAGCGGCACCTGCAGGGCGATCGACACCCCCAGCCGCGCGATCGTCGCGCGGTTGGCCTCCAGGCCGAAGGAGCCGCCGCCCGTCGCCACGACGGCCCGGGGAAGGCTCCCGGTCCCCGCGAGGTACTCGGACTCGCGGATGCGGAACGCCGCCTCGCCGGACTCCTCGAAGAGCTGGCGGATCGTCCGCCCGGAGGCGCGCTCGATCTCCTCGTCCAGGTCGACGAAAGCGACGCCCAGCCGTTCGGCCACCCGGCGGCCGACCGCGGTCTTGCCGCTCGCCATGAATCCGACGAGGAAGATCCGGGCCTGCCCGAGCGGGCCCGCGCGCCGCGCGGCGTCGAGCGCGCGCCGGGCGTTTTCCTCGATTCGTCCGCCCGCGAGGAGACCCGAGATCATGGCGGCAGAGTCGGCTCCGGCCGCGAGGACCTCGGGCACGCGCTCCGTGGTGATCCCCCCGATCGCCACGAGGGGTTTCGTCTTGTGCTCCGCCACGCGGGCGAGCGCCTCCAGGCCCGCTGCCGGCCGCACGTCCTTGGTCGGGCTGGCGTAGATCGGGCCGAACGCCACGTAGTCCGCGCTGGGGTCGGCGAAGGCTCGGATCGCCGCGGTCCGGTCGTGCGTGGAGACGCCGATGACGGACTCCGCGGGGAGGATCGCGCGCGCCGCGGCGGCGGGCAGGTCCTCCTCGCCGAGGTGGACGCCGACCGCGGCGAGGCGTGCGACGTCGACGCGGTCGTTGACCAGCACCCGCGCATCCGCCTCGAGCCCGAGGCGAACCTTCATCTCGCGAGCGTGCCGCGCGACCGCCTCGACCTCCTCGAGCAAATCCCGGTCGGCCCCGTCCTTCTGACGCACCTGCACGCATCGGACCCCGACCGAGAACAGGCGTTCGGCGATCCTGGACGCGGCCGATCCCCCGGCGGCGGCGCGGTCCGTGATGGCGTAGATCCTGGGAAGGCGGAGAGGCACGCCGCCGATGCTACGCCGACGCCGCGAACCGTTCCATGAAGTGGGTCGAGAGCTTCCCGTCGATGAAGTCGGGGTCGTCGAGGATCCGGCGATGCAGCGGGATCGTCGTCTTGATGCCCTCGATGACGAAGAAGTCGAGGGCCCGGCGCCCGCGCTGGATCGCCTCCATGCGGTTGCGCCCCCAGACGATCAGCTTCGCGATCAGCGAGTCGTAGTGCGGAGGGATCACGTAGCCCTGGTAGGCCGCCGTATCCACGCGCACGCCGAGCCCGCCGGGCGCGTGGAACGACGCGATGCGCCCCGGCGACGGGGCGAAGGTTACCGGGTCCTCGGCGTTGATCCGGAACTCGATCGCGTGTCCCCGCGGCGTCATCTCCCGGTCGGCGAAGGACAGGGGCGCGCCGGCGGCCACCGCGATCTGCTCCTTGACGAGGTCGAGGGCCTTCACCTCCTCGGTGATCGGGTGCTCGACCTGCAGCCGCGTGTTCATCTCCATGAAGTAGAACCGGCCGTCGGGGTCGAGGAGGAACTCGATCGTCCCGGCGTTGGTGTAGTTCACGGCTCGCGCCGCGGCGACCGCCGCCGCCCCCATCCTCTTGCGGAGCCCCTCGTCGAGCGCCGGCGACGGCGCCTCCTCGATCAGCTTCTGGTGTCGGCGCTGGATCGAGCACTCGCGCTCACCCAGGTGACGCAGGTTTCCGTGCGAGTCGCCGAAGACCTGGAACTCGATGTGGCGCGGGCTCTCCAGGTACTTCTCCATGTAGACCTCGGCGTTGCCGAACGCCTTCTCGGCTTCGGCCCGCGCCGTGTCGAACGCGGACGCGAGCTCGCGCTCGTCGCGGGCGACGCGCATCCCGCGTCCGCCGCCCCCCGCCGACGCCTTGAGGATCACCGGGTAACCCGCCTTGCGCGCCCACGGGAGCGCCTCGTCCACGCTCTCGAGCGGCCCCGGAGAGCCCGGCACGGTCGGAACTCCGGCGGCGGCGACCGTCTTCCGCGCCACGGACTTGTCGCCCATCTTCCGGATCGCCTCGGGAGAGGGGCCGATGAACGCGATGTTGCAGTCGTGGAGGATCTCCGCGAAGTAGGCGTTCTCGGACAGGAAGCCATACCCCGGGTGGATGGCATCCGCCTCGGTGATCTCCGCGGCCGAGATGATGGACGAGATGTTGAGGTAGGACGCGGCCGACGGGAACGGCCCCACGCAGACGTCCTCGTCCGCGTAGCGAACGTGCAGGGCGTCCCGATCCGCCTCGCTGTAGATGGCGACGGTCTTGATGCCGAGCTCGCGGCACGCCGAGATGATGCGCAGGGCGATCTCGCCGCGATTGGCGATGAGGATCTTCTTGAACACGGGACGAGTCGGCCGGCTACGCGGCCAGTCGGATCGCGAAGAGCTTCTCGCCGTACTCCACGGGCTGCCCGTTGCGCGGGTAGACGGCGACGACCTCGCCCTCGACGTCGGACTCGATCTCGTTCATGAGCTTCATCGACTCGATGATGCAGAGGATCTTGCCCTTGGAGATCCGCGACCCGATCTCCGCGAAGGGATCCGCCTCCGGGGAAGCCGAGCGGTAGAAGGTCCCGACGATCGGACTGGTGATGACGTGGACGTTCGCGTCGACCGCGGGCTCGGCGGGGGCCGCGGCCTTCGGAGCCGCCGGCGCGGACACGGCGTAGGACAGCGACGAGGACGCGGTCGCGTCGATTCCGTTCGAGCGGGGCCCGTCGATGCGGAGGCGGAAGCCGGCGCGCTCGATCTCGAGCCCCGCGAGCCCCCGCTCGGTCACCAGGTCGATGAGCTCTCGGATCTCCTTAAGGGACAACATGGGTCAGACCAGCTCCTTCTCCAGCGCGGACGCCGCCTTGCGGAGCTCGAAGCGGCCACGGCCAAAATTGCCGTCCCGCGCCAGCCACAGGAGCAGATAGTACTCCTCGGTCACGCGGCACAGGATGGTCGTGGCGCGGTCCGAGCCGACCGTCAGCTGGGTGACGGCGTCGTTCTCGGTGAGGGCGCTGGAGGCGCGGGCCGCCTTGACGATGGCCCCCATTTCCGCGGCGAGCGACTCCATCGGGACGCCGTCATCGCCGACGTAGGAATCGATGGCGATGCCGTCCACACCCACGAGCGAGACGGCTCGCGTGCCCTCGACGCGCTCGGCGACCCGGCGCAGTGTGTCCTGAAAGACGTTCATGGGGCCTCCGATGATGTCACGGCCGGAGGCCCGGAATCATCCCGCCTGGACGCGGGAGAGGAAGCGCTCGAGGATCCGGATCCGGGCCCTTCTCCGCTCGACGCCCGGGTCCGGCGCCGCGGATGAGTGGACCTGGCCCGCCGGCAGGAGGCGCGCCTCGGCCTCCCGCCGCATCCGCATGAGTTCCTCGTCGAAGGGGTGACGCGTGACGAGGTCGTCGTAGATCTGCAGAGCCTCCGCGTAGTGCCCCTGGGAGTAATAGAGGTCGGCCAGACCCCGCCCGCTCGGCGCCGCCGGCGCCGCGAGGGGCGCTGCCGCAGGAGCCTCGCCGCCATCGGCGCCGGACCGGGTCTCGGCCACGGGCGCGAGATCCTCCGGGTTCTGGAAGAGCGCGGGCGGCACGCCAAAGATCGCGTCCGAATCCTCGGGCGCACGGAAGATCGCGTCGTCGTCACCGTCGCCGCCACGGGCGTGATCTTCGGCCCCGTCGCCGTTTCGGGGAGCGACCGGCGGCGGAGAGGGACTCGTGTCGTCGAGCGCCGACGAGGAGGCCCACGACGTCGAGGTCGAGGGAACCGCGTCCGACGCGGGTGCCGACTCGGGAGCCGGGGGCGTCGGAACCGGGAGCACCATCGGACTGGTCGGCGAATCGAGCACCGGGTGGATCGCGGGCGGCGCAGGGGCGGCGACCGGCGGCGGGAGCGGCGCCGGAGGAGGCTCGGCGGCGGCCGCCGCGATGGGCGGCGCTTGAGACGTCGCGATCGGCGGCGCTTGGCTCGCCGCAATGGGCGGCGCTTGAGGGGTCTCGAACGCTGGCGCGGCGGGAGTCACGGCGTCGGAAGGAGGCGCCGGCGCCGGAGCCGCCGGCGCCGGCGAGGACGTCGACGCCGAAGCGATGGCGGTGTCCCGCGTGGGAACGAAGGGGAACGGATCCTCCGACGCGACTCCGCCCGAGTCGTCCCCCGGATGAAACTCGAGGGACGTGATCTCGAACGCGTCGGAGAGCTCCGCCGCCGCCTGATTGGTCGGGCGCGCGGATGACCGGCGCCGGCTCTTGTCGGTCTCGTGGAACTTGGGTGCCGGCGGAGGCTCGGCCGGCGCCTTCTTCACCTGGCGCGTCGGCGTCGGCGGTCTCGGCTCCACCTGGGCCTCGAGGCCCGTGATCGCCTCGTCGACCTTGCGGTCGCCCGAGAGCGCGCGGTAGAGCTTGAGCTTCTTGAGGGCCTCGAGCTTGTCGCCGCGCGCGAGGTAGATGTCGGCGAGGGACTTCGAGGCGACGAGGTTCCCCGGATCGGCGACGAGCACTTTCGTGAACGTCGCGATGGCGTCCGTGCTCTGGCCGACCTCCACGTACACGCGGCCCAGCGCGACCTGCGCGGCCACGTAACCCGGGTGCGCGAGAAGGCCCTTCTGGAGGGCGGAGAGCGCCTGCTTGAAGCGTCCGAGCTTGCGGTATTCCTCGGCCAGCGACACGAACAGCCGCGAGCCGGGATCCATGTCGAGGCGACGCTCGAGATCGCGGATGCGGGCGTCTGCTGAGAGCTCAGCCACGATCAGAAGTTAAGCCGCCCCCCGAAGGGGGCGGCGATTGGTCGACTACGGGCCGGGGACCGGAGTGGGGGCGACACACTTCCGCTGGTAGCTGAAGCCCTGGCTGAGCGTCGCGGTGCACCCCGTCTGCGTCAGGACGGTGATGTCGACGGTCTCCACGACGACCTCGGTGCCGTCGGAGGTCCCGGCGGGGCACGCGGGCGCCGGCATCAGATCGTCCGGCACGACCGCATTGATCTGGCTGTCGCTGATGACGGTGTAGTTCGCCGCCCGGCTCCCGAAGGTCACCTTGGTGACGCGAGAGAGGCTCGTGCCGAAGAGACTGACGGTGAGGCCGGGGGTGGTGAACACGTCGCCCTGAGCCGGGGAGCTGAGGCTCAGCGACGGGGCGAAGGTCTTCACCAGGTAGCGGAAGTCGGGGCCGGTCACGGTGTCCCCGGTATCGACGTTCGTCACGACCACGGGGCCCACGACGTCGTTGCAGTCGGTCACCAGCACGCCCGTGGGCGTGCAGACGATCTCGGTCGCGGAGACCGAGTTGACCGTGCAGGGGCGATTCCCCGCGAACACGACCACCGGCGACTGGAATCCCGCGCCGAACACGGTGAGCGGGGTAAACGGACCGTTCGACGGCTCCTCGATGGGATTGATGGCCGTGACCTTGAGCGCGGGCGTGTACATGAAAGTGATCGCGCCGGAGGTGAGGCCGGAGTTGATGTTCTTGACCGTCACGCCCACCTGGACCTGGGTGCCGCCTCCGGCCGGGCCCACCGGGGAGAGGGCTACGATCTGGCTGAACGTCGTGGAGACGACGGTGGCCTCGTTGTTGCCGAAGAAGACCTGGACTCCCGAGGTCGAGAAGCCCGACCCGATGATCGTGACCCGGGTTCCGCCCGCGAACGTTCCCTGAGACGGCAGGATCGCCGTGATCGTCGGGACGTTGGACGCCGAGGTTCCGAAGGCGAAGCAGTTCGGCAGCGAGAGCACGACCGGCTGGGCGAGGTTCGTGCCGAGCGTCAGCGTGATCTGCGTCAGCGTGCTCGGTGCGGTCAGCTCGGGGAACTGGGGCGTCTGGACGGTCACCGTGTTGGACTGGACGTCGGTCACGAGTCCGTCCTTGGTGATGCCGTTGGCCGTGAACTGCACCCTCGACGTGGCCGGCGTGCCGAAGAACCGGCCGCCGTTCAGGACGATGGTCGCAGGCGCGTTGGGATCCGCGAAGCTGGGCTGGCACGAGGAGACGAAGGGCAGCGTGCCCGAGCTCGGCTGGAAGACGATGACGAGGTTCGCGGAGCTGGTCTTGCCGCCCGAGGTGGCGGTGGCCTTGACCTTGGCCGGACCCGCTCCGGGCCCGCAGAGAGCCGTGATCGTCTGACCGTTCGTGGTGACCACGGAGACGGTCGGCAGGCTGTTCTGGGAGAACGTGCCGAAGTCCGACGTGAACGTCACGGTCGTGCCGTCCGGCACGGGGTTCCCGTTGAGCGTCACGACGGCCTCGATCTGGGTGCACGTCCCGGCCTTGGGATTCGCGTCGCTCGTGAAGAGCTGGACGGAGAGCGCGGGCGAATTCCCGCCGCCGCCGCCGGTGGGGGGCTTCGTCGGCGCGTCCGCGGCGCAGGCGTGGAGCACTGCGACGAGCGCGACCAGCGTCAGAACGAAAGCTATCCGGCGCATGAATCCCCCTTACTGGGCCACGAAGACCCGAATCCCGGTTGCGGTCTCACTCTGCACACGGAATCCGGAAACCGTCTGGCCAAAGAACACAACGTCGTAGAACATCCGAATCTCGGTGTTGCCCGTCTCCCGGTCGATGCCGCCGTTGAACGGCAGCAGCTGATCGAACGGGGCGGCTTCCATCGCACTCTGACTCAGCACCGGGAAGTCGGAGAGGGTCACGCTGCCGCCGCTCGTGACGTTCTGTCCGACCGCGAACTGCTGCATCGGCGGAACGATCGTTCCGCCGTCGGCGCGGCGGTAGGTCACCGTGTAGTCGTTCAGCTGGACCGTCGCGAACCCGGCCGTGTCGGGAGAGCTCGGATTCTTCAAGTGGCTCGCGATCGTCATCGTCGGGATCGTCAGGGTTCGCGCCGGGAGGATGTCGGTGAGCCCGGCCTGATCGGTCAGGTCGACCGTCAGGTAGACCGGAGCCTCCGTCTCGCCCTGTTTGTTGGTGCACGCCGTCGCCAGCGTCAGCGCCGACGCGAACGCGACCCAGGTAGCCAGTGATTTTCTGTTCAGGTTCATGCGCGTTCTCCCATTACGACCGCAGGATTCGGGGAGTGATGAAGATCAGCAGCTCATCGTGCTTCTCGGTGCGCGTCTTGTTGCGGAAGAGGTTGCCGAGCACCGGGATCTTCCAGAGGCCCGGGATCATGTTGTTCTGATCCTGGTCGTTGATCTGGAAGATTCCGCCGATGACCGTGGTGCCGCCGTCCTTGACCAGGACCTGGCCGCGGTACTCGCGGATCGTCAGCGGAACGTTCTGGCCGAGCGATAGGTTCAACGCGACGGCCGGCTCGCGCTTCGTGACGTTCACGCTGAGGAGGATCGTCCCCTCCGCCGTGATCTGCGGCGTCACGTCGAGCTTCAGCGTGGCGTCGACGTAGATGACCGTCGTCGTGTTGTTGACGGTCGTCTGCACGGGGATCTGGACGCCCGACTGGATCAGCGCCGGCGTGTTGGTCAGCGACGTCACCTTGGGCGACGAGATGATCTTCAGGAGGCCCTGGTTCTCGGCCGCCGTCAGCGCCGCGTTCAGGTTGAACGTGTTGAGGATGTTCCCGAGCACGAGCGAGGCGACCGTGGGCCCGTTGCCGAGGCCGACGTTGATTCCGCCCGCGACCGAGTTCGGGAAGATCAGGTTCGTGGTGTTGCCGTGAGCGTTGTCGGCGTTGCCCGTGGCGCTCCAGTTGATGCCCAGGCTCCGGCCCAGGCTCTTCGTCGTTTCCACGATCCGGGACTCGATGACCACCTGCGGCGTCGCGGTGTCCAGGTTCTCGATGAGCTGGAGGACCGCCGGCAGGTACGTCGGGATCTCACGGATGATCAGGGTGTTCGTGCGGCCGTCGATGACGATCGAGCCGCGCTTGGACATGACGCTCTGCAGCGTCGGCGTGATCTCGCTCGCCTTGGCGTACGAGAGCTTCTTGATGACGGTGCGCGTCGGCTCCGCCGCCTGCCGGGCCTCGGAGAGGCGGGCGCGATCGCCTTCCTCCGCCTGGAGCTTGGCGGTCGTCGCGATGCGCATGATGTTGTTCTCGAGGACGTACCCGAGGCTGTTCTGCTTGAGGATCAGGTCGAGCGCCTGGTCCCACGGAACGTCCTCGAGCTGAACCGTCACGGTGCCGCGGACCTCGGGGTCGATCACGATGTTGAGCCCGGTGAGCTGGGAGATCGTGCGGAAGACGTCCTTGATGTCGGCGTCCTTCAGGTCGAGCGAGATCGGCTCGCCGGTGAACTGCGTCGGCGACTCGGCGATCGTGCGCGAGCGGTAGGCGGAGCCGGCTTGGGCCGTCGCGGCCTGTTCCTGGTCGAGCGCGGCGGCCGCGGCCTCGAAGAGGGCCTCGTTGCGGCCGCGGGGGGCCGTGGCCGGGCTGGACTTGGAAGCCGGCTTCGAAGCGGCCGTCGTGGTGCTCGTCGTCGGCGCCGAGGGCGCCGAGGCCGCGGCGGGCGTCGCCGAGTCGGTGTGGTGGGCCGACGGGGCCGGGGCCGACGCGAGCACGACGGGCGCGGCGGGCGGCTCGGCCTTCTTGACTTCGACCTTGGCTTCGACGTGGGAAGGCGCCGGCGCGGTGGCCGGAGCCGGTTCGATCGTGGACTTCGCCTCGATGACCGGCTTCTCCTCGGCGACCGGCGCCGGGGCGGCCTTGGCCTCCATCGTCGGCTCGAGGACCGGCGCGGGCGCCGGAGCGATCTCCGTCTGCGTCACCGGCGCGGCCTCCGCCTTGCGCTCGGGCTCGCTCACCGGAGCGGCGGCCGGAGCCGCGGCGGCCGCGATCGAAGGAGTCTGCGCCGCCGCCGAGGCGACCGCGTCCTGTCCCACGATCACCGCCAGCCGCTCGCCGTCGGAGGCGAGCGCGTGCGGAGCCGGGGCCGAGAGGTCGAGGACGACGCGGGTCACGTATTCGGGCGAGGTCTGGAACTGCGACACGCGGACCTTCGTCACGACGTTTCCGGAGACGGCGATCGCGCGCTGACGGACCTCGTTCTTCACGCCGGGGAGGTCGAGGACGACGCGCGGCGGGTTCGCGAGGACGAAATCCTTGGGAGCGAGCCAGCCGTCGCCGAGGAGCGTGACCGAGACCTGGCCGTCGCGGGTTTCGCCGACGGTGACCTTCTCGAGAGAGTGCGCGACTTCGCCACGCGCGGCGGCGGAGGCCTTCTTCGCGGGAGCGGCCTGGGCGACCGGAACCGGTGCGGGAGCCGGCGCGGCGTTAGACGCCGTGACGATCGGCTCGCTCGAGACGGGCTGACTCGCGGGCGCCTCGGGCTCGGCCGTCTCGGACTCGGCGACGGCGGTGCCGCCGCTGAAGGCGATGGCGAGACCCTGGCCGACCGACCGGACGTCCACCTTGGCCTCGGCCTTGTGGGCGATCGACAGGCGGGTCATCCGCTTGCCGAGCTCTTCGACTTCCTCGAAACGGATCGAGCCGACGACACCGCCCGCGGCCTGCGGAGCGGTGAAGCCCTGGGCCACGGACGCGTCGCGGAGGTCCACGATCAGAAGGTCCGGGCGGGGCTCGTAGGAGGTGTACAGCAGGGGCGCGCTCGCGGAGAGGACCACGCGCGCCCCGTCGGAATCTTCGTTGAATGCCGCCTGGGTGATCTTCGCGGAGGCGGGAGGAGCCGGCGTCGCGGCCGACGGGCTGGAGTCCGCAGGCGCCGCGAGGGCGGTATCCGCGGCGTTGTGCGCCGTGTGCGCGCGCGACGAGCAGCCGATGGCCGCCCCCCACGCCAGCGCCAGCGCCAGTGCCGTCGCGGTTGTTCTGAAAGTCCTTCGCATCGTTCCTCCCGTCGCGCGAATGCCCATGCTCGCGGAGGTTGTCATTGCTTGACCGTCGCGTTGAGCTGCTTGGTCACTTCCCGAAATGGCTTCACGCTTTGCGGATCGTTCAGGTTCTGGCGGAACGAGACCTCGTTAGGCCCCACGCGCGTGACCTCGCCGTCGTACAGGAGATCGCCCGCTCGAATCAGGTAGCTCTTGTTGTCCGTCGCGCGGATCTGGGCCACGTACCCCGCGCGGGTTTTCCAGATTCCGTGGACGACGAGATCGTC
>Ga0157376_10002539_pt1 | contig 12376 bp, 10 predicted proteins | sample M45metaG_FD_121801 | JGI IMG/M metagenome (GOLD analysis project Ga0157376, IMG submission 121801) | Miscanthus rhizosphere microbial communities from Kellogg Biological Station, Michigan, USA - M4-5 metaG | ecosystem: Host-associated > Plants > Roots > Rhizosphere > Soil | place: USA: Michigan... | reverse complement strand
TCGCTCAAGTGGGTGAACAACTACGTCGGCAACTACGGCTGGGCGATCATCCTGCTGACGTTCTTCATCAACGTCATCCTCTTCCCGCTGCGGCACAAGAGCGTCGTCTCGATGCGGAAGATGCAGGAGATTCAACCCGAGGTCAAAGCGATTCAGGATCGCTACTCCAAGCTGAAGGCGACCGACCCCGCAAAGCAGAAGATGAACACGGAGATGATGGCCCTCTACAAAGAGAAGGGCGTCAACCCCGCCAGCGGCTGCGTGCCGATGCTGCTGACGATGCCGTTCATCTTCGCGTTCTACGCGTTGCTGTCGACGGCGATCGAGCTTCGCGGCGCGCCGTTCATCTTCTGGATCCGCGATTTGTCCTCGCACGACCCGTACTTCGTCACGCCGATTCTGATGGGCATCAGCCAGGTGTGGCAGCAGCGTCTCGCGCCGGCGGCCGGCATGGACCCGATGCAGCAGAAGATGACGATGCTGATGCCGGTGTTCTTCACGTTCCTGTTCCTCTGGTATCCGTCGGGCGTGGCGCTGTACTGGCTGATCAACAACGTCTTTGCGATTGGCCAGCAGTACATGACGAACTACATGATCGGTCCGCCGAAGGTTCGTCCGGCAGTCTCCGGCGGGACGGCGACCGAGCGGCGCATGAAACGAGTCGGCGGCGGCAAGACCGATGCGGCCGCTCGCGAAAACTCATAGCCACGAGCGCACACATATGCCTACAGCACCCATCGTCGATTTCCTGAACCGCGTCGTCACGGCGTTCGGCATCACCGCGACCGTGCAGGTCGAAGAGACCGCCGACGGTCCGCGTTTCAACCTGGCCGGGGAAGAGGCGGAGCTGCTCGTGCGGCATCGAGGCGAGCCGCTGAAGGCGCTTCAACAAATCGTCGACTCCTGCTACGGCCGGTCGCTCGACGGCGAGAAGCGGGTGTTCGTCGATGCGCTCGAGTATCGCAAGGGGAAGGACATCGAGCTCCGGAACATGGCCAAGTTCCTGGCGGCCAAGGCCAAGGACTCCGGGATGGATCAACAGCTCGGTCCCTTGAATCCGTACGAGCGCCGCATCGTCCACATGGCAGTCGCGGAAGTGCCCGGCGCGACGACGGAGAGCGTGGGCGACGCGTTTTCCAAGACCGTCATGATCTCGGCGCGGAAGTAGCGCCCTCAGCCGGGCGCGAGCCCTATGTCCTTTTCCACGCAGGACACGATTGTCGCGATCGCGACACCGCCCGGCCGTGGCGGGCTCGGCATCGTTCGCCTCAGCGGTCCGGAGGCGCACACCGTCGCACGCGCCCTCATCACCCATCGCGAATCCCTGCAGCCTCGGTACGCCACCTTCACGAGAGTCGTCCTGCCATCGAGTCTCGCTCCACACAAAGACGGAGTTCGGGTCGGGTCGGCCGTTGACGAAACCGTCGATCACGTCGTTGTCACGTACTTCCCGGCGCCCGCTTCATACACCGGCGAGCACGTCGTCGAGTTGAGCGCACACGGGAGCCCCGTGGTGCTGCGCGCGATCGTCTCAGGTGCGATCGAACACGGCGCACGGCTCGCCGAACCCGGCGAGTTCACGCTCAGGGCATTCCTGAACGGACGAATCGATCTGATGCAGGCCGAAGCGGTGAGCGATCTGATCGACGCCGTTACGCCGCTTCAGGCACGGGTGGCGTTCGATCAACTCGACGGCACCCTGACGCGAGCCATCGCGAGCATCGACGCGACATTGTTCGACCTCATCGCGAGGCTCGAGGCATCGGTCGACTTTCCCGAAGAGGGTTATCACTTCGTCGATCCAGGCGCGCTCGCGACGGCGATTGACGGGCTCATCGAGCGGACATCCGCGCTGCTGGTGGACGCGCGACGGGGACGCATGATTCGAGACGGGTTGCGAGTGGCGATTGTGGGCGAGCCGAACGCCGGCAAATCGACCTTGTTCAATGCGCTCGCCGGTGCGCCGCGTGCGATCGTGAGCGACGTCCCCGGCACGACGCGCGATCTGGTGACCGAGGTCGTCGACATCGAAGGACTCCGAGTCACGCTCGTGGACACCGCGGGATTGCGCGACACGAACGACCTCGTGGAAGTCGAGGGCGTCGCGAGGGCACGACAGTCGATGGCGGTGGCGGATCTGGTGCTGATGGTCGAAGATCGATCGCGTCCGCGCGGCGGTAAGGCCGCCGCTTTTGAGAAAGTTCTTTGTATTGCAAATAAGATCGATCTGCCCGCGGCCTGGAGCGACGAGGATGCTGTCCCTGTTTCCGCGACAACGGGCGACGGCATCCAGGAATTGCGCCGCCGGATCGCGGGAGCTCTCGACACCGACTCGCTGCACGATGTTCCAGCGATGACCAACGTCCGGCACATCGCCCTGGTCGATCGCGCATTCCATGCACTTCAGCGCGCACGCGCGGCTGCACTGGCCGATGGCGGATCCCTCTCGGAAGAATTCGTCCTGGCGGATCTAGCGGACGCACGCGGCGCTTTCGAAGAGGTCAGTGGACGGCGTGCGCCGGAAGACGTGCTCGCGCATATCTTTTCGCGCTTCTGTGTCGGGAAATGATGATCGCAAGCAACTGCGGAAACCGCCAAGCTCGCGGAAGGCTTCTGGCGGCGCGCTCGACAATCGCGATGGCAAAACAGCGATGAGTACCGGCGTCAAGGATAGCTTCGACGTGATCGTTGTCGGCGCAGGCCACGCGGGATGCGAAGCGGCGTATGCCGCGGCTCGCCTCGGCGCGCATGTCGGACTCTGCACGCTGACCAGAGAGACCGTCGCGCACATGCCGTGCAACCCCGCTGTCGGCGGGACTGCCAAGGGTCATCTGGTCCGGGAGATCGACGCGCTTGGCGGCCTGATGGGCCGCGCGATCGACGCTACGGGAATCCAATTCAAGCTGCTCAATCGAAGCCGGGGACCGGCGGTATGGTCCCCTCGCGCGCAGGCGGACAAAAAGATTTACGGCCAGTGGGTACGCGCGGCTCTCGAGGCGGAGCCGAATATCGATTGGCTGATCGGCCGCGCCGGCCGCATCCTTGTCGAAAACGAACGTGTCGTCGGCCTGGCATTCGAGGACGGCGACGCGTACCGCTGCAAGGCGCTCGTTGTGACGACGGGGACGTTCTTGAACGGCCTGGTTCACATCGGACCGGAACAGCACGCCGCAGGCCGCGCGGGCGAGCCACCCTCGAGGGATCTCGCGGAGTCGTTGAAGTCGTTGGGCTTCCAGTGGGGCCGACTCAAGACCGGCACTCCCCCACGACTGGATCGCGCGAGCATCGACTTCGATCGATGCGTGGCTGATGGCCGGTTCGAGGTGGAACGCGGAGACGATCCACCGGTTCCGTTTTCATTCGTGTCCGAGCCGATCGCGCGCCCGCAAACCGATTGCTATCTGCTTCACACCAACGACCGCGTCCGCGATGTGGTCCGCGCGAACATCGATAAATCGCCGCTGTTCAACGGACAGATCCGAGGTGTCGGTCCACGCTACTGCCCTTCGCTGGAAGACAAGATCGTTCGGTTTCCCGACAAGGAACGACATCAGATTTTTCTGGAGCCCGAGGGTGTGGAGGCGCGGGAAATCTACGTCAACGGGTTTTCGATGTCGCTGCCGAGGGAAGTTCAAGCCGAACTCGTCCACGCCTTGCCGGGGCTCGAAGATGCGGTGTTGCTGCGTCCCGGATACGCCGTCGAGTACGACTTCATCCAGCCTACCGAACTCACGAGAAGACTGGAGACGAAGCGCGTTGCCGGCCTCTTCGTTGCAGGGCAGATCAACGGCACGTCGGGTTACGAGGAGGCCGCTGCGCAGGGACTGATCGCGGGCGTCAACGCCGCGTGCTCCTGCTCATTCGGCGGCGGACTGGAGCTGCGGCGCGACGAGGCGTACATCGGCATCCTCGTCGACGACTTGATCACGAAAGGGTGCCTCGAGCCATACAGGATGTTCACGTCGCGCGCGGAGCACCGGTTGCTGCTCCGCATCGACAACGCGGATTTGCGGCTGACGCCTCGAGGCCGGCAAGCCGGCCTGGTGGACGATGAGCGCTGGGAGCGGTTCGAGCGGCGCAAAGGCCGCTTCGACAGGAATCTGCGAACGCTTGAACAGACGCTCGTCCGCAGTGCGTCGGGAGACAGCGTCCGGGCCGCCCAACTCCTTCGACAGCCTGAGATTCGTCTCGCCGACCTGGTCGCGGAAGGCCGTCTCCCTCGCTTCGAGTCCGACGATCGGGATTCGACGCTCGACATCGCGACGGCTGAAACGACGCTGAAGTACGCGGGGTATCTCCGGCGCCAGGAGAGCGAAATCGAGCGCGCTCGCAAGGACGAACGGCGCCGGATACCAGCTGACTTCCCCTTCGATCGCGTGCCTGGCCTTTCGCGGGAAGTCGTTCAACGTCTGAGTCAGGTTCGGCCGGATACGCTCGGCCAGGCGCTTCGGGTTCCCGGCGTGACAGCTGCTGCGGTTGCCGTCCTTGGTGTCTTCGTCGGCCGGTTTTCGGCCCAGCAGTCGTGACCTCCCTCGAATTCAGAGATCGACTGGCCCGCCGGGCGCGGCGAGCGAAAGCGCCGGTCACGCTGGCGATGCTCGATCTGCTCGAGGCCTATTTCCGGCTGCTTACGCAGTGGAACGCGAAGATCAACCTCACGGCCCTCCCGCTCGATCCGCCGACAGATGAGACCTTCGATCGCCTCCTCGTTGAGCCGCTGGCCGCGTCGAAACAGTTTCCGGACATTCCAGCGGTTTGGTTCGATCTGGGTTCGGGAGGCGGATCGCCGGCGATTCCGCTGAAGATCGCGCGACCCGCGCTCCGCTTGACGATGATCGAGTCGAAGGAACGGAAGAGCGTCTTTCTTCGAGAGGCTGTTCGAGTCGTGGGTTTGGCGCAAACCGATGTCGCAACTGAGCGATTTGAAGAGGCGGCCTCGAAAGCCGAGTACGCCGGCAAAGGAGATCTGGTCACCGTCCGAGCGGTAAGAACCGATCAAGTGTTCTTCGAGACCGCTGAAAAGCTGCTCTCCGCAAAGGGCCAGCTTCTCCTGTTCAGGCCTGCTCACACGGCGAGCGCCGACCCACCTGGTTTCAAGCGACTTTCGACGGTTCCTTTGATTGACGCTCCTCCCAGCTTTCTAAGCATCTACCAGAGAACGCCTGCCTCGACATAAACCGTTTTGAGTCATCAGTTTGATTGAATCTGGTCAGAGGAATGTTCCACGTGGAACAAACGGGTTGACGGGGATCGGAGGGTTGCGTATTCTCGACTGGCTCATTTCGTGAGACAGGTCCACGCAAATTGGTCAAACACCAGATAATAACGATGGCCAGGGTTATCGCAGTCGCAAATCAAAAGGGAGGCGTGGGCAAAACCACTACGACCATCAACCTGGCCGCTTCCCTGGCGATGGCCGGTCGACGGGTGCTGCTCGTCGATGTCGACCCGCAAGGCAATCTGACGAGCGGAGTCGGGCAGAAAGGCGTCGCCGCAACCGCAGGGACGGTATACACCGCACTGACCGCGGCGGGCGCCACTCCCAGCGCCTGGTCGTTCATCATTCCAACCGCGATCGATTCCCTGAAGTTGATCCCGGCCGATCGACATCTCACCGGCGCCGAGATCGAGATGGTGTCGCTCAGCGGCCGCGAAGAACGACTGCGTGATCTGCTGCGCCCGGTTCGCGACGAATTCGATCACATCTTCATCGACTGCCCGCCGTCTCTCGGGCTGCTGACGCTGAACGCGCTCGTCGCCGCGGATGCGGTGCTGATTCCTCTCCACTGTGAATACTTCGCGCTCGAAGGCCTCGCCGATCTGGTCGAGACGATGCGCCGGGTTCGCGCGTCCTTGAATCCGGGCCTCGAGATCGACGGCGTGTTGCTCACGATGTTCGATGAGCGCACGAACCTCGGTCAGCAGGTCGCGCGCGACGTGCGCCAGTTCTTCAAGGAAAAAGTCTTCAAGACCGTCATCCCGCGGAACGTCCGTCTCGGAGAAGCCCCGAGCCACGGCATGCCGGTGATTCTCTACGACGGGAAATCGCGCGGGGCCGAAGCCTATCTCGCCCTCGCCCGCGAAGTTCTCGAACGATCCGCAGCCACGGCTGCATAAAAGAAGGAAACGCTCCGCGATTTCTTCTGAGAGTGTCCGCATGGAAAAACGCCCCGCGCTTGGAAAAGGCCTCAGTGCCCTGATTCCCGATCTCCCTGAGCCCGCGCGCACCTCGCCGGTCGAAGCCGATATCGATCGCCTGGAGCCGAACGACTTTCAGCCTCGCGGTGGCGTTGACGATGCGGGCCTTCAGGAACTGGCTCAGTCGATCCGCGCCAACGGCATCATCCAGCCGATCGTCGTCCGCAAGGTTGGCGATCGCTTCCAGATCATCGCCGGCGAACGGCGGTGGCGCGCCGCGAAAGTCGCCGGCCTGCTGCGAGTGCCGGTCAGCGTTCGCGAGGTGACGCCGGGCAACGAACGATCGCTGCTCGAGATGGCGTTGATCGAAAACATCCAGCGCCAGGATCTCAACCCGATCGAGGAATCGCTCGCCTATCGTCGACTGGCCGACGAATTTCAGCTGAAGCAGGAAGACATCGCATCGGCGGTCGGGAAAGATCGTGCGACCGTCGCGAATTTTCTGCGCCTGCTCAAGCTGCCGGACGAAGTGCGCAACGAGGTGGCGTCGGGGCGGCTGTCGATGGGACATGCGCGGTCGCTGCTCTCACTCACCGACGAAGCCGATCAGCGCCGCATCTCGCGAGACATCATCGCGCGCAGCCTCTCCGTCCGCGAGACCGAGCAGCTGGTCAGAAAGATCGTCGAAGCCGGAAAACCTGCCCGCGCCGCCGCCGAACCGAAGCCGACCGACGTTCACACGCGCGCGGCGGAGGATCGTCTCAAACTCCTCCTCGGCACCCGCGTCCGCATCGTCCGGCAAGGCACGAGGGGACGAATCGAGATCGATTTCGTGTCGGAAGACGAATTGATTCGCATCTACGACCAGCTCACGGACGGAGCCTGAAGCAGTTCTCAGATCCGGGTAGTGTCCGCCTTCAGGCGGACCACACGAGGTCCGGCTAAAGCCGGACACTACAAACGGAACTGAAAACCTGAAAGGAGGTTCAAGAATGCAGAAGCGTCTCACGCAAATGGTTTCCTGCGCCGGTTGAGCGAGCAAACTCGCCGCAGGCGAGCTCGCTCAGGTGCTGAGTGACATCCCCGCGCAAATCGACGACCGTGTCCTCGTTGACTTCAGGACGGCGGACGATGCGGGTGTGTACAGATGGGAGGGCGGCCCGGCGCTCGTGCAGACGGTCGATTTCTTCACGCCTATCGTGGACGATCCCTACATCTACGGTCAGATTGCCGCCGCGAATGCCGTCAGCGATGTCTACGCCATGGGCGGCCGTCCGCTCACCGCGCTCGCCATCGCCGCGTTTCCCGAAGAAGGACTTGAACCGGGGACGATTCGCGACGTGTTTCGCGGTGGGTTCGACAAGCTGCGCGAGGCCGGTGTCTCGCTGCTCGGCGGCCACACCGTGCGCGACAAAGAGATTAAGTTCGGCTACGCGGTGACCGGCGCCATCGATCCCGCGCGAGTCCTCGCCAACGCCGGCGCGCACGACGGAGACGTGCTGTTTCTCACCAAGCCGATCGGCACCGGAATCGTTGGTACGGCGATCAAGTTCGATCGCGTCGATCCCGCGCTCGCCGACGAAGCCGTGCAGTCCATGCGCACGCTGAACCGCGCGGCGGCCGAAGCGCTGAACGCATTGCCGCCGGGCTCGGTGCACGCCTGCACTGACATCACCGGTTTCGGGCTCATTGGGCACGCGTCCGAGATCGCGAACGCCAGCGGCGTGACTGTGGTCCTCGAATCAGCCAGCGTCCCCGTGTTTCGAGGTGTTCTGCCCATCGCTGCACTGAACCGATCCGGCGGCCTGGCCTCGAATCACGAGCATTTCGCTGCCGCGGTCGAGATGGATCCATCGGTCGATTCGGCCCTTCAAGTGGTGCTCTACGACCCGCAAACCTCTGGTGGTCTGTTAATTGCGGCCAGTCAGAACGCGGCGGGCCTTGTCGCCGGGGCCCTGGCCGCGGCGGGAGTCCTCGGGGCTCGAATCGGCCGGGTCGAAGCACTCAGGCCTGGGATTCGAATCGTGGTGCGCCCGTGACTTCGGCTTGTCGCGGATGTCTTTGAATGGTATAAATTTGTGCTGCTTGTGAAACTCTTCGCAAGCTCCCTGCTAAGCCGATGGCGGGCGTGACCCGCGCGACGAGAACACGTGACGAATAAAACTGCGGCCACTCGCTACGCGCGCGCCCTCCTGGATGTCGCAGTCAAGGAACAGGCGGACCTCGAGCTCATCGAGCGCGAGCTGTCGCAGTTCGCCGACCTGTTCACGCAGTTCCCCTCGCTCGAAAAAGTTCTGCTCAACCCGGCGGTACCCGTGCCGCGGAAGCGCGCCGCGGTCGCCGACCTGCTCGCCCAGGCGAAGTTCACGCCGATCGTCTCGAAGCTGATCGCGCTGCTCGCCGATCGCGATCGGCTGGTGCTGGTCCCGGACCTGCGCGCCGCATACCGCGATCGCCTCCTCGATTTCCGTGGCGTGGTCCGAGCGGAAGTGACCACCGCTCTGCCGCTCGACCCCGCGCGTGCGGACGCGATTCAGAAAGGCCTGGCGGCGCTCACCGGGCGCACCGTGCTGCTCGGGACGAAAATCGATCCATCGGTCCTCGGTGGCCTGGTGGCACGCATCGGCAGCACCGTGTACGACGGCACCGTGATCCGGCAGTTGGAAAAAATGAAAGAACGGCTCGTGGAGAGCGTGTAAATGGACATCAAAGCTGAAGAGATCTCCAAGATCATCCGCGAACAGATTGGCAGCTTCGCGGTCGACGTCGATGTGGCCGAAGTCGGCAGCATCATCTCGATCGGCGACGGCATCGCCCGCGTTCACGGCGTCGACAACGCCATGGCGGGCGAAATGCTCGAATTCCCGCACGGCGTGTTCGGCATCGCGCTGAACCTCGAGGAGGAGAGCGTCGGCGCGGTGCTCCTCGGGGAGTTCAAGGAGATCAAGGAAGGTGACCAGGTCAAGCGGACTGGCCGCATCATTTCGGTGCCCGTCGGCGAGGAGCTTCTGGGCCGCGTCGTCAACGCGCTCGGCCAGCCGATCGACGGCAAAGGCCCGATCGGCTCCACGAAGTTCTCGCCCATCGAACGGCTCGCACCGGGAGTCGTGGATCGGCAATCGGTGAAGGAACCGATGCAGACCGGCCTGAAGGCGATTGACGCGATGGTGCCGATCGGCCGCGGCCAGCGCGAGCTGATCATCGGCGACCGCCAGACCGGCAAGACCGCCGTTGCCATCGACGCCATCCTCAACCAGAAGGATACCGGCGTCATCTGCATCTACAACGCGATCGGTCAGAAGCAGTCGACCGTTGCGCAGGTCGTTCGCACGCTCGAAGAAGCCGACGCGATGCGCTATACCATCGTCGTCGCCGCCACGGCGTCAGATCCCGCGCCGCTTCTGTACATCGCTCCCTACTCGGCCTGCACCTTCGGCGAGTACTTCCGCGACAACGGAAAACACGCACTCGTCGTCTACGACGATCTCTCGAAGCACGCGCAGTCGTACCGCGAGATTTCGCTCCTGCTCCGTCGTCCGCCGGGCCGCGAGGCCTACCCCGGAGACGTGTTCTACCTTCACTCGCGCCTGCTGGAACGGGCCGCGAAACTGAACAACGAGCTCGGCGGCGGATCGCTGACCGCCCTGCCGATCATCGAAACGCAGGCGGGCGACCTCTCGGCGTACATCCCGACGAACGTGATCTCGATCACCGACGGGCAGATCTTCCTCGAATCGGATCTGTTCCACCAGGGCGTCAGGCCCGCGATCAACGTCGGCAACTCGGTCTCGCGCGTCGGCGGATCGGCGCAGATCAAGGCCATGCGGCAGGTGGCGGGCACGCTGCGCCTCGACCTCGCGCAGTACCGCGAGCTCGCGGCCTTCGCGCAGTTTGGCAGCGACCTCGACAAGTCGACCCAGGCGCAATTGAATCGCGGCGCGCGACTCGTCGAGATTCTGAAGCAGCCGCAGTACGAGCCGCTGCCGGCCGAGCGGCAGGTCGCGATCATCTACGCCGGCACCAACGGCCACATGGACGCCGTGGCGATCGCCGACGTCCGCAGCTACGAAACGGAGCTGTACCGCTTCATCGAATCGCGTTATCCGCAGCTGTTCGGCAGCATCCGCGAGAAGAAGCAGCTCGACGACGAGTTGAAGGGCGCGCTCGACAAGGCCGTCAGGGAATTCTCTGGGGATTTCACGGCGAGAAAATCGGCGGCCGCGTAAATGCCGTCCCTGATCGATCTCCGGCGCCGGATCCGCTCGGTCAAGAACACCCAGCAGATCACCAAGGCCATGAAAATGGTCGCCGCGTCGAAGCTCCGCCGCTCGCAGGAGCGCATCATGAACGCGCGGCCCTACGCGGATCAGATGCGGCGCGTGCTCGCCAGCGTCGCGTCGAGGGTCGATCCGTCGATCCATCCGCTGCTGGTCGCGCGCGAGCCTGGTGCCCAGAATCGCACCCTGCTGATCATCGTCACGGGCGACAAGGGGCTGTGCGGCGGCTTCAATACGAACGTGATCAAGGCCGCCGGCGCCTTTATCGAATCGAACAAGGAACCGTCCACGCTCGGCCTGGTCGGCCGCAAAGGCCGGGAGTTCTTCGTACGGCGCGGCTTCGACACGATGTTCGAGCAGATCGGCATCTTCCAGAAGCTGAAGTACGAGGACGCGCAGACCATTGCGACGACGGCGATCGACGCGTTTCTCGGCGGACAGGTCGATCGCGTGATGCTGGTCTACAACGAGTTCAAGTCGGTCATGACCCAGCGCGTCGTCGTCGACCAATTGCTGCCGATCGCGCGGGGCGACGTCGACGGTGGTACCGAGCCGACTCTCGCGCCGGTGCCAACGGGTGGTGATCCTCGGGCGCAGATCGAATACCTGTACGAACCGGCGCCGCAGGAGATCTTCAACCAGTTGCTGCCGCGGTACGTCGCGGTCCAGGTCTACCGCGCGCTGCTCGAATCGAACGCCGCCTTCTTCGCCGCGCAGATGACCGCGATGGACACGGCGACGAAGAATTCGGCCGAGATGATCGCCGCTCTCACGCTCTACATGAACAAGGTGCGTCAGGCTGCGATCACGCGCGAAATTATCGAAGTCGTATCGGGTGCCGAAGCACTCTGACGAGGAATTCTTCTCATGGCTACAGCTACCGTAACGAAGCAGCAGGTGGGCCGGATCGTCCAGATCATCGGACCCGTCGTCGACGTCGAGTTCGAGGCCGGGCATCTGCCCGCCATCTACAACGCGCTGAGTATCCAGGCGCCGGCCAAGGAAGGCCGCGAGGCGATCGATGTGATCGTCGAAGTCGAACAGCACCTCGGCGAGAACCGGGTCCGTGCGGTGGCGATGAAGCCGACCGACGGCATGCAGCGCGGGATGACGGTGACCGATCTTGGTGAACCGATCTCCGTGCCGGTGGGACCCGAGACTCTGGGCCGCGTCCTGAACGTCCTCGGCGAGCCGGTCGACTTTCCCGATCGGCCGGTGCAGTCCTCAGTGAGATGGCCGATTCACCGCCCCGCTCCGACGCTCGAACAGCAATCCACCGAGCTGAAGATGTTCGAGACCGGCATCAAGGTCATCGACCTGCTCGAGCCGTACCTGCAGGGCGGCAAGATCGGCCTGTTCGGCGGAGCCGGCGTCGGCAAGACCGTCGTCATCATGGAGCTGATTCACAACATCGCCTTGAAGCACGGCGGTGTGTCGGTGTTCGGGGGTGTCGGCGAACGCACGCGTGAAGGCAACGATCTGTGGCACGAGTTCCAGGAGAGCGGCGTCATCGACCCGCACGACGCCAGCAAGTCGCGCGCGGCGCTCGTCTACGGACAGATGACGGAACCACCGGGCGCCCGGCTGCGCGTCGGCCTCTCGGCTCTGACCGTCGCCGAGTACTTCCGCGATGCGGAAGGCAAGGACGTGCTCCTCTTCATCGACAACGTCTTCCGGTTTACCCAGGCGGGCTCGGAAGTGTCCGCGCTGCTCGGCCGCATGCCGTCCGCCGTCGGGTACCAGCCGACGCTGTCGAGCGAAATGGGCGCGATGCAGGAGCGCATCACGTCGACCAAGAAGGGGTCGATCACCTCGGTGCAGGCGATCTACGTCCCCGCCGACGATTACACCGACCCCGCCCCGGCGACGACGTTTGCGCACCTCGATGCGACGACGAACCTGTCGCGCGCGATTTCCGAGCTCGGCATCTACCCGGCCGTCGATCCGCTGGCGTCGACCTC
>Ga0157376_10002537_pt1 | contig 12377 bp, 9 predicted proteins | sample M45metaG_FD_121801 | JGI IMG/M metagenome (GOLD analysis project Ga0157376, IMG submission 121801) | Miscanthus rhizosphere microbial communities from Kellogg Biological Station, Michigan, USA - M4-5 metaG | ecosystem: Host-associated > Plants > Roots > Rhizosphere > Soil | place: USA: Michigan... | reverse complement strand
CTTTCGGAGTGCAACAGAGCCGCCATCCACATGGATGAAAAAAGGAACGGCAGGAGCAGCCACGGCTCCACAAGATCACGGCTCTGCCTGAACCACGGAAATACCCAGACGCTCCTCCACCAATCTTTAATCCTATCCTTCGGCCACCCCATCAATGGTAAATGCTCCTCGCGCAACGTCCCTTCTTTGGCCTGCAGGCCGAGGAACTGTAGATATCCTCGAGCCTCGTAGCTTTGGTAGAGCATCACAAATGCTGAGAAAGATACAAGAATCCCCACCAGACTGAGCGCAGCGTGCGTGGGCGCAACTTCATTTTTCGCTGAGACGTAAGCGTTGATGACAAACCCTTGACCGACCAGCAACCACATAATGCAGTGATTGGTAACGTCGTTTTCATGCCGCATCATTTCACGGATGACGGTCGGATACTGATCCTGTTGGACATCGTTCATGGCATCCCTCACAATTCACATACGCCAAGCCATGACTAAGGAACGGGCCGTCGAATTTGCAATCGTGACAATGCTGGGATTTCATTGAGGCGTTCCACGCCCTCCACCTTCCCTATCCACCCTTTCCGCAACGCCTGGATCACGGACCGTTCTCCAATGATTCCTTGGCTTTCTTTCTCTCCTCTTCCTGCTGCGCGACCAGTTTGTAGGCGACGTAGTATTTGTAGATATTCGCGACGTAGGTGACCGTCTCCATTCCTATCTCTTCTGCCGCGATCATTTCAACGTTATTAACCCAGACATTCGGGTCGAGCCCCTTCTTGAGCGCCACCTCACGCAGAGAGTGAATTCTTCCTGGGCCTGCGTTGTATGCTGCAAAGGCAAAAAGAAGTCTGTTGGTGTCGTCCATCGGTTCATTGGTGAAATATTTATCGACCATGAAGCGAATGTACTTCACTCCCGCATGAATATTGGCTTCTTTTTGGTGAATGTCCCCAACCTTCATTTGCTCACCGGTCGCCGGCATCAGTTGCATGATGCCTATGGCTCCGACATTGCTTTTTGCCTCCTGATTCAGCGTCGATTCCTGAAAACCCTGCGCCATCATCAGCAGGTAGTCCATCTTGTACTCAGAACCATACTTTTGGAATAAGGAGACGGTTTCCTGGAATTTTTTCTGTTCCGCCGGAGCGACGGCATTCTTCAGCATCTTCGGACTCAGGGCATACCGGCCAATTACTGCATTTCCGAACGCGGTGCCCTGTTTATGAGTTCTTACGAATTGATCCATCACGCTGGCCAACTTCGGACTGTTTTTCCGCATGGCCCAGGCAATCTGGCCCGAGTCATCCAGAACGGCGTCCGGAACAGGGTGAATGTTTGTATAGATTCCTTGCCACAGGTTGGGAAGGTACGCGTTCGTTACGACGACAGGAACAAGCCCGGCATTGAGCATTTCCAACAGATCTTCGTCTTCAAGGTCCTCCGGGGCAGCACGGAGTTTCACCAATGCTTTGCCCTGACTTTTGAAACGCGTATTCAGCGCCCCGAGATGCTCCCAATAACTGGAACTCTTTCGCACAAAGACTTCCTGTCCCGAAAGATCGTCCAGCGAATGAACAGCGGGCGAGTGAGGACCAGTGACGGCAATCTCTTTCACGCCTGTGACGAGCGGATCGGTAAAATCGACCAGCTTTAACCTTTCGGGAGTAATCGTGAGAGTGCCGGCAGCGAGGTCTCCTTTGCCGGCGGCAAGCCGGGGAAACATCTGGTCACGAGAGACTGGGACAAATACAACATGGAAGCGGGTGTTTTTCACTTTTTGTGGATATTTGAGATTGACCCACTGTTCAAATTCTTTGAAGTATTCATAAGAACTTCCGTGTTGCACGCCATTTACGACGTAATACTGCGTTTTGGAAAAAGAGACTAAAACCCGAATGAACCGGCGCTTCAACATTCCATCGAAATCGCCAGCCCAGTGCTGGTATTGAATGGCCGGCGCAGTGACGGATTGGCCTTTCGGAGGAGTGGCCGGGCCGGTCTGCGCATGCATGTTTGGGCTGGAGAAATGCAGCAGGAGGAGGGCTGTACAAACGAAAAAAGAGCGCTCTTCCTGCAGTCTCATAGCACCTCGTTGCCTCGATTTTACGTTCCGCGACTCATCTGGCGAATGCTTTTTACGTTACTGCCCCAGCACAGTCATAAATGAAGGGATTATAGCCTCAAAACCCGGGCTAAGGGGATAACCCGCCCAGATTAAAGTCTTTTGGGGAACCCTTGACGAACGCACTTGAAACCACTTCGGTAGATGAATGGATTGTCAGAAGCACACAGTTTCTCATGGTCAATCCCCCTGGTAGTACTTTGACAATTCCCAAAAATCGAACTGGAAGTCGCTGGTTGGAAAAGTTGGGGCCAAAACTCGGGCCAATTGGCCCCGCTTTTGAGCCTTAGCAGCGGAAGGGAAACTAAATCAACGAGATTTATGGAGCGGGCGATGGGAATCGAATTGCATCCCCAATTCATAGGTCTTGCGCTTTCACGGCGTTGCCGTCCGCGCTCAGAGTCAATTGGGGCCAAATGGAGCTAAACTGCGAAATACGGGACGAAACCGCCGGTCTCGAAAAACTAAATCGCCGAATCGCTGTCTAGTAGAAAATTCAAGTAAATTCCTTTCCCGGCCGTGAGATAGCGACGATTTGAGTTTCTTGGATTTGCTCAGCTCTTGTCTGTCTTGCGCCAGCTTTGGTGACAATACGGTGACAGTCGAGAACAAAGAATGGCATTCACTAGTTTTTCGCCGACTGCCAAGCCAGGTTGTAGCCAACTAGCTATTTCCAGCGCTTCCCAATCCAGGGCGTAGACTTCCTCCGCGCTGGTGTCCCGCAAGACGAGCGGCGAATCGTCGGGAGCCAAACCGGTCCACTTGCCCGCATTAGCCCACGCCAAAGATCTGTGACGAGGATCCCTGCAGGATTATCACCGTCGCGCTCTCAAAAGCGTATAGGGCGGTCGCGAACCTTCTCAGCACTGGGGATTTTTCGATCGCGCGCCCAGACACCAGGCTGCTGTTCCACGGCACTGGCCCGAGGCCGCTTCGGGCGAACGATGTTCCACCTACTCGATTGCCTGAAGCGGTCATCGGCAAGTGAGAACGCTGGGCTGCGCAAATCCTTTAAGATTTCCTTGCGTGCTTGCTCACGGAGTCGAACACACTCCTCTCGCGTGGGCTTAGTCCCCATGATTTATTTCCCGTGCTTTTATTAGCGATCAGCGGGAACGGCTCACGGCGCGCAGCGGTCCGCGGGCTCCGCTGGAATGCCGGACGCTGCTCCGGTTGGACCTGGATAGTTTCCTTGGATGCATGGAACAACTTTCAAGTACTCATAGATCGCGCGAATCTCGTGGTCCGTTAGGTCTTTGTAATTGGGCCACGGCATGACTTGGAGAAGGTCGCCGTCGACTGGAGGGATGAGGGGATTGGCGGGGGACGGCACCGGAAAGCAGTTCGTGGTAACAGCCGCAGAACACGTCGGATGCAGGTGGTCAAAATCCTTGCCGGTTCTAAAGATTGTTAGAAAGTCTTCAAAGGTGTGGTCCCCTTCCGGCAATCCGGTTTTCGGCGTCGGCGTCAAGTTGCGCGAAATAATGTGAGGAGAAGGTGGCCCTGACACTGTACCAAAGTCTCGCCCTCCTCCGAGGTACGTCGCCGGATTTACTTTCTTCGGCTGGCCAAAAAAGGGGTTACCGCCACGAGCGAATTCCGTCATAGGACCAGTGGAGTGGCAACCGTCGCATCCCACGGTGTTTACAAGGTAGCTGCCCAACCCGACCAAAGCCGGGTTCGCTCCTCCTAGATTCAGACCGTTCGGGAATATCTCAAATAAGATCTTATATCCCTGCTGGATCCTTGAGTCGGAGTTATCTCCCTGGCCTTGTGCTCGTCCTCGAGGCGAACCGATCAGCATTCCAGCGAGGGCCAGCCCGGCACATGCCAACGTTGCTCCAATCAATAAAACCTTCCCTTTTGATTTCACCTGGATTCTCCTTCTACGGCGAGGCTATCGTATATATCCTGCCGGGCGACTTGTCTGTGCTGAATTGGACAGTTCGCGGCGAGAACTCTGACAGTGAGGGCGCGTGGAAGGGTAATTCGCTAGTCACGGCGCCACCGATTCAATTCCCTTAAACGCCGCTTGTTTGTAAGCTTCTTTCCCTATTGTTTGATGGCTGTAATGGGTAAGTTTATTGTTTTGAGTGATTCTGGAGCGGGCGATGGGAATCGAACCCACGTCCGAAGCTTGGGAAGCTTCTATACTGCCATTGTACGACGCCCGCTCTTCTCTCTAGCTTGTTGATTATACACAACTAAGCGACCACACGAACAGCGCGGCCATTTTCCATATTTTACAAGACGACGCAAAACCATCCTTCTCTCGCGATAGGGAGCCAGTCAAGCTGTTCGGGCAAATTTCGTAAGCCTTCTACAGAGAGCAACTTAGACGCAGGGTGGATTCCGGCAATACGCAGAAAGCGATCTGGAAACACTCGCTTTCACTCGCCGTGTGCCGGGTCTCGGATTCAAACTCAGCGAGATTCGGGCGCTTCTGAGGTTGCGAGGGAATCGATGGCAGCCATGTGCCCCGGTCCAGCGGCGATTGGAAAAAAAGCTCTCGGATGTACCGCGGAAGCTCGCCGATCTCCCCAAGCGGCAATCAAACAAAATGACGCAAATGGACGTAAAGCGCGGGATGGATGGATTGAACGCGTTATTGCCGGAGCAATTTTCTTTCGCGAAACCAATGGATGAGGAGATTTCCCCATTCGCTTACAGCGGGATCGGCGAGGTCGAGGCCGACTCCGTGCGGCGCTTTTTCGAAAATGTGGAGTTCGGCAGGGACGCCGACCTTGCGGAGAGCGAGGTAGAAGGCCACGCTGTTTTCGGGAGGCACGACAGTGTCGGTGGAAGAGCTGAAGAGGAAAGTGGGAGGAACCTGCGGGGTGACGTTCAGTTCGCCTGAGAGTTCGCGGACTAATTCGGGATTGGGATTTTCGCCGAGCAGATTTTTACGCGAGAGCTGGTGTGTGTAATCGGCGAAGAGCGAAATGACCGGGTAGGCGAGGACAGCGAAGTCGGGGCGGCTGCTGACGCGGTTGATGGGATCGGCGGACTGAGGATTGCCGGCATCGAAATGAGTCTCGGTGGTGGAAGCCAAGTGGCCTCCGGCAGAAAAGCCGAGAACGCCGATACGGTGGGGCGACACGGCGAATTCTTTTGCGCGGGCGCGGACGAGGCGTATGGCGCGCTGGGCGTCGCCGAGTTCGATGGGATGGTGGTAGCGTGGACCAAGGCGATATTTCAGCACGAATGCGTTGATGCCCATGGCGTTGAGCCAATTGGCGATCTGGCGGCCTTCGTGATTGTTGGCGAGGTAACCGTAGCTGCCGCCGGGAATGACGATGACCGTCGTGGTTGGTGCGGTATCGGAAGAGGCTGGAAAGAAGGTGAGGGTTGGACGGTCGGAGTCGGCGTCACCCAATGCGCCCGGAGCGGCGCCGTCCCATAGGGGAATAGTGCGAGTTGCGAAGGAGGGATCCTCTAGCTCGGGCGCGGCGGCGGCGGGTTTGGAGGAATTTTGTGCGTGAAGGGGAATGGTGATGAAGATTAGCAGAAACCGAATCGCACTTTTCAAAGAACGTCCTCCGAAAGAGAAGTCGCAACAACTGCTAAACCAACGAAACGCGGATATGAGGATAATCCCATCTGCGAGGGGAATCGAGAGCGAATGCGAGATTCAGTACTGTGGCGTTTACTTTTCGCAGCAATAGTACGTTGGTTGATTGACGGTAGCGGCGACGTTGGATAGCGTCGTAAGGAACGAGATTGTTGGCGATATCCCGGACACGGCGGCGGAAGGCGGAAAACTTTGGCGGCGCGGCCCATCATTACACTGACTACGGATTATGGAACGAACGATCATCTGGTGGGAACGCTGAAAGGCGTGATCCTGAAGATCAATCCGGACGTGACGATCGTGGATATCACGCACGACGTTACGCCATACGATTTGTTGGATGGAGCGCTGGCGATCGGGTCAGCGTATTCCTACTTCCCTGCGCGGACGATTCATGTGGTGGTGGTGGATCCGGGAGTGGGGACAGAGAGGCGGCCACTACTGGTGACGGGCGAAACGCAATATTTTGTAGCGCCGGATAACGGAGTGCTATCGCTGGTGTACGAGCGCGAAGAGAATGTTTTGGTGCGGCACGCCAATGTTGAGCATTATTATTTGCATCCGGTGAGCAAGACCTTTCATGGGCGGGATGTGTTTGCGCCGCTGGCGGCGTGGCTGGCGAAGGGCTCGCAGGCGAACAGCATGGGCGACGAGATTACGGACTACAAGAAATTTGCGATGCCCAAGCCGAAGGTGGCCGATGGAGTGGCCAAGGGTGTGGTACTGCGAATCGACAGCTTTGGAAATGTCATTACGAATTTTAGGGCTGAAGATTTGCCGGCCGCAGCAGTCGAACATGGAACGGTGCAATTTACGATTGGAAATCATTCCGTAAATAAGTTGGTCGATACATTTGCCAAGGGGAAGTCCGGCGAGGCCTTTGCGTATATTGGATCGACTGGATTTATTGAGATTGGGATCAATCGCGGGAACGCGGCGAAAAGTTTGGCGATTGGGCGTGGGACTCAAGTAGCGCTGGCCACGGCGTAGGCTATTGATTTAGCCCCCGCGCCAACTACTTCGACGACTCGAGAGCGGCCATCTGCGAACGAGTGCGTGGATCGAGCCAGTCGCGCCAGGCATCTCCCAATAAATTGAAGGCCAGAACGGCGGTCATCACGGCGATAGCCGGGAAAACGACCATGTGCGGAGCGTCGAAGAGGTGGCCGCGGGCGTCATTGAGCATGGATCCCCAGCTGGGAATGGGCGCCAGAACACCGAGCCCAAGAAAGCTAAGAGTTGATTCGGCGAGAATGGCGCCGGCCATGCCGATAGTGGCTTGAATCAAGACCGGCTGAAGAATATTCGGCAAGAGATGTTTGAGAATAATTCTAGAATGCGCAGCACCCAGTGAACGGGCGGCCAGAACAAATTCCAATTCCTTCACTTTGAGAACCTGTGCGCGGGCCAGACGGGCGTAGCCTGCCCAGCCGGTGATAATCAACGCGAGGATAACTTTGCCGATGCCCGGTCCGAAAAATGCGGCGAAAGCAATGGCCAGAAGAATTCCGGGAAAAGCCAAGAAAGAGTTGATCAGCAAAAGATTGACGATGCGATCGCACCATCCGCCGAAGTATCCGGCGATGGTGCCAATGGCGAGGCCGGTGAGACCGCAGCCGAGCACGACGCAGAAGGAAACCGTGAGAGAGATGCGCGCGCCGTAGACTACACGGGAGAGGATGTCGCGGCCGAGTTCGTCGGTGCCCATCCAGTGAGAGACGGAAGGAGACTCGAGGCGGCCGGGAAGATTTTGGCTAAATGGATTTGCTGGGGCGACCAGCGGCGCGAGAACTGCGACGAGCAAGAGGAATGCAGCGGCGGCGAAACCGACACGGGCCAAGACGCTTTGCCGAAGAAACTTTTTGATATTGGCGGAAGCGCTCATGAGACGCGGACCCGCGGATCGACGAAGGAGTAGATAGTGTCGGTGAGAAGGTTTACCAGAACGTAGGAAAGTGAGATCACCAGAATACAGCCCTGCAAGAGCGGATAGTCGCGTGCGGAGATGGCTTGCACGGTGAGACGGCCAATACCGGGCCAGGAGAAAATGGTTTCGGTGACGATGGTTCCGGCAAGAAGTGTGCCGAACTGTAATCCGAGAATGGTGATGATGGGGATGAGAGCGTTGCGGAGTCCGTGGCGGAAGAGTACGGCCGAAGTGCTGAGGCCTTTGGCGCGAGCAGTGCGGATGTAGTCGGCGGAAAGCTCTTCGAGCATTGCTCCGCGAACCATGCGAGTTAGAATTGCGGCGAGCGCGGCTCCGAGAGTGGCGGCGGGAAGAATGTAACTGCCAATGCCGCCGCGACCGGATACCGGCAGCATGCCGATTTCGATTGAGAACAGCAAAATGAGAAGAGGGCCGAGAGCGAAGTTGGGAATGGCGAGCCCGAAGAGGGTGAAAACTCCGACCAAGCGATCGGGAGTTTCGGCGCGGCGATGTGCGGCTAAAACGCCAGCGGGGATTGCAATGGCTGCGCACACGAGCAAGGCCAGAAACGCCAACTGCAGCGTCGCGGGATAGCGTTCAAAGATAATTTGGCGGACGGGGGCTTGAAACTTAAAGGATTGGCCGAGATCTCCGCGGAAAAGACCCAGCAGATAATGGGCGTATTGAAGGTGCAGAGGCTGATCGAGACCGAGCGAGTGGCGCAACTGAGCTGTGGCGCCGGGAGCGGCGCCTTCGCCGAGCATCTGCTCGACTGGATCGCCGGGGACCATGTGAATCATCAGAAAGACGAGGGTGAGCACCAGCCAGAGGGCCGGCAGAGTCAGCAGAAAGCGCTTGAGAATGTGACGAAGCATCGGAGGGAAAATTATGACCGGGAAACGACGGAGTTGGTGGTTTTTCCAGGGAGAGTTTCGGAGTCGTTAGTGGTGGATGGGACGGGTTTGACTCGCTCGACTTTGACGCGGGCGACGCGTTTGCCATCCATTTCGGCAATGGTAAAGCGGAGGTCACCGAAAATAAAATTCTCGCCGCCTTGGGGAATGAAACCCAATTGATCTAGGACGAAGCCACCGACGGTGGCATATGCGGGATCTTCGGGAATGGCGATGCCGTACTGCGTGTCCAAGTCGCGGACATTCAAGGCAGCATCGAAAATTACGGCGCCATCGGCGAGGGTCAGCGGGCGCTCGACGACGTCGAACTCATCGTGAATTTCGCCGACGACTTGCTCGAGGATGTCCTCTAGCGTGACTAGCCCCAGAAGACTGCCGAATTCGTCAACGACCACAGCCATTCCGGTGTGTCGATTCTTTAGTTCGTCGAGCAATTCGCTGGCCGGCTTGGTTTCCGGGACGATGAGCACTTCGCGCAGGATACGACGAAGATCGAAGGACTGCGACGGCAGACCATCGGCTGCGCGGCGCTCGCGATCCTGCAGTACCCAAAGCATGTCCTTGATATGAACAAGACCGAGAACATGGTCGACTGTTCCACGGTAGACGGGGATGCGCGAGCGCTGCGTGGTGGCGAAAGCGCGAAGCACTTCATCCAAAGTGGATTCAATGCGAAGGAGATGCATATCCGGCCGAGGAACCATAATTTCACGCACTTGCACTTGGCCGAGTTCGATGGCGCTGAGGATGACTTTCTCCTCGCCGGGGGCGAGCAAGCCGCGTTCGCTAGCTTGCTGAATCTGGATTTGCAACTCCTCGGTGGAGTGCGCGGCTCCGTGGCCGGCTTTGGGATCGACGCCCATAGCGGTAATGATCGCGCCAGAAACGGAATCCAGGAGATCGATGGCCCAGCGGAAGGTATTCAAGAACCAATGGAAAGGCCGCGCGATAAGCAGAGCAACACGTTCGGCGCGGGCGAGGCTGACAGTCTTGGGAACGAGCTCGCCGACGACGACGTGAAGAGCAGACAAAAGAAGAAAAGCCACAGTAAGTGCGAGCCCATGAGCAACGATGGCCGAGCGTGCGCCTTCGACGCCCGGCCAGAGTGAACGGAAAAATGTGGCCAGCGTAAATTCGCCGAGTGCGCCCAGGGCGAGGCTCGTGAGGGTGATGCCAAGCTGGACGCCGGAAACCACGCGGTGGAGATCGCCGACCAGACCTTCCACGATTTTGGCGCGACTATTTCCAGCAGCTACCAGCTGGCGGACGCGAGAAAGCCGAACCGCGACCAGTGAAAACTCCGCGGCGGCAAAAAATCCGTTGAGAACCACCAGGAACAGGACGCCAATGAGGCGAACGACGAACATGCTGCGCGGATTCTCCTATGGTGCATTGTATCAGCAGATGCGGGTGATGACAGTTTGCAGCTTAAATCAAGGGTTCCGCGTTGCACCGTCTGGGTGGCTCCTCTACACTGGTTTTTGCAGACATTCGAGGGGACCATTTGAGAATTTTTTTGCGAGTCGTTGGATGGATTCTGACGTTGTTAGTGGTGGCTGTGGCTGGAGTGGGGTGGTGGCTGTTTATCAGACCGCTGCCACAAGTGGATGGTACGGCCTCCTTGCCTGGTTTGCAGCATGAAGTGACCGTCGAGCGGGATACCTGGGGGATCGCGCACGTTCGTGCGGGTTCATTGGCCGACATGACCGAGGCTCAAGGGTATGTGATGGCGCAGGACCGGTTGTGGCAAATGGATTTGCTGCGGCGGGTGGCGCGGGGACAGCTTTCAGAGATTGTGGGTCCGGCTGCGCTTCCCTTGGACAAGAAATTCCGGCTGTTGCGATTTGCTGTGGCCGCGGAGCGTGATGTGACGCTGTTGGATGAGGAGTCGCGAACGGCAATGGAAGCCTACACACGCGGCGTGAATAAATTCATCGAACAGCATCAAAACAAATTACCAGTCGAATTTACGCTCTTGAAATACAAACCGGAGCCGTGGAAGCCCGCCGACTCGCTGGTGATTGCAGCGTATATGTACGAAACGCTGACGGAGAGCTGGGAAGATGAGCTTGACCGGGCGAAAGTGACGGCGCGCGTCGGAGCGGAAAGAGCACGAGACCTCTATTCGCAAGATGCGGCGATGGACCATTTTGTGGTGGGCGATCCGGATCGTCCCGCGGATGGATCCAAGCGATCGGGAAATGATCCCGATGATGAAGACGATGACGACGATATGGGGCAGGACGATGTGCTTAAAGCAAGCGCGAGTCCGCGAGCACAAGATTTGCCAGATGTGACCTCAGCGCTGGCTCCAGCGATTGTGCAATGGGTTGGCGAATCCCAGCGCGACATTCGTCACGCGCTGGGTAGCAACAACTGGGTGGTGAGCGGAAACCACACGGCCAGCGGAAAGCCGCTACTGGCGAATGATACGCACCTGGAATTGAGTGTGCCGCCGATCTGGTATCAGATGCATTTGACGTGCCCGGGATGGAATGTGAAAGGGTTTACGCTGCCGGGAGCTCCGCTGGTGGTGATTGGCCACAATGATCGCATCGCGTGGGGTTTTACCAACAGCGGCGCTGACGTGCAGGACCTTTATATAGAGACATTTAATCCGTCTCAGCCTGATGAATACAAAATGAACGGAAAATGGGTGAAGGCGGACAACGTGGATGAAGTGATCCACGTAAAACATGGCACGCCCAGAGGGTCGTGGGTGAGCGACGAACACTTACGCGTGACCATCACGCGACACGGGCCAGTAATGAAAAGAGAGGGCAACACTGGCTACGCGCTTCGCTGGACGGCGACCGAACCTGGCGGCTTGGCAAATACCTACAATCGCCTGGGCAAGGCGCAAAACTGGAAAGAGTTTCGCGAGATCATGAAGAATGTCTGGGGACCGGCGCAAAACGCGGTTTATGCCGACGTCAGCGGAAATATTGGATACGTGATGGCGGCACGAGTGCCGGTGCGCAAAAAAGGATATGGCGAAGTTCCTGTTCCAGGCGATACGGATCAATACGAGTGGAAGGGCTACATTCCCTTTGAGCAATTGCCGCAGGCGCTGAATCCGGAAGATGGGTTGATTGTGACGGCGAATGCCCGGGTGGTTGGTCCAGACTACATTCCCTATTTGACGGATCACTGGGAAGAGCCATATCGAACCGCGCGAATCTGGGATTTGGTCCACGACAAGCATGACTTGAGGCCGACGGATATGCTGAAGGTACAGGCTGATACCTATAGCTATCCAGATGTGTTTGTTGCGGAACAGCTGGTGCCGGCTGCAAAGATCGCCAGTCCCAAAGATGTACGCACGCAAAAGCTGATTGCCCAGGCCAAAGATTGGAATGGAATTGCCGATGCGGACTCGACGGTGGTTCCGTTTCTGGAGGGCACGCGGCGAGCAGCATTGAAGCTGGTGTTGCAGCCCCTGCTGGGCGACGAAACGGAATTGTACCAGTGGCGGAGTATGGCGTTTTTGCAACGAATCCTGACGGAGCGTCCGCCAAACTGGCTGCCTGCGGCGTACAAGAATTATGACGAACTGCTGGTGGCTGCAGCGGATGAATCGGTGAAGCGTCTGGAGAAGGATTCGGGCAGTTCGCGGGTGCAAGACTGGCAGTGGAAACGATTCGACTCGCTCGATATCCTGCATCCGCTGGGACGCGAAGGGTGGCTGAAAAAGCTTTTCAGTATCACCGACAAGCCGCAGAGTGGAACGAGTTTCAGTCCGCGAGCCGCAACGCGGCATCATGGTCCGGCGATGCGTATGGTGGCAAACGTGGGGGATTGGGACAACTCGCTGATGGTGATTCCCGGTGGCCAAAGCGGGCAATTG
>Ga0157376_10002536_pt1 | contig 12379 bp, 10 predicted proteins | sample M45metaG_FD_121801 | JGI IMG/M metagenome (GOLD analysis project Ga0157376, IMG submission 121801) | Miscanthus rhizosphere microbial communities from Kellogg Biological Station, Michigan, USA - M4-5 metaG | ecosystem: Host-associated > Plants > Roots > Rhizosphere > Soil | place: USA: Michigan... | reverse complement strand
TGGGGTCTGTCCCGCCGGAGGAGGCGGGGCTGGATTTTGCCCGGTCTTCGCAGCGCCTGTGCGCGACCTAGCAAAATAGCCGCGGCGAGCTCGCACCTGGTAACCGTTGTGGTTGGGAATTTCGATTTTGATTCGATGATACTTCCCGTTGTCAACGAAGTTTGTAGGACTGTAAGTGATGGTGTACTGATTGCGAAGTTCGTCGCCGATATCCTGAAAGGATTGGTTGAGATCGTCAACGTGATACGGGAAAAATGCGCGACCGCCGGTTTCCTCGGCGATGTCTTTCAGGATTTCGTCGCCGTCGGTGAGATGCATCTTGCGATTTGCGGCTTTTGACGGATCGGTCTGGGAAAGCTGAATCCATTGGGTGCTGGTGCTGATTGTGTAGATGACTACGTTGGTACGCTGCGCCATTTCGATGGCTTCGGCGCGAGTGTGATTGGAAAGATTGTCGTCGCCATCGCTGATGAGAACCATCACCCGACGCACGACGTCCGGCTGGTCACCGGGCGGGCGAGGCGGGTTACTTAGTTCCTTGGCGCAGGCTTCGTAGATGGCGTCATAGACCGCAGTGCCTCCACCGGCGCGAGTCTTGTTGATTTCGTCGCGGAGCAGTCCGCCGTCGCCTGTGAAGGCTTGGATAATCTGAGGTTCGTCATCGAAAGTCATAGCAAAAGCCTGATCTTTGCCGCGCCGCAAAACGCTATAGAGAAAATCGACAGCCGCTTCCTGCTCAAACTTAATGCGATCGCGAATGCTGTTGGAAGTGTCCAGCAGCATTCCGATGCGGAGCGGGAGGTCGGATTGCTTGCTGAAGAAACGAATTTCCTGATTCGTGTTGTCGTCGGTGATCTTGAAATCTTTTTGGTCGAGATCAGGAACGAGTTTGTTGCGGCGGTCGAGAACCGTGGCCAGGACGTCGACGAGGTTGACGTTGAAGATCAGATTCGGCGGCTGCTGATTGATCACCTGCGGTGGGTTGGCTTTTTGAGGCTGGGCGGGCGCCACGGGCTCTTGGGTCGTTTGCTGCGCGTGGTCCGTCAGCGGAAAAGCCAGCAGAGTTACGCTTGCCAGCAGGGCGAGGAATTTACGTTTCATGAGGTGAAAGTATAGGGAGCTTGCGCCCTCAGCGTCAATTTGAGCGGAGCGGATGGTTCCGGTGCGCTATAGATATTCACTTGCAGGGTCGATGCTTTGTCCTTCGATCGTTGCCAACTCGGTGAGGAAATTGCGCAGGTCTTGAGGCAACGGTGCGCGCGCTTCCACCCAAACACCGGTGCGGGGATGAGGAAAACCGAGTTTGGCGGCGTGAAGGAACTGCCTTCCGAGCACTGCGGGTTCACTTTTTCCGGCACGAAGCTGCGCGGCGGCGCCATAGAGAGTGTCTCCCACAACAGGATGTTTCACGGTTGAGAAGTGTACGCGGATTTGATGCGTTCTGCCGGTGTGGAGTTGGACGTCAACTAGCGTGGCGACTTGGAGATCGATGAGCTTGTGCCATTCGGTGAGGGCCTGGCGTACCTGTCCGGCCACCAGGCGCTTGCCAGGCTTAGCCGGTGAGGCGAAAGCTTTCATCCTGGTGCGGTGAAGGGGATCGCGGCCAATCGGAAGACTAATGGAGCCAGTCGGTCTGTCGAGTTGTCCTTCGACGAGCGCTACGTAAACTTTCCGTACGGTTCGAGCATGGAACGATTCGGCCAACTTCGCGTGTGCGAAGTCGTTTTTGGCGACGACGATGACGCCGGAAGTCTCTTTGTCGAGGCGATGGACGATGCCCGGGCGGAGCTCGTTTTCGGAATCCGATCCGCCACGGGAAAGAGACTGACCGCGGCCGAGCAACGCATTGACCAAAGTGCCGCGGGAGTTCCCGGCGCCGGCATGGACGCTCATGCCTGCTGGTTTGTTGACGATCAGGAGGTCGTCGTCTTCGTAGAGAACATCGAGCGGGATTGCTTCAGGTTCAGCCCGCAACGGCGGGCGTGGAGGCGCTTCTACGGAGATTTTTTCGCCTCCGTGCAATTTCCGCGAAGCCTTTGCGGTCGCGCCGTTTACCAGGATGAGGCCGGAATCGAGGAGTTCCTGCACCCGGGCCCGCGAGAGTCCCGGAAAATGGGATACGACCCAGCGATCGAGACGGAAACCACGATCATCATGCGGGACGACGAGCTTGTGCGAAATCGGTGCGGGCGTCATTTATCTGGGAATCGGTGGCATCTACTCATGTTGATCGCGGATACGAAAATTGCGCCACAATGCGATTCGACAATATGGTTCGACATTGCATTTTCGGGCACGAGAATCGCGGCCATGCTCGAAGCTCTGGATTGAGATGCTAGCATCAAAACAGCCGAAAGATTCCTCACGCGAATTACTGGAGTTACCTACAGCCTTGCCAAGCACAGAGCCAGTTGCGAATCTCATGGAAAACGCTACTGCACCGAGCGAACCGCCCCTGAGGACGGTTTTGGTTTCGGTGGGAATATGTAGCCATCGCTCTGGTGATCGTACTGATTGCCGGAATTCGATTTCGGCTGCGGGACTTTCCGTTGGAGCGCGACGAAGGCGAGTACGCTTACGCAGGGCAACTGATTCTTCAGGGCATTCCCCCTTACGAGCTTGCATACAACATGAAACTGCCCGGGACGTACGCGGCGTACGCCGGAATCATGGCGATTTTTGGGCAAACCGTCGCGGGCATCCACTATGGCGTGATCCTGATCAATGTGGCGAGCATTCTCCTGGTCTTCGTGATCACCAAAGAACTTTTTGATCCAACGGCGGCGCTGGTGGCCGGAGCTACTTTTGGACTGTTCACGATCCGGCCGATGCTGTTGGGACTGGCTGGGCACGCGACTCATTTCGTGGCCTTGGCCGCTCTGGCATCGCTATATCTGCTGCTGAAGGCCTGCGGGACGAACCGAGTCTGGCTATTTTTTTGGAGCGGCATTGGTGCCGGGTTAGCGGTGCTGATGAAACAACCTGGTGTGTTCTTCGGAATTTTCGCGGGACTCTACATCTGCTGGAGCGAATGGCCACGCAAAGGAGAAGGTAGGGCGTTCCGCCGGAAATTACTTTCGTTTTCCGTGGGAGCTGTTTTGCCCTACGTGGCGACATGCTTGATCTTGTTGAAGGCCGGTGTATTTCAGAAGTTCTGGTTCTGGACCGTTTCGTATGCGCGGGCGTATGGAGCGGAGATCAAGCCCTTCGACGGCACCCGGTGGGACGGGCTTCATCAGCTGGCGAACCGGATGGAGCTGCAGAAGGAGCATATCGCATGGATTTGGTTTTTGATTGCTTTTGGAATGGCAGCGTTCCTTTGGGACCGGCCCAAGCGGCCGAAAGCACTTTTCGTCACGGGTTTACTGGCATTCTCGTTCCTGGCCGTCAGCGTGGGTTTTTATTATAGAGGTCACTATTTCATCATGACCTACCCGGCGTTGGCGATTCTGGCTGGAGTGGGCACCAGTTCCCTGTCGGCGCTAGCAAAGCGATTCAGGCTACCTGCTGCTATCGCAGCGGCACCGATCGTGATTTACTTTTTAGTGTTCGCAAACGCTGTCCATGCGGAGAGGAAAGTCTTTTTCCTGGACACTCCGCGTGAGGCTTGTAGGGATGTCTACGGCGGAAATCCGTTTCCCGAAGCGATCGGGGTGGCGGACTACATCCGCGAACACTCAACGGCCGATTCCCGGGTGGCGGTGTTGGGATCGGAGCCGGAGATTTATTTCTATGCGCATCGACATTCCGCGACGGGTTACATCTATACCTATCCGCTGGTGGAGGAGCAGCGATTCGGTTCCGTGATGCAGGATGAGATGATTAGAGAGATTGATTCAATCAGACCAGAATACTTTGTGTACGTCTTGATGCATGAATCTTGGAACACGCGCGAGCATGCGGACACGCGAATTCTGGATTGGACCGAAGCATACATCAAGGAGCACTACGAACTGGTTGGGATCGCCGACGGCGGGAATCATGATGTATACCGTTGGGGCGCCGGCGCCGCCAATTATCGGCCGCGGAAGCTGGAATTTGTGATGGTTTTTCAGCGCAAGAACTAGAATAGGAATACCAGAATGCGCAGAAGGCGTTTCCTGATGAATCGGTACGAGAGAGTTATGCTGTCGTGGAGTCTAGCAATATTCATTGCGCTGTTTTTTGGCGCCGCGAACCGAGCTTGCGGTCAAGAGGTCGCCATCACTGTTGACGATTTGCCATCGCACGGGCCGCTGCCCAACGGAACGACGCGCGCAGAGATTGCCCGAATGATGCTTTCCGCTTTTAAGGACGCAAAGGTTCCGCAAGTGTATGGCTTCATCAATGGCGGAAGACTGGCAAAAATCCCCGAGGACATTGAGGTTCTCAAATTGTGGCGGGATGGCGGACAACCGCTTGGGAATCACACCTATGACCACATGAACTTTAACGAGAATAGCGTGGCGAGTTTTCAAGAAAATATAGAGAAGAACGAGCAGACTTTGAAACTGTTGATGGAAGACAAGGATTGGCATTGGTTCCGGTATCCGTATCTATGGGAAGGCGACACGCTGGAGAAGCGGCATGCGATTCGCGGGTACTTGAAGGAGCACGAATATAAAATTGCGCAGGTGACACTGGATTTTGAGGACTATGCGTGGAACGGACCGTACGCCCGCTGCGCTGACAAGAAAGACGAGCAAGCGATCGCCTGGCTGAAGGAGAGCTATTTAAATACAGCGCGGGAATATATGGCGCTGGACCGCAAAATGGCCAAGCAGATCTTCGGTCGAGATATTAAGTACGTTTTGCTTTTGCATATTGGAGCTTTCGACGCGACGATGTTGCCAAGACTGCTGGCACAGATGAAGCAAGACGGTTTCAAGTTTGTGACGATCCAGGAAGCCGAATCCGACCCCGCTTACCAAAGTGATCCCGACGCAGCGTTGAGGAACGGCGGCACGCTGCTGGACCAACTTTTCGATGCGCGGCACCTGCAATACCCGCCACATGCCGACAAGCCAATAAAAGAGTTGCAGGCGATCTGCAAGTAGTCGGATTAGCGCGTCTTGGTTGCGGACGGCGCGGCACGCGGCGGAGAAACTACGTCTAGCAAAATCAGAATTGCGCCGATGGTGATGGCGGAGTCCGCGACGTTGAACGCCGGGTAGCGGTACGACCCAAACAAGACTTCGAAAAAATCTGTCACCGCACCGTGCAGGATGCGGTCGGTCAGATTACCAGTGGCACCGCCCAGAAGCAGCGCCAGGCCGGCGGCAACGCGCGCCGACACGCCGCTGGCTGCAACCAGATACCAGGCGAGAATCCCGATCACGATCAGCGATCCCGCCACCAGCAAATAGCGAACCCAGGGAGAACCGCTTCCAGCAAAAATGCTGAACGCGATGCCGGGGTTTTTGCTGTGAACCAGATAGATGAAATTGTGAAGCAGCTCGTGGCGCCAGCCTTCCACGGTTTTCGCTTCGATGGCTGCTTTCGAAAGCCGGTCGAGGAAGACCACCACCAGAGTCAGAATCAGCCATCGTAAGCGCGTGGAGTGGATCATGATCGTCTACGCGCAGCGGAGCGAGAACAACGTCAACCTGTAGCATGGCTCGAAGCTGCCGCACAAACTGAAATCTGTGCTACCAAAACTTGACTCGGCGAGTGGCTGAAGTTCGAATATCAACAGGACGCACTCTCGATTTGAGCGATCGCATCAGAGCATCGCTCGCAAATTGTTGGATAACGAGAATTTTCGCCGACATGCGTCGAATAGTTCCAGCAGCGTTCGCACTTTGCGCCGTCAGCTTTGTGGATGCACACTTCAAGAGACGGGACGACATCGGATTGGTAGTCTGGCGAACCGGCACTGAAGAAATCGACCTGCGAAACGATGAACAGGCCCGGCAAATGGGAAAGATGACTTTTCAGCTTTGCTCGTAATTCTGGATTGCCGCTGAGCAGGACCTTTGCTTCGAGTCCTGAGTTAATCTTCTTGTCGTTGCGCGCGGCCTCGAGAGCTTTCAACACTTCCGCGCGCACCTTTGCCAGCAGATCCCACTCTGCAGTCTGAGCCGCGCTGACACCTGAACGGAGTTCGGACTCTTCGGGGAAGAAAGCAATGTGGACGCTCGATGGCTCGGTCGAAGACTTAGGCAGATATTTCCAGATTTCTTCGGATGTGAAAACTAGTATTGGTGCGGCGATTCGAATCAACGCGCTGGTGATCCTATAGATTGCGGTTTGTGCCGAGCGGCGCGCGGCGCTGTTCGGTGCCTTGGTGTACAGCCGATCTTTCAAGACGTCGTAGTAGAAAGCGCTGAGGTCCACGACACAATAATCGTGAATGGCGTGATACACGCGGTGAAATTCGTACGCCGCATACCATTCACGGCATTTCTTGACAAGGTCCGCGGTTCGTTCGAGCATCCAACGATCCATGTCGTCCAGTTGATCGTTAGCGACGAGGTTGCGCACAGGGTCGAAGTCGCTGAGATTGCCAAGCGCGAATCGAAAGGTGTTGCGAATCTTGCGGTACGCTTCGCTCAGCTGCGTCAAAACGCGCTCACTCATTTTCACGTCGGCTTGATACTCGACCGAAGTGACCCAGAGGCGAAGCAAGTCGGCGCCCCATTTGTTGCAAATTTCAGCAGGCTCGATGACATTGCCCAACGACTTGGACATCGGGCGGCCCTGTTCGTCCAGTGTCCATCCGTGGGTGACAACACTGCGATAAGGCGAGGCGTGACGGACACCAGTCGCAACCAGCAACGAACTTTGGAACCAGCCGCGATATTGGTCCGGCCCTTCGAGATAAACATTGGCGGGCCATTCATTGCCCTTCAGAACGGCAAGATTGGATGAGCCAGAGTCAAACCACACGTCCAGAATGTCATTTTCCTTGCGCCATTTCGAACCGCCGCAAGCGCACTGGGTGCCTGCAGGCAGCAACTCTTCCGGCGAATGCTTGTACCAGGCGTCAGCGCCTTCTTTCTTGAAGCACTCGATGACGTTGCGCAGCGCGGCATAGTCTTCGAGCCGTTTACCGCAACCATCGCAGAAAAATACGATAATCGGCACGCCCCAGAAACGCTGGCGGGAGACGCACCAGTCCGGGCGCTTTTCGATCATTTCGTAAATGCGATCTTCGCCCCAACCGGGAATCCATTTGACGTTCTTGATTTCGCTGAGTGCTTCCTGGCGCAAAGACTTCGGACTGTCTTCGGGAATCGCATCCATTCGAATAAACCACTGCTCGGTGGCGCGAAATATGACCGGATTGTGGCAACGCCAGCAATGCGGATAGCTGTGCCTGTATGGGTGGTGACCAAGCAAAGCGCCGCGGTCGGCAAGTAACTTCACGATGATCGAATTGGCGGTGAAAACGTCTTTGCCTTTGTATTCCGGTAACCCCTCGGTGTACACGCCTTTGTCGTCGAGCGGCGCGTAGATCTCCAGGTTGTACCGTTGGCCAGAATTGAAGTCATCTACGCCATGTCCCGGCGCGGTGTGCACGATTCCGGTGCCCTGATCGAGCGTGACGTATTCGGCGAGCAGTCCGGGAACGAGAATATCCACAAACGGGTGCTGAAATTTCATGCCTTCGAAATCGCGACCTTTGTAGGTTGCTAGAACCTTCGCTTCTTTGATTTCACATTCCGATTGCAGGGCTGCAACCCGGTCCACGGCCAGCAGCAACTTCCCTTTTTCTGTCTGGACCACTGCGTATTCGTAGTCTGGATGAAATGCCAGCGCGCGGTTGTGCGGAATGGTCCAGGGAGTTGTGGTCCAGATGACTGCAGACACATCCGAGCCAATTTTGGCGGCTTCATTCTTGCCGCCGGCAACCGCAGCAAACTTCACCCAGATGGACGGGCTGACGTGATCTTCATATTCGACTTCTGCTTCGGCTAACGCGGTCGAATCGTAGATGCACCAATAAACCGGTTTCCGTCCACGATAGACGTAGCCCTTTTCCATGAATTCCAGAAATGCGCCGGCGATGGTGGCTTCGTAGTCGAAACTCATGGTGAGATACGGGTCGTTCCATCGTCCGAAAACGCCGAGGCGCTTGAAATCCTTTTTGTGCTGCTCAATGTAGCGAGTCGCAAACTCGCGGCAGAGTTTGCGGAATTCGGCCGGGGAGACTTTGCCTTTTCCACCCAGCTCTTTTTCGACCTGCGTTTCGATCGGCAAACCGTGGCAATCCCACCCCGGGACGTACGGTGCGTAATGGCCCGCCATGCTCTTGGTCTTGACGATCAGGTCTTTCAGAATTTTGTTTAGCCCCGTCCCCAGGTGAATCGTGCCGGTCGGATAAGGCGGCCCATCGTGCAGCACGAAGAGCGGCTTACCTTTGCGCGCATCCAGAATCTGTTGATAAAGATCAGCTTCTTGCCAGACTTCCAGCTGTCTTGGCTCATTCAGCGGGAGGCTAGCTTTCATCGGAAAATCAGTTTTGGGGAGATTGAGGGTCTTTTTAAGTTCGAGTGGTTCGGACATGGATGCCGCGAGCGCAATTCCCTTCTAGGCCCTAGTTTTCGCCAGTGTCACGGCGGGAAACATCGGAAAGTGGTGTAAGCACGTATGTTACAATGAATGGAGTATGGTGTCAGCCCGAAGGGACGTGCAACCTATCGTAGCGGGCGAGAATCGTACTTGGTGAGACGCCTAAAGCGGTAGAATTGCGTCTAGTGTAAGAGAAGCTGCGAAGCAGCCAACACGTGAGGCGGGGAACGTGCCAGGAACAATGCTCAACTTGGGACCACCGCGCCGGCCAGCGGTCGACGATGGTAGTTCGAAGACCTCATCGCCAGTACCGAATTTCGGGCGGCCGGAAATCCTGATGCCCGATAATTTTTGGTCCAATTTCAAGCAGTTCCTTTTTGAAAAGCCGATCAAGATTCGTGGCGATATGAAGTCTGGCTTGATGCCAACAGAATACGGCGGCGGATTCTGGGAGAACGTAGGCGAGTTCTTCACCAGCCGACCGGTGCCCAAAGGCCAATCCGACAGCCGGCTGTCCACCGGGTGGGTCGAAGGTTTCGGCGGATTCGGCCAACGAATCAAAGAGATATTGTCTCCGACCAAACAGGCACCCCTGCCTTTCGAAGTGAAACCAGTTCGCGTAAAAGAAATTTGGTCCAAGGACGAAAACTTCGGCTGGACCCAGGTTATTTCCATCGGCCTGCACGTTGCACTGATTGGATTAATCGTTATCCCCCTCTTTACCAAGGTGCTGCCGTCCTCCACCGAGGCCAAGAACAAGACGGACGTGCTTCCGCTCGACATTTCGCCCTATGCCGCGAAATTGCCGGCTGGCGCCAAAGTGGCAGGCGGAGGCGGAGGGGCCAACGATCACACCACCGCTCCGGTGAACCGCGGCAAGGTTCCAAAATTCCAAATGACGCAGTTTACGCCGCCGCAGGTAAAGATTCAGAATCCGAATCCTAAGCTTCCGATGGATCCGTCATTGCTTGGTCCACCGGACTTGAAGATCGCAAATATTGATGCGCCGACGTTCGGCGATCCACTGGCCAACGGAGTCAGTGAATCGCTGGGCCACGGCAATGGGACCGGCATTGGTAGCGGCTCCGGCGGTGGACTTGGGCCCGGTGAAGGAGGTGGAACTGGTGGCGGTGCCTTCCGTGCTGGCGTGAATGGCGTCGGTATGCCAAGTTGCATCTATTGCCCGGATCCTCAGTACTCGGATGAAGCGCGCAAGGCGAAATATCAAGGCGTGGTCGTGTTGATGGTGGTAATTACGCTTGATGGCCGCGCAACCAACATTCAGGTGGTGAAAAGCCCTGGCTTGGGTCTCGACGAAAAAGCGATCGAAGCCGTCCGGCAATGGAAGTTCCGGCCAGCTGTGGGACCAGGCGGTAAATCGGTTCCAACGCAAGTGCCGATCGAAGTGACCTTCCGATTGTTCTAAACAATTGCGCTTTGTCGTTAAGCGATCTTTCTAAGTTACAGCGGCTCCCATTGTCCAATAGGAGCCGCTTTTGTTTTGGCCCGCTGTAGGAGTTGAAGCGGCGCCGGAGCTCGAGAGATGCTAGAGCCCGCCCTTCGATTTGATTCCTTTGTCGTGCCACAACCGTGTCTATTGCAACATATTCGACAAAATCTTGAAAGTCTTTGGAGGCAGCGAGTCGCGGTCGCCTCAAGCAGCGCACCGATCCAGGTGCTGGAACATGCTGGGGTGGAAAGTACGTATTCACCACCTAATCAAAATTATCGGCACTCCGAAATTCTGGTACGATTGCGAACATGAGGAAATTTTTTGCACTTACAGGATTTTTCTGCATGATTGCGTACGCGCGATCTCAAGCACAATCCTCGACCGGCGATCTGGAATTTACGGCAAGAGTCACCCCGACCGCGGCCAAAGGCGAGCCGGTTCGCGATTTTACATTCTATCTACTTACAAAAAGCTATGCGGACATCATCAAAGAAGTGGACGAACGGGACGGTCCGCCCTCGCGTGAGAAGTTCATAGAAGACTTAAAGATTTCAGCGGAACTACGCGAATGGCTGCACAAGAATGATGTGATGGATATCACCATGCCGGGAGTCGACAAGCTAATCACACCAGAGGATGTCCTGCACGTGCCAGAATTTCTCCTCGCCTACCAGAGATCGAACGGCGGAGGAGTCACCAGCGGGATTCCCAATCCGAAATATCGCGAGTCTGACAAGACGGAGAATCCAGAGCGATACGAAAAGCAACGACAGGAATACATGGTCGCCCTAAAGAAATTTATGCAGGCGCACCCGGAATCGATCGCCGGCATGGAATTGGAGTTAGACAGCGTGAACCCAGGCCGCAAATGGGCGGAGCAGCAAAACATTCATCGCCGCCGAGTCCAGCAGATTGCCCCAGTCGAAGCGCAGACGAAATTTCTTGTGGCAAAGACCGATACCGATCTGGACGGCAAAGCTCGGATCGCGCACCTAACGCCAGGAAAATATTGGATCAGCTCCTTGGGTCTGAGCGCTGCAGCCGGCGACGCCCGGATCAACTGGGATGTGCCGGTTGAAATTAGCGCCAGCCAGACCGTCCGCATCGAGTTGACGAACCTAAACGCAACAGACAATCTGTCTTCCAAGGCACACTGAAGACTGGTCGCACTTTTATCGCGGCACCACTGCAGTCCGGCCCGCCACGCGCTGATCGGATCTGGAAGAACTGACGGAGAGATGGACACACCGCTTCACTGGATTGCATTCAATGTTTTCGTACTTATCGCGATAGCTTTGGATCTCGGCGTTTTCCACCGAAAAGCCCAGAAAGTTTCCACCCGCGAAGCGCTGACCTGGAGCCTGGTTTGGATCGGGTTCGCGATCTCCTTCGGCCTCGGCGTCTTGCATTTCTATGGTCGACAGCCCGCAATGGAATACTTCACCGGCTACGTCATTGAAAAAGCGCTTAGCATGGATAACCTCTTTGTATTCTTGGTGATCTTTCGAGTATTTGCTGTCCGCCAAGAGTTCCAGCAACGGGTGCTGGGCTACGGAATCCTCGGGGCTCTGCTGATGCGCGGCGCGATGATCCTAGCCGGAGCGGCGTTAATCGAACACTTCAGCTGGATTATGTACGTCTTTGGTGCGTTCATCGTGTATGCGGGGATTCATATGTTGGTCGCGCGAGAGGCAGAGAGCCATCCGGAAAAGAATTTTCTGGTGCGCTATTGCAACAAGCATTTGCGGCTAACCAAAGACTATCGTGAGGGAAAGTTTTTCGTCCGGGAAAATGGACAGCTTTTTGCCACACCGTTGTTTCTGGTGCTGCTGGTGGTGGAAGTAACGGATGTCACGTTCGCGGTCGATTCGATTCCCGCTGTTTTTGGCATCACTCGAGATCCATTCATAGTCTACTCATCGAATGTTTTCGCAATTCTGGGATTGCGATCCTTGTATTTCCTGCTGGCGGGCGTGCTCGACAAATTTGCCTATCTTAAAATTGGCTTGGCGCTGGTGTTAATATTTGTCGGCTTGAAAATGATCGCAGAGCCATGGCTGCATATCTCTGTCGCAGTCTCATTGGCAATTGTGCTTGGGATGCTGGTCGTTTCAGTTCTTGCATCACTGGGAATAAAGAGAACGTCTCAGACTTGATTTTGCTAGCTTGATACCACGCTTGCCCAGCGCGTGAATCAGGATTGCATGCGAATAGGCGGAGCCAAACGAAGGTGGGAGATTTCGAGAATTCTTGGATTAAGGACTTGTCGTCCAGCGAGCCGTCGATTCGCACCGACGCGGCCACTCAAATCTACGCCGCCGGCCGCACTCGCGCGGATCGTGCGATATATGAGTGGTGGAGTAATCACGACTTCGCGCAGCTCTTCGGTCCCAAACCGGTTGCAACCGTTGGGCTCGCAGTTACACCGGAAAC
>Ga0157376_10002535_pt1 | contig 12382 bp, 10 predicted proteins | sample M45metaG_FD_121801 | JGI IMG/M metagenome (GOLD analysis project Ga0157376, IMG submission 121801) | Miscanthus rhizosphere microbial communities from Kellogg Biological Station, Michigan, USA - M4-5 metaG | ecosystem: Host-associated > Plants > Roots > Rhizosphere > Soil | place: USA: Michigan... | reverse complement strand
TCTTTCTGCAGTGCGTAGCTCGACTGCTAATATGTCTGACTGTAAAGGATATAGGCAGCCTTCAGAGAGTAACTGAGGAGAGACTTCATCGGCAATCGCGTGGGCAGCTTCAATGAACATGGCGTCGTTGGCGCGTTTGGCCTGGGTGACAAACATAGCCATTCCAATGGCAGGGAAAATGTAAAAATTATTGGCCTGTCCAGGATAATATGTCTTACCTTGGTATTGGACAGGGGCAAACTGTACTCCCGCTGCGTAAATCGCTTTTCCGTTAGACCATTGATAAGCTATCTCTGGTGTACACTCTGCATGCTCTGTGGGGTTAGAAAGAGCAAAAATAATCGGCCTTTCATTGATATCTGTCATCGCTTCAATCACTTCCTTCGTAAATGTTCCTCCTACAGTACTCACTCCTATGATTGCAGTGGGCTTGAAGGCTTTAATCGCTTGTACAAAATCTTTGGTTGGAGTCATAGAATGAGCATAGGGTTTTTGAAAATCAAAAAGATCGCTACGTTTGGATTCAATTAAGCCATGAACATCAAAGAGAGCCACTTGAGATTGCGCTTCTTCTAAGGAAAGCCCTTCTTGAACCATCACTGATACGATTAAATCTGCAATTCCAACTCCAGCAGATCCTGCACCTAGGAATAAAATCCGTTGCTCGGCAAATTTTTCTTTTTTGATTTTCATGGCATTGATCAATCCAGAGAGTGCGATTGCAGAGGTCCCCTGAATATCATCATTAAAGCAACACACCTTGTCTCGGTACCGTTTTAGAAGATTGACCGCATCTACTCCAGTCCAGTCCTCAAAATGGATGCAGCAGAGAGGAAACACCGACTGAACCGCTTCAACAAATTCATCGACAAAGCTATAGAGATCTTTTTGAGCAGGTCTTCCTTCTTTAAGGCCCAAATAGAGTGGATCATTCAGAAGGGCTTCATTATTGGTGCCCACATCGAGATAAAGCGGTAGCAAATATTGAGGAGGAACTGCAGCAGCAGCCGTATAAAGCTGTAATTTTCCAATTGGAATACCCATCCCATTAGCCCCTAGATCTCCCAACCCCAATATCCTTCCGCCATCGGTGATACAAATGAAGCGAATATCTTTTTGCGGCCAATTTTGCAGTACTTGTTTCACACGGCCTTGATGCTTTATAGACAGATACATTCCCCGAGTCTGACGAAAGCCCAAATCAAATTTTAGACAAGCCTCTCCAATCGTTGGATCATAGACGATCGGTAGAAAATAAGAGGGATTTGACATCACTGTTTTATAGAAGAGAGTTTCGTTGTGATCTAGCAGGTTCATTAAGAAAATATAACGATCATAATCTGTTGTTTTATAGCCCAACTGCCTTAAAACGCGCTTGAATTGGATATCAATAGACTCTATTTTATCGGGAATTAAACCCTCTAACCCAAACTGCTCTCTTTCTTTTTGTGAAAAAGCAGTTGATTTATTGAATGCGGAAGATTGAAGAAGATTGATTCCTGAAAGGTTTTTCATGCATTTCCTAGGGGTTTATTCGGGCGACACATGTTTAAAGGATTAACGAGGCGATCAAATTGTTGTGACGTGACATAACCTAGTTTGAGGGCTGCCTCCTTTAAGTTGAGATCGTGATCTAAGGCGTAATGGGCGATTTGAGAAGCCTTGTCATAGCCAATCTCCGGGCTTAATGCGGTAACCAGCATAAGAGAGTTATCGACATCTTTTTTAATCCGCTTTAAATTCGGTTCCATTCCCCTAATCAAAAATGCTTCAAAATTTCGGCACGAATCATTTAAAAGATTAATAGAATGAATAATGTTATAGATGATCAATGGCTTATACACATTCATCTCTAGGTAACCTCCAGCATTTCCCAAAGTTACTGCCATATCATTTGCCATGACTTGCACAGCGACCATCGCTAAAGCTTCACATTGAGTTGGGTTGACTTTTCCTGGCATTATCGAAGAGCCAGGCTCATTAGAAGGTATGAGAAGTTCATAAAATCCTGCTCTAGGGCCACAGGAGAGAAGGCGAATGTCATTGGCTATCTTGTATAAAGAAGTACTTAAGCTTTTTAGCGATCCGCTGAGCTGAACAAGGGCGTAGTGTCCTCCTTGAACAGCGAACTTATTTTTTGCGGTCACAAAGGGAAGTTTTGTTAATTTTGCAATTTCCCCAGCTATCTTTTTCCCAAAGCCCTCTAGGGTGTTAATTCCCGTTCCTACAGCGGTTCCTCCAAGAGCTAGCTCGTAGACCCCTAAAAGAGAGTCCTCTATATATTTGAGATGATCATCTAGCGTCGCTGAATAACCAGAAAATTCCTGCCCTAAGGTGATCGGTGTCGCATCCTGCAGATGCGTACGTCCAAGCTTCACGATGTTCTTCCATTTTTTGGCTTTCACATCAATCGAATGGCTCAGCAGTCTTAGAGTGGGGATGAGCTTTTCATTCACCTGCAATGCAACAGCAATATTCATGGCTGATGGGAAAGAATCATTTGAAGATTGAGACATATTCACATCATCATTTGGATGCACAGGAGTCTTACTTCCCAACGGTTTTTTTGAGAGTTGAGAACAGCGATTAGCGATAACCTCATTCATATTCATATTGAATTGGGTCCCACTCCCAGTCATCCAGACATGCAACGGAAATTGGGAATTGTGTTGTCCAGCTAAAATCTCATTACAGACCCCAACGATCAAATGGACTTTGTCTTTAGTCAGTCGTTTCTGGAGATGGTTGATAGTAGCCGCTGCCTTCTTGAGAATAGCATAGGAGCGTATCAACTCTCTGGGCATAAGGTCGTTGCCAATACAAAAATGCTCTAGAGACCTCTGTGTCTGAGCCCCCCATAAGCAGTCAATCGGAACATCCACTTTACCTAAACTATCAGATTCTACTCTGATTTTTTTCATCTTAAATCCCTGAAGGTCTATTTAATTCACAAATAAGTGATTTTTTGATTTATTCCAAATGAAAAAGCTGAAGTTAAATAAAATTTTTATAAAAATATTTATATGTTTTTAATATCATATCTTAGTTATAATATTGGCGGTATTAAGAATAAATATGATTAAAATAGATCAAAAAGCTCAGGTAGTAATTATTGGAGGGGGTCCTGTAGGACTTTGGACCGCCATCCAAATCCGTCTTTTAAGCAGAAAAAAAGTCGTAGTTATTGAAAAATATGAGACCTATCAACGCTCTGATATTCACTTGCGTATTAAAGCAGCTTCCCTACAAGGTATTCCAAATAATAATGACTTAAAAAAACTTGTCAAACAATGGGGCAATAAGATCGTTCCTGTCAAAGAAATGGAAGACAAACTGATCCACCTCGCGCACCAAATAGGGATTAAGATTCTTAAAGGGGAGGCTGCTGATCCTAAAAAATTACCCTCTCTATTTCCAAATGCTAAACTTTTTATTGGAGCCGATGGATCTAAAAGCCTTGTTAGAAAGATCATTTTTAAAGACTTATTTCGCTTCCACTCTAACTTACAATACATGGCTCAAGTTCAATATGTCGTGAAGCCAAAACTGAAGCGAGCCTCTCAAAGAGAGAGCCCCGAAAAAATACAATCTATTAGAAATCTATCAACCACCTATAAAAGGCAAAAATTAGCAGAGCATTTTCTTATTGAAACAACACATCCTCAGCTTGATGGGTCTGCTCGCGTCACACTCCAGATCTTCATTGATAAAAAAACCCACGATCAAATTGCTGGGGCTACTTTTAGAAATCCTTACTATTTTGAAACCAGTTTAAAAAACCTTCCTAAACCTCTTAAAAAACTTCTTATCGGATGGTGGGGAGCCCAAAAAGAGTTGCAGGGTAGGGAGATTTCTCCTAATAAAAAGAGCAATAAATTAACCGTAGTTGCCCTAAACTCTTATGCGGCCAAAGAATTTGTGACTGTTGATCAGGAAGGAAGATTATGGGCCTTAGTCGGCGACGCCGCTGCCGCTGTTCCCTTTTTTAGAGCGGTCAATAATGGCTTCATGCTAGGAACAAAACTAGCTAAGTGCACCGCTGAAGGATTAAAGGATAACTCACTCACAAAGTCCCATCTGACTTCTTATTCTCGCTATGCAACCTACAGGGTAACCATAGAGCGAATCAGGGCATGGATTAAGAGCCTTTTCATCACGATAGCTGGCCTCTGGTTAAAAGTGAGCAACAGCGTTCCTTGGCAAACCATCAGACTCACCAGCTCCGAAAAAAGACGCATTAAAGTGGGTGGTTCTAGAATCTGGAGGCAGTTAATCTCTGGAACCAGTTAATCTATAGTTATAGAACTTAAATTTGCCCAAAAGTTATTTGATGAAACGAATCTTTAGTCTAGGTTTTTTACTCCTTGTATCATGGGGTAACCCCTCTTCTCCCTTTGTGACAGCTGAATTGATGGGTCAACTGGGCAACCAGCTATTTATTATCGCCGCAACTGTTAGTCTTGGCTTAGAACATGGGGCGACTCCAACCTTTCCCGATCTGATTGAAACCAAGAACTATCAGATCCCATTAAACTATGAAAAGCTCTTCCATTCTTTACCCGTTAACTTACCCAATCCTGTAAGCTTCATTTACAGAGAGCCCCATTTTCCATACGAACCGCTCCCCTATCAGCCCAACATGAAACTTTATGGATACTTCCAGTCCGAAAAGTACTTTTCCAAATATAAACAAGAGATTCTAGCACTTTTCGCACCTCCTTCTGAAATTATCTCCTATTTAGCTCTTCGCTACGCAGATATTCTCGAACATACGATGACCATCTCCATCCATATGCGCTTCTATCATGAAGATCCGACAGGCAAAGTCCATCCTACCTGTGATCGCAATTACTTTGAAAAAGCGATGGCCCTGTTTCCAGATAATGCTCTTTTTGTGGTCTTTTCTAACAACATGGAACAGTGCAAAGATCTTTTATCGAATATCTCCAAAAACCTTCGTTTCATAGAAGGAGAAGATCATTTTTGCGATCTCTATTTAATGAGCCTTTGCAAACACAATATCATTGCCAACTCTAGCTTTTCTTGGTGGGGCGCCTATCTCAACCGCAATCCAGAGAAACAAGTGATAGCACCCAAACTCTGGTTCCATCCAACTTATCCAGCAAACACAAAAGATTTGCTCCCAGAAAGATGGATCCAGATTTAGGAGCCTGCGAGTAAATCGAGCTGCCTTATGGTTGCATAAGGTGAGTTAATAACGAGTAGCTCGAGCTGCGTCCTCCTTCTGCATTCTTAACAAGGATTTTCTTCTCAATGAGATTGACAATATCTCGATGAGCTGTATCCTGCGAGCACTTAGCTATCTTAGCCCATTTTGAAGTGGTAAGCTTGCCTTCAAATCCATCTAACAGACGATTCAACACTTTGCGCTGTCGCTCATTTAACGCTAGATCTGCTATCGCTTCCCAAAAACGCGCCTTGTCTAGTACTACTTTCAAAGTTTCCAATGCTTCCTGGATCGCTCTTTCAAGACAAGCTAAAAACCATTCGATCCAAGCTGTGACATCAAGAGAGCCTTTCTGGGTCTGTTCTAATAGGGCATAATAATGTTTTCTTTCTACCTGAATCTGCTGGGAAAGGCTGTAAAAGCGACGACTGCTTTTTTCAGATCGTGCAAGAAGAAAGTCTGCAATAGCTCGGCCAATGCGGCCATTGCCATCTTCAAATGGATGAATGGTAACAAACCAAAGATGGGCAAGGGCTGCCTTAAGTAGAAGATCCATAGAGTTTTCCTCATTAATCCACTTTAAGAAAGACTCCATCTCACCATCCACTCTCGCGGCTGATGGGGCTTCAAAATGAATTTTTTCCTTGCCCATTTGTCCAGAGACCACATAGACGGGACCTTTGCGCCACTCTCCTATGGTGATTTTTTTTAAACCACTCCATCTTTCTTGGAAAAGAGCTCGATGCCAGTCAAAAAGGCGCTCTTTAGTGAGAGGTTTGTCAAAATGCTGAGTCGCATCCAAAATCATCTTGACCACACCTTCGACATTTCTATCTATAGGGCTAAGAGCTGCTTGCTCCATACCAAGCTGTTGGGCCACGGAAGAACGAACTTGTGATGCATCAAGTATTTCTCCTTCGATCTCACTGGACTTCACAACATCTTGAGTCAACACCTGTAAAACTGTTTGCTCTCGCAAATGAAATCCTATTGATTCCATTCCACCTGTTAAACGCCCTTGCTGATGACGAACAGGCACTAATAACTCAGTGATCCGGTAGTGATTCCATGAAAAATAGGGCCAATCGGCAAGCTCGTGAATATACATATCTTGATTGTAACACTTATTCTCCGCAAACCCCAAGCTTATTCTCCGCATATTTGCGGTGAAAACCCCGCCTATTACAAAACACCCCCCCTATTTTATAGAGCAGCTAGCGAAAACACCCCCCCTATTTTATAGACTTATTTTCTTTTTTTGGATAAAATGAGTAGACCTCTTCCGAAACCTAGAGCTCGTCGCTTTTGTGGATTATTTTGGCCAATTTTCGATTCTTTTTTGGGGGATAATATACGGAATGTGATATTACCCCCCAAAAAAGAATCGAAAATTGGCTTAAAAGAACCCAAAATCAACTGAGTCTAGGTTTCGGAAGAGGTCTAATGTATAAAGGAGTACCATGAGACGAGATCGCACCTCATTCTTAATTGAATGGCTGAATTCCACCAAGAGAAAGCCTTTAGTTATTCGAGGAGCTCGCCAAGTAGGAAAGACTTGGCTTATTCGGGACCTAGCTAGCTCTCAGGATAGACAGCTTATTGAGCTCAATTTTGAAAAACGCCCTATTTTGGAAACTCTATTTTCATCCAACGAACCTACGGAAATCCTCACCTATATCTCAGCTTCGAGTGGGCAAAAGATCGAACCCAGTAAGGCTATCTTATTTCTAGATGAAATTCAAGTAGCTCCTCGACTGCTTGAGAAGCTCAGATGGTTTGCTGAAGATATGCCGGAGCTTCCTGTGCTGGCGGCAGGCTCTTTACTAGATTTCGCTCTTGCTAAACATGAGTTCAGTATGCCCGTAGGCAGGATAGGTTATATCTACCTGGAACCTCTTTCATTTGAAGAGTTTTTAGATGCACTGGGACAAAATGAACTTCGAACCTACTTGCATAATTATGACATCAATCTCAAAATTCCGGAAGCCATTCATATACAATTGATGAAATTTATTAAAGAATATTTAGTCGTAGGAGGAATGCCTGCAGCTGTTTCAGCTTGGGTCAGTCAGAAGGATCTTCAAGTCGTTAATCAAATACATTTCGATCTATTAACAACTTATCGAGATGATTTTGCCAAATATAGCGGTAGACTCAGCACTGAACGTCTTGAAGAAATTATGAATTCTGTTCCACGCCAACTTGGGAATAAGTTTGTCTATAGAAATGCAAACTCCGATGTAACTACCCATTCTCTAAAACAAGCTCTTGATCTGCTTTGCAAAGCTAGAGTATGTCATTATATCCTCTCTACTGCAGCCAATGGGTTACCTCTTTATGCCGAGGCTGATGAAAAATATTTAAAAATAATCATGTTGGACTGTGGACTTTGTAACGCCTCTTTAGGACTTTCATTACACCAGATAGTGGGATTATCTGAACTTTCTATGATAAACAATGGGGGGATGGCAGAGCAGCTAGTGGGTCAATTACTTCGTACGATATTTCCAGCATACATGGCTCCTTCCCTCTATTATTGGCTAAGAAAAAAAACAGCTGCTATGGCCGAAATAGATTATATTATTCAACATGAAAATTATCTAGTTCCTCTTGAAATAAAAGCGGGGTCAACAGGCACTCTCAAGTCGCTTCAGCAATTTATGTTAGAAAAAAAGAAAACCATTGCTGTTAGGATTAATTCCGACTTTCCCAGTGTGTGCACGGTAAATATCAAAGATTCTAAAGGAATTAATGTTAAATATAAATTGCTCTCTATCCCGTTTTATCTTATAGGACAACTGCATCGCCTTATTAAACAGGCAAATCAAGAGTGAAATTGTTTGCATAGATTACCCTCTTGAAGTTATTATTTTAGATAAAAATTATGCAAATTAGAAAGATCATATTCTTGTTTCTAGGGCTTCCCTTATTTTCTCTTTTTGCAGAAAGGCCCATCGTCGTTCTGACCACTTCTCATAATAATAAAAAATGGGTATCGAAAAACATCTCATCTATACTTAACCAAGATTATTCCAATTTCAGAGTTATCTATATTGACGACGCATCCACTGATGGAACGGCCAAAGCTGTAGCAAAGATAGTGACAAGACACCCAAAAAAATCTATTTTCCATTTGGTTCGAAACCCTAAGCGCATAGGAGCTTTGGCCAATATTTACTATGCCATACATAACCGTTGCCAAGACGAAGAAATTGTAGTGAGCCTAGATGGAGATGACTGGTTTTACGATAATCAAGTGCTCAAAAGAATCGATGCTATCTATTCATCTGAAGAGGTCTGGCTAACTCACGGCACAATGATAGAATTTCCTAAATTACAATTAGGATGGAGTATTCCTATCCCTAAAGAGATTATAGAGGCTAATGCTTTTCGAAAATATCGCTGTCCTTCTCATTTAAGAACTTTTTATGCTTGGTTATTTAAAAAGATAAAAATCGAAGATCTTCAATATCAAGGACATTTTTTTGCAATGACTTGGGATCAGGCCATGATGTTTCCGATGTGCGAAATGGCAGGTGAAAGGCACTATTTTATGCCTTATATTACCTACGTATATAATATGGTAAATCCCATCAATGACAACAAAGTCAACCCACAATTACAAAATAATCTCGAAGCCATTATACGCTCCATGCCGCCTTATGAACGTTTATATCAGGCAGCTGAATGCATGGTTCAGTGAAGATCTAGGTAATCATAAAACTGCCAGCTTGATAAAAAATAAAAGTTTATTTACAAGAAAGTCTTATGAGTCATCATTTACCCTTTAGCCAGATAGCTCCTCAAGATAAGTCAGAACATGGATACCGGATAAGAGCTTCTAAAAGCAATTTTCCCATTTTACAAGGGACCTCTTTATATAAATTAGTCTTATATCCAAAAAGCGCTAGAGAGCCGCACTGGCATGCTAATGCAGATGAATTAGGTTACTGTCTCAAAGGAGAACTCCTCGTTTCTTTATATGCCAACCATAACCAAAAAGAGACATTTATTATCTCCCAAGGAGAGGCTTTTTTTATTCCTTCAGGAGCCATGCATAGCCTAGAAAATATCGGAAAAGAAAATGCAGAGCTACTCTTGCAATTTTCCCATGAAGAGCCAGAAGATTTTGAGCTATCTCTTGTGTTTAATATCTTTTCCAATTCCGTCTTAGGCAATACCTGGGCTCTTCCTAGCGCTGCTTTCGAGAAAATATCACGTCCTATCGAGAAAGCATTTATTGCAGGACTAAAAGAGTCTACACCTATCTCCAACAGAGATCGCTATCTTTCTATTTATCAATATGCTTTAGAAAAGAGCTCTCCTTTAATGGTAAATGAAGGAGGCAGCGCACGGGCGGCTCGTCAAAATGTATGGCCTATTCTTCAAAAACAGGCTCTCTTTTCATTAAGGATTACTGAAAAAGGGATGCGGGAGCCTCACTGGCATCCCGAAACAGCTGAGCTAGGTTATGTAGCCAGTGGGAAAGGAAAAATGTCTCTTCTCTCTTCTTCAGGTAAAGCAGAGAGCTATGAAATGAATGCAGGAGACCTTTATTTTATCCCTAAAGCTTATCCTCATCATATTGAAAATTTACAAAGCTCAGATCTTCATCTCTTAATCTTTTTTACCCAATCGATGCCACAAGATATAGGCTTCACAGGCAGTGTAAAATCTTTTTCTAATGAAATACTATCAGCCGTTTTTCACACCTCTCTCTTTAAAGAATTGCCTACTTATTACGAAGACCTATTCATTTCCAAAAAGTTAAACTAGACCCTTAAATATAACTACTTACTTTATAAATTTTTATATAATATTTATTGATTTAATTTTTAAAAAAAATTGAATTCAACTTGCCGAAAATATATAATAAACGCCATTAGTATGAAAAAATATAATCCCTAAAAAAGAGAGCGTCAAATGGACCTGATTCAGTCTTTATCTAATAAATCAGCAATGGGTATTGGATTCTTCTGTGGACTTGGAATAATAGCAGTCGAGTGCCCAATAGGCCTTGCCGGAGGAGCTATATACGGAGCTTCTTTTGCTGTGATTTATCTACTCACTGACATGATAAGCCTTGAGGCATCATCTATCCTACCAGTTCACCTAAAAGATAATATAATGTTTACTGCAGCTAAAGAGGTCGCCCTCTTATCTATTAGTCTATTTGGTGGATGGCAATTAGCCTCAATGTTGGGAGTGAATATGATTTTGGAGCAAGCAGCTGCTCTCACCGCTTTTTCCCTAATGACGGGAGCTGTAGCACATCTTTTCATACCCCTAGCACTAACAGCGACAGCGCTTATTATGCACACTATATTTTGGAAATCCATCAGGATGATATGAGACAACTTCTAACTTGTAAGTTGAATCATACGAGCGATATAGCGTCAATAATTACACCTCAGATAAGCCAGCTAGGCCATTTTCCTTACAGAAGGAGAGCTAAACCTTTCTTTGGCAGCTTTATATAATATACTTGCTGCCATCATGGTAATGGCCGTTGCCGCTCCCATCCCAAAGGCAACACTGATTAGAATAACCGCTGAATGCAAACTTATATTCACTCCAAAGAGTGCAGCTAGTTTCCACCCGCCAAATAGATTAATAGACCAGGCTACGACCTCTTTAGCTATATCAAGCATTATACTGTCTTGTAGGTGAGCTGGTAGACCAGAGGCTGCCTTAATGCTTATCATATCAGTGAGTTCGTGAACCACTGCGCAAGACACTCCGTATATAGCTCCTCCAGCAGCACCTATTGGGTTAGCCAATGCAACCGCTGAGAGCGCGCCGAAGCCAGCACAAGCTACTGAGCTTTCAGCTAAAAGTTTAATAGATTCTAGATTCATTTTTTTATAAATTATATTTTATAACGTTTATTATGTGTCAATTTAAAGAAATCGATTCACCTTCACATGACAATAGGGCTGCTTATCCATCTTACGATAATAATATTGATGATAGAATTCCGCCAGATAAAAATGAGAGGCTGGCCGAATTTCAGTAGTCACAGAAAAGCCCCTTTTCTCAAGCCTATGCACTAATTTTTCAGCGCTCTCTTTTTGTGACTGTGTCAAATAAAAAATAGCAGAGCGGTATTGACTCCCTATATCTGGCCCCTGTCTCATAAATTGTGTTGGGTCATGTATCTCAAAAAAGAGCTTCGCCAGCGTTTCATAATCCGTAAGAGCTGGATCAAAAATCAGCTCTATTGCCTCTGCATGTCCTGTTTCTCCCAAGCTCACCTCTTCATAAGTGGGAGTGACTACATGGCCTCCTATAAAACCGACGGAGGTAGTAATGAGCCCTGGCATATTTTCAAAATAATATTGGATTCCCCAAAAACAGCCTCCTGCAAAAAGAGCGCGCTCATAGCCTTCTTTTGTAAAAGCAGGCACAAAGCCAAGAGAGAGGGAGTTGACGCAATGTCTTATATTTTTAAGCGTCAGAGCCTCTCCAGTAAAAAGATGTCCTAAATGAGCTCCACAAGAGCTGCATAAAATTTCTGTTCGGACCCCATCTAAATCTTCTTTTTTTATAATGGCCCCTGCCACCTCTTCATCAAAACTCGGCCAGCCACAGCCTGAGGAAAATTTATAGCTAGAAAGATATAAAGGAGCCTCACAGCGCTTACAAACAACTACTCCCACTCCCTTAAAAGCATCATTATATTTTCCACTCCCTGGACGTTCTGTATGCTTATGAATAATAATGGCCTCTTCTTCTGCCGATAAGGGATGATATCTACGCATACTAATACCTTCTATAATTGTTAAAAGCTTTGGGCCAAAAAAAGAGAACCTTTTCACCACTTTCTCTATCAAATCGCACCTGCAGACTGAGATAGGGATAACCATGTTGATTATCTCTATCTCTTCCCTCATTTTTTTTAAACCATTTTATAAAGATCTCTTTGTTATACCAAGGCAAAGTCGATACATTTGTTCTTCCCTGCTCATAACGTAAGAATTCTTCAAACTCTTTGTTGCCTTTATAAGGGGCTACTTCCTTAAAGTAGTTCATCAGTAAGTTAACTACTTTTTGAGGCTCTTCTTCTAACCCTTGAAGATAAAAATCGACTTCTGCCCCTATCATATGTTTAGATTGAGTATTTAAAATAGAGGGGTCTGCATAAGCATTATGTGTAGGACATCTATGCCCACAAGTGATAATCACTTTATGGCC
>Ga0157376_10002534_pt1 | contig 12384 bp, 11 predicted proteins | sample M45metaG_FD_121801 | JGI IMG/M metagenome (GOLD analysis project Ga0157376, IMG submission 121801) | Miscanthus rhizosphere microbial communities from Kellogg Biological Station, Michigan, USA - M4-5 metaG | ecosystem: Host-associated > Plants > Roots > Rhizosphere > Soil | place: USA: Michigan... | reverse complement strand
TCCAGTTCGGCGATTGTCCTTTCGTTGACGATATTTCCAGTATTCAAAGTCGATTTCGGTTCGAACAACAAGATGTGAGTCTCTTCCTCGGCGACTGGAAAGTGTTCCACTCCGCGCGGCACGATAATGAATTCGCCTGGGCGGATCGACTCTTCATGGTCGCGGAACTTCATTTTTAAGTGGCCTTTCACCACCAGAAACATTTCGTCTTCCGCATCATGATGATGCCAGACAAATTCGCCTTTCAGTTTGACCGCTTTCACGTAATTCTCATTGACCTCTCCCAGTATTTTGGGGCTGTATATTTCCTGGAACTGCGCCAGTTTTTGCTCAATATTGATCGTTTTCATTTGCACTCCGTGCTCACATCCCGTGAGTTTGGCGGTCAACTTCTTCCAAGATGCGCCGGGTCGCTCGCAAATCCGAGGTTTCAGAATAGACACGCAGTAGGTTCTCCGTGCCGGAAGCCCGCACCATCACCCAGCCCATTTCGCCCAGGTACAACTTGATACCATCCATCGTTTCCATTCCCACCACCGGCCAATCGAGTATCCTGCCGATCCTCCCACCGGAAAACCACGCGATGGCTTTGTGTTTTTGTGCTGCGGTCACATCCAAATCCACTCGGCCGTAATGGTGTTCGCCAAATTCCTGATGCAATCCGGTCAGCAGTTCGCCGAGGCTCTTGCCATGCCACGCCATCAGTTCCGCAAGAAACAGCGCCGAAACTGAAGCGTCTCGTTCCGGCAGGTACAGGCTGGTTCCGATCCCGCCGCTCTCTTCGCCGCCAATTACGATTTGTTGTTCCAGCATCAATTCGCAAATGTATTTGAAACCAATCGGAACTTCATGCAGCTTGCGGCCAAGCTTCGCGGCTAGCTTATCGATCAATTTGGTTACCGAAAAAGTTTTGGCGATGTCACCCGGCAATTTTCGCGTGCCCGCCAAATGCCACACCAGCAGCGCAAATATCTGCTGCGGATTCACGAATGTTCCGGTACGATCCACCGCGCCGATTCGATCTCCATCGCCGTCCGCCGCAAAACCCGCGTCGTACTTGCCGGCCGTCACCGCGTGTTGCAGCGGCGCGATGTGCGGCTCGATTGGTTCGGGATGCGCTCCCCCAAACCGCGGATCTCGCGTTCCTCGAATTTCCTCGCACTCGATTCCATTTCGTCGGAAAAGTGCTGGAAGCAAGCCTGCCGCGGAGCCGTGCATGGCGTCAAACGCGAAGCGAAAGTTCGATTTTCGAATGAGCCCCCAATCCACCAATTTTTCGAGTGTATCGAGGTAAGGTTTTCGCGGATCGAGGGATTGAACCAAGGATGCGCGAGGTGGCAGCGGTGAAATCTGTGCTGACTCTGCAAACTGCAATTCCTGTTCGATTTGCGCCACAATCGACGGAAGCGCACTGCTGCCATAGCTAGCTTTGTATTTGATACCGTTCCACTGATACGGATTGTGACTCGCGGTGATCACCACTCCTCCGGCCGCTTTCCTGTCGCGAACCAGCAGCGACACCGCTGGCGTCGGGCACGGCACGCTAGCTAGCCACACTGGAGTTCCGGTTGAGGAAAAAATATCGGCAGCGTGCCGCGCCACAGTGTCCGACGCGTAGCGATGATCGTAGCCAACGATTACGCCCTTGCGCGCGTCCTCCCCGCGAACGACATAACGCGCGATGGCTTCAGAAACCGTTCGCGCGTTCGCAAACGTGAAATCATCGGCAATGATTCCGCGCCAGCCGTCGGTGCCAAATTTGATCATTCCTGTGAGTATACGCGAGCGCCGCCGGGAGCAGACAAAGGGATTGGACTGCTTTGCGAGAGTGATGCGAGTGGGGTTTCAAGCAGTAACTATAATAAATTCTTTAATTTTTGAGATTCCAGCCATTTCACCAGCTGGCCCACGTCTTGCGCCCGTTCCCGCGGACAAATCAGCAGCGCATCGGCGGTTTCGACGACCACCAAGTCGGTCACCCCGATAGCAGCCACAAATTTCCCGGTGCTGCAGACGAAATTCCCGCTGGCGTCCATGGTGTGGCCCTTACCGGTAATCACATTTTCGCCTGAGTGGTTCGCCAGCAGCTCGTAAACCGCTGCCCATGACCCTAGGTCACTCCATCCGACGTCCGCGGGAATGACAAAAACGCTCGATACACTGACATCGCGAGTCGCGCGTTCCAGAATTGCATAGTCCACCGAGATATTTTCGAGCTTGCGATAGATCTTACGAAGCTGCGATAGGAAACGTCCTGTGCCGATATCCGAAGCGAGCTTTTCAAGTGGCGCAAAAGTCGCCGGTAGATGCTTCTCTACTTCGTTTAAGATGGTCGACGCCCGCCAGAAGAACATTCCCGCGTTCCAGTGATAATTCCCCGAGGCTAGGTATTCTTTCGCCGTCTCTAAAGCGGGCTTTTCTGTGAACCGCCGAACCGGATAGATAGGGGTTTCCTTGGCCCCTATGGTCGCCTCCATTCGCTCGATATAGCCAAACCCCGTCTCAGGTCGTGTTGGAGCAATCCCCAGCACCACCATCCGTCCGGGTTCCCGCGCCACCTTAAGCGCCGCAGAAACAATTTTTTGATATTGGGGGATATCTCGGATGTAGTGATCGGCGGGCAGCACCGCCATCAACGCGTCACCCTTGGCCGCTCGACGAATGTGGAACGCCGCCAGTGCGATCGCCGCCGCGGTATTCCTGCCGAAAGGCTCGACCAGCATGCGTGCACGCGAGCCTGCTGGCAATTGCTTTCGCACGCCGGACGCTTGCTCGCTGTTGGTCACTGTCCAAATTCGGTCCGGTGAAATCAGCGGACGAAGCCTGGCAACTGTCTGCTCCAGCATGGTGCCCTTGCCGACAATGTTCAAGAGTTGCTTGGGCGTCTTACTACGGCTGCGAGGCCAGAAGCGCGTACCCCGGCCGCCGGCCAGAATCACCGCGTGGATGGAAAGTTTCTCTTTGCCCATAGAATTCAGTCGAATACCACGTCGGAAATCTTGCGGTCGGTGATCCCCAGCATTCGTAGATTTCCGCGCAATGCAGAAAGATCGGGCACAAACGTTCGCAGCAATGAAGCCTCATCCTTCGGGATCAAATCGTAACTCTTCAGTGATGCCGGCATGAACCAGCATTCCCCTTGATGGAAGGGCGCTTTGCCAATTTCCCAACGTATCATTCCGCTTCCAGAAAGAACGATAAGCAGATTGAACGCATCCGTTTTTGGTCGCGCCGTAAAAGGTTCGGCGATTCGCCAGGATTCGGTTGCAAAATACTTGCATGCTCCCAGCAGCGAAATCGCCATCTTTTGCGATGCCCATTGCAACGGCCACACTTTTCCCGTTCGCACGCCATCGAAATGAATTACGTCCATGGCCTTTTCCAGGTGCAAGTTGCGCGGTTTGCCTTGCGAATCTACACGTCCATAGTCATAAACGCGATAAGTCAAGTCGCAGTACTGCTGCACTTCGCAAATGATCGTACCCGCGCCGATCGAATGGGGAACGCCCGCTGCTACAAAAAACGTATCTTTGGCTTCCACCTCGTGCGCTTGGAACAGTTCTTCGAGCGCCTTGGAATTTAGCGCCGACGAAAACTGTTTTTTCGAAACGCCCGGCTTCAAGCCCAGTAGAACCTGCGCATCCCGTCGCGCCGATACCACATGCCACATTTCGGTTTTTCCGCGCCCGCCGGCAGCTAATTCGTGCTTGCTCGCGTATTCGTCATCCGGATGCACTTGGATAGAGAGTTTATCGGCAGCGAAAATGAATTTAACCAACAACGGGAGTTCTTGCATCGCAGCGCAGCGTTCCCCTTGCCAGTCCGCTGGCAGTTGCCGCCAGGCGTCTTTCAGTTTTTGGCCTTCAAACGGACCCGTCGCGATCCGGCATTGCTGGTCCGTCAGCCATACCTCGCCGATGGGCTCAGGCAAATCCTGCTTGTCGGGGTAAACGGGCGCGAGCGAACGTTCTCCCCAAATCCTAGGCTGAAACGTCGGGTCAATGCGAAACGGGGCGATCTTCACAAATTAAGCCGCGGCCTCTGCCCGCGAAAAAAACTTGTTTAGCCGACGCAATCCTTCGTCGATCCGTTCGAGCGACGTCGCATACGACAACCGCAAATAACCCGGCGCACCAAACGCGTCACCGCCCACCAGCGCCACCCGAGCTCTTTCCAACAGCAACGTCGCCAGTTCGGTCGTATCTTTCGCCAGCGCGTGCGGCCCGCTCAAATGTGCCGAAACATCGGGGAACGCATAAAACGCGCCGCCGGGCGGCTGGCACTTAACTCCCGGAATTGCATTTAAACCATCCACGACGCGCTTGCGCCGTTTAGCGTACTCCGCAAGCATCACTGGCACCGTTTCCATCGTTCCGGTCATCGCGCCCAGTGCGGCGTATTGTGCAATCGAAGTTGGATTCGAAGTCGATTGGCTCTGCAATTTGATCAACGCCTGAATGAGCTCTGCTGGACCGAGCGTATAGCCGATGCGCCATCCGGTCATCGCAAACGTCTTCGATACCGAGCCGATGATAATCACCTTTTCTTTCGCGCCCGCCGCGCTAGCAATTGAATACGGCTGGTGCGGCTCGTACGTGAAGTGCGAATAGCACTCGTCGCCCATTAGCCACACGTCGTGTTTCTTGCAGATGGCCAGAATCTTTTCGTATTCGTCGGGCGGAGTGACACCTCCACTCGGATTGCTCGGCGAATTCAAAATTAATAGCCGCGTTTTCGGCGTGATTGCTTTCTCGATCGCCGCCGCGCGCACCGCAAATCCATCTGCCACGCTGGTCTGCACATACACCGGAGTCGCCCCGGTGTACTTGACGATGTCCGGAAAGCTCACCCAATACGGCGCAGGAATCAACACTTCATCGCCCGCCTGCACCAGCACGCCGGCTACATTGAAAATCGCGTGCTTTCCACCGACGCTCACCACGCACTCCTTCCCTTCGTAGTTGGACTTTAGTTCGCGCTTATGCCACGCGCAGATCGCCTCGCGCAGCGGCATGATTCCGCCGGTCGGCGTGTACTTGGTCTTGTTGTCGTGAATGGCTTGTATCGCCGCCTGCTTGATGTGCTCCGGCGTCGGAAAATCCGGCTCGCCCGGTCCGAAATCGGAGATATCCACGCCCTTGGACTTCAGTTGATCCGCAGCTGAAATGACTGCCGCCGTTGGCGAAATTTGTATCCGGTTGATGCGGTCTGTGAGCTTCACTGCTTCTCCTCGCTCTTTCTCTCTGCTTCTTACTTCATTACTTCCTTACTTCGGCTTTTGCTAAGAAATCTTCGCTTTCATCCGTTCTTCAACGATCGCCGGAACCAAACCCGTAAGCGGCGCGCCGAGCTGCGCGATCTCCCGCACCAGTTTCGAACTCAGATAACTGTACGAAACTCCCGGCAGCATGAACACCGTCTCCAGTCGCGGTTCCAATTTCCGGTTCATCAGCGCCATCTGCAATTCATATTCGTAGTCGCTCACCGCACGAATGCCGCGCAGAATCACTCCAGCCCCGCGGCTCCGAGCATAGTCCACCAACAGTCCGCCGAACACGTCAATCTCTACGCCCGGCCATTGTTTGCTCACTTCGCGCAACATTTCCACGCGTTCCTTCACCGAAAACAGCGGCGTCTTTTCCGCATTCTGCAGCACCGCAACGATCAGCAAATCAAACATCTTCTCGCCGCGCTCGATCAGGTCGAGGTGGCCGTTGGTTACCGGGTCGAACGATCCCGGATAGATGGCGATTGACGTCTTCATCGGTTACGAAAATCTTCCTTAGTGTATCGCACGACCCGCAAACCGGACGCTACAATCCTCACTGCGCCACGTCCTTGGCACCATTCGAATTGGCTGTCGGCAAGAAGTCTCCGTCACTTTGCGCTTCGCATTCTGCTGCGAGTATGCCACTATCGCCATTGCTCTGCTACATAGCACTTGGCGGAACTTCTTATCTAACTCTCGGAGGATCTTTTCATCATGCGGTCTGTCTCGCTCAGCCTATTAACTGGCATCTTTAGAGTGTCCGGCATCTTGCTACTCGTCAATCTTATGCCTCCGCCGCCTGCCAATTCGCAAACCCTGCCATTGAACCTGATGCCGCAACCTGCCAGCCTCAAACAGGGAACTGGAGCGCTCCGCATCGACGAGAGATTTATCATCGCGCTGACCGGCCATATCGAGCCGCGCCTTGACCAAGCCGCTGATCGCTTTGTCCAACAACTAAACCGACAGACCGCCTTGCTCCTCGCCAAGTCCAAGCACGATGCCGCTGGCGCTACGCTCGTCGTTCACACCGACCACGCCAGCAAAGAAATTCAAGAGCTTGGCGAGGACGAGTCTTACTCCCTCGAGGTCACAGCGAACGGTGCCAAGTTGAACGCTACGACTTCTCTCGGCACGCTCCACGGTCTGCAAACTTTTCTGCAACTCGTCACCGTTACCCCGGAAGGCTTCGCAGCTCCGGCGGTCTCCATTCAAGATAACCCGCGTTTTCCGTGGCGCGGCCTGATGATCGACGTCAGCCGCCACTTCATTCCGCTTGACGTCCTCAAACGGAATATCGACGGCATGGAAGCCGTCAAGATGAACGTCTTCCACTGGCACCTGAGCGAAAATCAGGGCTTTCGCATCGAAAGCAAGAAATTTCCCAAGCTGCAGGAGCTCGGCTCCGACGGCCTCTACTACACGCAAGCAGAAGTTCGCGATTTTATTGCCTATGCGCGTGAACGCGGCATCCGAGTTGTTCCTGAATTCGATATTCCCGGCCACAGTACCGCCTGGTTTGTCGGCTATCCCGAGCTTGCCAGCGGTCCCGGCCCTTACGCCATCGAACGCAAGTGGGGCATCTTCGATCCCGCGATGGATCCCAGCAGCGAAAATACCTACAAATTTCTTGATGAATTGATCGCAGAAATGACCAAGATTTTCCCCGATCACTATTTCCACATCGGCGGCGATGAAGTGAACGGCAAGGAATGGGACGCCAAGACCAAGATTCAGGATTTCAAGAAGTCACACAGTCTGAAATCGAACGACGAACTTCAGGCCTATTTTAGCCAGCGCGTCCAGAAAATTGTTACCAAGCACGGCAAAGCCGTCGTCGGATGGGATGAAGTGTTTATTCCCGGTGTACCCAAAGACATCGTCATCCAGTCCTGGCGCGGCCAACAGTCGCTCGCCACCGCTGCAACACAGGGCTATCGCGGAATTCTGTCCAACGGGTATTACCTAGACCTCGGCTGGAGCGCTGCTCGCCACTACGCGGTCGACCCGATGAGTGGTCCGGCCGCCGCTCTCACAGCCATTCAAAACATGTTGATCCTGGGCGGCGAATCCTGCATGTGGGCCGAATACGTCAATCGCGAAAATATCGATTCGCGCATCTGGCCGCGCAACGCCGCCATCGCCGAGCGTTTCTGGTCACCCCAGTCCGTAACCGACATTGCATCGATGTATGCCCGGCTCGATGTCGTCAGCGCTCGCCTCGAATGGCTCGGCCTCACTCATCGCACTTACTACCGCCAAATGCTGCAGCGCATTGCCGGGCCAGCCACACCCGAAGAATTTGCGGCACTTAAAACACTGGCCGATGTGGTGGAACCAGTAAAAGACTACACCCGCGAAGAAACAGCCACCACTGAGCCCACCAGCCTCACGCCACTGAATCGTGTCGTCGACGCCGTTCCGCTCGAAAGCGACACCGGCCGCCACTTCACTGAATTGGTGGACAAGTATCTCGCCTCATCTTGTCACGACGCGGCTAAGGCCGCCGAAATTCGCAACTGGCTCACTGGCTTTGGCCACAACGATGCCGCATTCAGCTCGCTCGCCCAAAAATCATTTCTTGCCAAGGAAGTGGTAGCCACATCGCGCGATCTTTCCGCGCTAGGCGCCGCAGGCCTCGCCGCACTCGACGCCATCGCCGCCGCCAAACCACTGTCGACTGACCAGCAAGCCCGACTCCAAAACGTGATCGCCGAAGCCGCCAAACCAAAAACGCAGCTCTTGCTCATTCCCGTAGCCGGGGTCAATAAACTAGTCGTCGCAGCATCTCAATCAAACGTTTGTTCCACGCCGATGCCCTAGAGCAATCGCAAATTTCACGCGATCACTTTCGCGGCGACTTGGCCGCGACATGGCAAGTTCCCTCGCCGGCATCGCGAAATCCCTCGTCACCATTCACCGGCACAAATTCCCATTTGTATTTCGCCACTGACAGCGTCAACTTTAGCACTCCAAACGTATCAGAATTCTGTTTCTCGCTATTCGGCAGCGGCATTCCCAGCGGATCGTGGCTCCGCCCGCCCGTCCCCACGACAATTTCGCGAATACCATTCGCGTTGTCCAAACGCCCATCCGGATCCTGCGGCGCAAATCGCTCGTAGGAATGTTCATGCCCCGCCAGCATCAGGTCCGCATGCGCCGCATACAGATCCCGCCACAATTCGCGCAACTCTGGATGCAGGGCATGCTTTTTTAAAACGCCACTGCTGTAAAGCGCGTGATGCCCAAAGGCGATCACACACGATTTGGGATGCGCCGCCAAATCTTCCCTCAACCATTGCTCCTGTGGCGACCCTGCTCCGCATCCGCCAACTCCGGGAGCGTCACAATTTGTATTCAGCGCCACCACATGCCAGTTCCCTAGCTCAAAACTGTAATAGCCTTTCCACTTTGGTCCCGCTTGTTCGCCCCAATACGCAAAATAAGCCTGCCCGCCCTGCGAGTAATACTCGTGGTTTCCCGGCGTCGGCCGCGTGCGGTCCTTGAATCGCCCCCACGTTGAGTCATAGCATTTGCTGAACTCTTCCACCGTTCCGCGGTCGTAGGCCAAGTCTCCCGCCGCAAACACCGTCCCAGGAATAGCCTCGATTAATTTCGCGGTAGCCTCGGCTCCCGGCAGCGATGAACATCCGGCAATGTCTCCCGCACCCACCAGTACATATTCTCTCGGCCGCGCTTCGACTGACTTCGCCTTGTCGCCGCTCGGCTTGGCCTCGCCCGAATGTTTTTCCGCCGTTTGCCCTACCACCAGCAATTTGTCCGAGCCGCTAATCCAGACTCTGACGACAAGACCTGCAGCGATCAGTAAAGCCCTGGCCGCTCTTAGCCAACCATCCATGCCTTCACCTCGAATCCTCTCAATCGTCTCGGTCCGGAAAGCGTAGCACAGCGTCGATACCACACCTGCTTCACAACACTTCGGTCATTCCCGAGTTAAAGAATCTGGGTCCAACACCTCTAGGTTCGCAGAAGTTTATTTTAAGAAATCCGTAAATTACTGAAAACAAGAAAGTTGAATGGCACGTCTCAAAATTGGCCGGTTGACATTCCCTGCCTTTCCTTATAAACTTAATCCCGACTGAATCAGTCGCATATCCCTCTCAAAGGGGCTGTGCAAGGGCGCATGGGGAAGTAGATGTTTAAGCTTTCTAAAAAAGCCGATTATGGCCTTATTGCGGTCAAACATTTAGCAATGCACCGCAACGAGAATCATGCCTGCAGCGCAAACGAAATCGCCGAAGAGTACGGCATTTCAAGCACGCTGATGGCGAAGGTTTTGCAAAAGCTGGCCCGTTGCGCGCTGGTTGGCGCAAAGCATGGTTCCACCGGTGGCTACCAATTGGCGATGGACCCGGAGCGCATTAGCGCTTTGGATGTCATCACCGCGATCGACGGTCCGGTGCTGATTACTTCCTGTGTGACTAATCACGGAAATTGCGATGCTGCATCCAAGTGCTCAGTGCGCGAGCCGCTGCGCCGCGTCAACGAGAGTATTTTGCAGGTTTTGAATACCGTTACGATTTCTCAGATGTGCGACGAGCCGCACCAGGAAATGCTCGTTGCTTTGCGGGCTTAGTAACGCAGAGAAGCGGTCTGCGCACGGTTTTACGGAAGCGGAAGCAGGGAGATACTGAAATGGCTGTAAAGCTGCCAATTTATTTCGATAATCACGCCACTACCCAAGTTGATCCGCGGGTCGTTCAGGCCATGCTGCCTTATTTCACTGAAAAATTCGGCAACGCTGCCAGCCGCAACCATCCTTTTGGATGGGCCGGTGAAGAAGCCGTGGAAAATGCCCGTGCGCAGGTCGCTTCATTGATCGGCGCAACTCCCAAGGAAATTATCTTCACCAGCGGCGCCACTGAAAGCGACAACCTGATGATCAAGGGCGTCGCCGAAATGTACCGGGAAAAGGGCAACCACATCATCACCCAGGCCATCGAGCACAAAGCAGTTCTCGATACCTGCAAGCGTCTGGAAAAAGACGGTTTTGAAGTCACCTACCTTCCGGTTGGCAAGGACGGCCGGGTGGACCCGGAAGACGTTCGCAAAGCCATCACCCCGAAGACGATTTTGATCACCATCATGTATGCCAACAACGAGATTGGCATCATCAACCCGGTGCAGGAAATCGGCAAAATCGCCAAGGAACACGGCATTTTCTTTGCTTCCGACGGCGTGCAAGCAGTCGGCAAGATTCCGGTAGACGTGCAGAAAGACAATATCGATCTGCTCGCCATCAGCGCGCACAAGATTTATGGCCCTAAGGGCGTCGGCGCACTCTACGTTCGCCGCCGCAACCCTCGCGTTCAGCTTTCCGCCATCATTGACGGCGGCGGCCACGAACGCGGCATGCGCTCCGGCACACTCAATGTTCCCGGCATCGTGGGACTTGGCGCTGCTTGCGAAATCGCGCAGAAAGAAATGGCCGAAGAGTCCGCCCGCTTGCGTAAACTTCGCGACCGCCTCAAAGCCGGTCTCGAAGCCAAACTCGATGAAGTCTTTATCAACGGCTCTTTGGAACATCGGCTCCCCAATAACCTCAACATGAGCTTCGCCTACGTCGAAGGCGAATCACTCCTGATGGGGATCAACGACATCGCAGTTTCCAGTGGCTCCGCGTGCACTTCAGCCACTCTGGAACCTAGCTATGTCCTTAAAGCTCTAGGAGTTGGCGAAGATTTGGCGCATACCTCCATCCGCTTCGGCCTCGGCCGCTTCAATACCGAGGAAGAAGTGGACTATGTGACCGACAAGATGATTCAGGTTGTCACCAAGCTTCGCGAACTCTCTCCCCTCTATGAAATGGCTAAAGAGGGTATCGACATCTCCAAGGTGAAGTGGCAGACCGCCTAGCCCGGTCCTGCATCTAAGTAATCGGGAAGAAAGCAAATTGCAGAAAGGGTTTCAGGGTTTGTACCTACAAACCCCGAAATAGAAAAAGGTAGGACAAGAACCAATGGCAACCGTGAGCGAAGGAACAATTCGAGTACACCGGTCGATCGGCGGCACCGGCGCAGCTTTCCGCGTCGCGTTTGTGCCCTATGGCGAAGGTGATGATGCCAAGCCCGCAGGCGAGCGTTCTTTTCGGCAGCTCCAGGAAGTTCGCAGCTTTTTGAAAGTGCTGGGCGTCGGGGCGGACTACATCAAGGACGTTTTGCGGCAATTGACCGCGGGCCGTTCGGCGTGGGTTCCCAACGTGTCGATTTCCGAAAAAGTTCTGCGCACCGCTGGCTTCGTCAGCATCGGCAATCTCGCGCGCAGCAATTAATTTTCGTTTTGATGGCAACGTTGCGGCTTAACCGTCGCCACGCGCCAGAGGAGAAATGATTCATGGCTTACAGCGAAAAGGTTGTAGATCACTATAACAATCCCCGCAACGTTGGCAGTCTTCCAAAGGAAGACCCCAATGTTGGTACTGGTCTAGTTGGTGCTCCGGAATGTGGCGACGTCATGAAGCTGCAGATGCGCATCAATCCGGAAACCCAAGTCATCGAAGAAGCCCGCTTCAAGACTTTCGGCTGCGGCTCCGCCATTGCCAGCTCTTCGCTGGCCACCGAATGGGTCAAGGGCAAGACCGTGGAAGAAGCGTTGTCGATCAAGAACACCGACATCGTTCGCGAACTCGCGCTTCCTCCGGTCAAGATTCACTGCTCGGTGCTCGCAGAAGACGCCATCAAGGCTGCGATCGGGAATTGGAAGAACAAGCACGGTATTGAAGTGCCCGTTTCCGAAAAGGCCTCGCACTAACTCGCTTTTAGCCTAGCTACAGAAGTGGCTGCGTACCGTTGTAGCGGCTCTCCCGTGGCACCGACTTCAGGCTGGTCTACGGTCTAGAGCCTGCCAAAGCGGATCCGTTTGGCGCGTTCGAGTCCGCGGTTATTCTAGAGGCGCAGCATGTTGCGCCCTATCTCGGCGAAGGAATTCTTGTTCAGCTGATTTGTTATGACCACTGAAATCGCATCTCCGGCAACACCAAAGATCAACGTGTCTGAGCGTGCCGCGAAAAAAATTCTCGCGCTGCTTGCTAAGGACGGCGTGTCTCCGGAACAAGGCGGCCTGCGCGTTGGCGTCCAAGGCGGCGGCTGCTCCGG
>Ga0157376_10002533_pt1 | contig 12385 bp, 11 predicted proteins | sample M45metaG_FD_121801 | JGI IMG/M metagenome (GOLD analysis project Ga0157376, IMG submission 121801) | Miscanthus rhizosphere microbial communities from Kellogg Biological Station, Michigan, USA - M4-5 metaG | ecosystem: Host-associated > Plants > Roots > Rhizosphere > Soil | place: USA: Michigan... | reverse complement strand
TGAGACAATTATCTCAGGACCACGTACACCGTTTTCCACTGCTACGACGTACGCGCGTAGACGATCGCCGACATTGTAATCTTCCACAGCGACTCGTTCGCGCTGCGGCATCACTGCTTCGAATTTCCCAAGATCGAGAATGACATCGGAACGGTCGAACCGTCGGACAGTGCCACTGACAATTTCGCCCGCGCGATCCTTAAACTCCTCGTAAATCATCTCTTTCTCAGCCTGCCGAATCCGCTGCATCATTGCTTGCTTCGCGGTCTGCGCTGCGATGCGTCCGAAATTTTTCGGCGTGACTTCGACTTCTAGAATCTCACCGACGTTGGCGTCCGCCTTGATCTTGCGCGCCTTCGAGAGCTCGATTTCATCCTGCGGATTGCCTACCTGATCAACGACAACCAAATTTGCGAGCGCGCGGATTTCGCCGGTTTTGCGGTTGATGTCGATGCGCAAATCGCGGGAAGCCCCAACGCTCTTTTTCGAGGCCGAGAGCAGGGCATTCGACACCGCCTCGAGCAGGATTTCGCGCTTGATCCCGCGCTCCCGCTCCAGGTAATCGAGCATGGCGATAAATTCGGCGTTCATATAAAACATGCAGCCCGCAGACTAAAAAGAGTGGGACACCAGTTCCCACTCCATCAGCGCGCGGACTAGGGCTATAGGTTACGTTTGCGAAGCGTTCGCGTCAAGCTGCGGATCGGTTTGATTTGACGTCCGGCACTCAGGTTCGCATAAATCGCGAGCAACAATTGAGCATTCAAGATTTAACCAAGTCGCCGCTTCGAGCCGTCGCTGCGGTGACACTCGCGTGGGCTATTATCTATCTGCCCGCGCTAGGTTCAATCGCCATCAAGGGAGAAGAAGGCCGCCGGATTTTGCCTGCTGTTCGGATGCTTGAGACCGGCAATTACATTGTCCCGCAAGTAGGCAGCAACCCATATTACCGCAAGCCACCGCTGGTGAACTGGCTCGTTGCGGCATCCTTCAAATTGTTTGGCGTGCGCAACGAATGGACAGCGCGATTGCCGTCAGCTCTTTCAGTGCTTGCCGTGGCGATTACTTTTGTCACCGTCGCGCGTGCTGCTGTCGGGGCACTCGCATCGATCATCGCCGCTATGATCTGGCTGACGAACATCGGCATCATTGAGAAAGGCCGCTTAATTGAAATCGAAGCGTTGTATATTTCGCTTTGCGGCCTGGCGATTATTTTCTGGCTAAGCTTCTTTCTTCAAAAACGGTCGCCGTGGCTTACATGGCTCCCGTCATCTGTTTTTCTTGGGCTTGGTCTGCTGGCCAAAGGCCCGACGCACCTCTTATTTTTCTACGGCATTGTGTTTGCCGTGCTGGCTTATTGGAAAGACTGGCGGCTTCTTGTCCATCCTGCGCATTTTGTCGGGCTCGCCGTTATGATCGGCATCGGCGCGGCATGGGCAATTCCATTCGTCCACGCCACGACATCACAGGTTGTGATCGATAAGTGGTCGGGCCAGTACACCGGACGGCTGAACGGCATTGATTTCAAATTCTTCGATTGGATCCAAAACGTTCCGCGTGGCCTGATCTACTTTCTCCCTTGGGTGCTTCTGTTTCCATTTGCGCGATTTTCAAGACTGCAGGGCGACAATGAACAGCGAGTTGCGCGCGCGTTGTCGTGGGGAACCGTAGTACCGTTTTTGGCAGTCAATCTTGTCCCCGGCGGCCTCGCTCGATACAGCATGCCGGCAATAGTTCCAGCATCATGGCTGCTGGGCACAATCTGCGCCGACAACGCGTTGCAATGGCCGCTCCGCTGGATGAAAGACGAACGCGCTTGGACCAAGATCGTTGCCGCGTTCATTGGGCTGGGAATTATAATCGGTGCAATCGGTTATCCGATTACGGCGGTTGTATTAAGAAGCAGGCAGCAGGTAAAAAAAGCTGCGGCGGAAATTAACGCACTCGTCCCGCCAAACGAGACGCTCTACGCCGTCAATCCGGATTATCAGCCGGTATTTTTTTACGTGAAAGCGCCGCTGCAATATGTGAGCGACGTGGAAAGTCTGCCAGCAAACGTGCGGTACTTTCTTGTGCGACATAACAATGAAGCGAAGGCATTAGCCTCACAAAAATGGGCGCCGGTGCACCCGCGCCCGATTGCGCGCGTGCGAGATTACAGCAAACGGGAGATGGTTCTGTTTGAAGTCGCGGTCGCGAACGAGCATTGACAGGCCCTCGGATTGGAATTGGTTAGCATACTAACCAATTTTGGTCCCGACAGTTATGTGCCCGGACGACAACACGGAAATATTTGGCCAATTGCTCCACGGCACAGCGCGTGCGTGGCGGCAAAAGCTCGACGAACGTCTGAAGCCAATGGGCTTGAGCCAGGCGAAATGGCGCACGCTAATGCATTTGTCGCTTGCTGGAGACGCACTCACGCAGGCGGAGATTGCAGTGAGGCTCGGTGTCGAAGAGCCGAGTGTGGTGACACTGTTGCATCGCCTGGAGCGCGAAGACTGGATTACACGTACCAATTCAGCACTGGATCGGCGATGTAAGATGGTGTTGTTAGGCCGCCGCGCTCAGCGGGTGATTGCCCAAATCAATTCAAGCGCCAGGACACTTCGGAACGAACTGTTGGCAGACATTTCAACCCCTGATCTTCAAATGTGCATGGACGTGCTGGCGCATATCAAAGATCGCGCCGAGAAAAGCGAGAAGCTGCGAGCCCGCGGCAACAAAGCTGTGTCGCGCCGCGTGGCTGGGCACAACGGTCAGGCTAAACGAGGAAATTCGATTATAAGAAAAAGGGGAATTCGCAGGGGGTCCAAATGAAAGGCAATGCATCCGTAAGCGATCACAAAGTCATGGACTACGGCATTTCCAAAAGCTCAACCAAGCCCGAAACTAAGCGAGCCCGCACTGCGAATCACACAATTCCCAAATGGGCATATTTGTTATTCATTCTCCTGGCAGGGTTTGTTACCTACCGAATTTATCAACACCGCGCCACCGAAGCTAAAGCTGCTCAGCCTGCTCCGCGCCCGGCGAGTGTCGCCAAAGTCACCACGAAGGATGTGCCGCTTTACTTGGATGAAATTGGTACCTGTGCGGCTTACGAGACCGTGCAAGTGCAGGCGCAGGTGAATGGTGTGATCATCTCGCGCGATTTTCAGGATGGTTCCGACGTGAAGAAAGGCGATTTGCTTTTCACAATCGACCCGCGGCCATTTCAGGCAGTTCTCGATCAGGCAAAAGCGCAAGCCGCGCTAGACCAGGCGACGCTAAGGCGACAAGAGGATTTGCGTGCGAGGAAGGTTATAGCGCAGCAAGACTACGACATTGCTGTCGCGAACGCCCAGAAATCCAAGGGAGCGGCCGAAGCTGCTCAGGTAAACCTGGATTTTTGCTTCATCAAATCGCCCATCAACGGGCGAATCGGTCTTCGCAATGTCGATGTCGGCAACCTGGTTGGACCTTCCAGTCCGGCTCTTGTCACGATACAAGGTTTGGATCCCATCTACACGGATTTTACCGTAGCTGAAAATGATCTGCCGCTGGTTAGAAAATATCTCGGTGGTCCCAATGTAAAAGTGCAAACGTATCTTGCGGATGGTTCGATAACGCCGCGGGTCGGTGAGTTGTATTTTATCGACCACGCAGTACAACCCGGCTCTGGAACGGTGAGAGCTCGTGGGGTGACGCCGAACCCGGATCGCGCGCTATGGCCATCCGAGTTTGTCCTGGTCCGTTTCATTCTGGACACACTCAAGGACGCAACCCTTGTGCCGACGCAGGCCGTGCAGATTAGTCAGGCGGGACCTTTCGTGTTCGTGGTGAAACCGGACAACACTGTCGAGCTTCGTCCTGTCACTCCCGGGCAACGTCAGCAGGGCGATCTGACGGTAATTGAGAGCGGTGTAAAACCGCACGAGACGGTCGTTGTCACTGGCCAAATTGCGCTGTCGCCGGGAGCGAAAATCGCGCCGCAACCGTACGCGCCTGATGGCGCCGCCGATTCAAAAAGCGCGATGTCGTATGAATGACTCGGATCGGCATGACCGCGAACGCGAATTAAAGGATCGGGACCGCCGCGGGTCCGAGAAGGCCGAGTCGTCCGCAAAGCTTGTTCCAGTCAAAGGCTCGGGACTCTCCGGGCCGTTTGTTCGCCGGCCAGTGATGACCATGCTGCTCACGTTGTCGGTCATCGTGGCTGGTGTCGGCACTTACGGCAAACTTGCTGTCAACGATCTTCCGGCAGTCGATTATCCGGTTATTCAGGTCAGCTGCTCGTATCCCGGCGCGGATCCTACCACCATGGCGAACAACATCGCCACCCCGTTGGAGAAACAATTTTTGCAGATCCCGGGGCTCGACATCATCACCAGCACCAGCACGCAGAGCACCACGCAGTTGACATTGCAATTTGTTCTCAGCAAAAGCATCGTTGACGCCGCGACGGACGTGCAGGCGGCGATTCAGAGCGCGACGGGAAAATTGCCGATCGATTTGCCAAGCCCGCCAACGTTCAAAAAAACAAACCCGAACGACCAGTCGGTGTACTTGTTAGGCCTGATGTCGGACACACTGACTGATGGGGACTTATATAAGTATGCCTCTACGGTTGTAGCGCAGCGTATCAATATTCTGCCCGGGGTTTCGCAGGTAAACATTTACGGCGTGCAAGGTGCGATTCGGATCAAGGCTGACCCATCTGCGCTCGCAGCGCGCGGCCTGACGATGGATGATCTGGCCAGCGGGATTAAGTCGGGCACTGTCTATGCTGGCGCAGGACAATTCGATGGCGAACATCGCACGTTTGTGTTGCAGCCAAATGGTCAGATCGATAAAGCCGAGGGGTATCGCGACCTGATCGTCGCGCGAAATCCCAACGGTGCGCCGGTTTATTTACAGGATGTAGCCGATGTGCGTCAGAGCGTTCAGGACGAGCGAATCTCGCGCTTTTTCTGGATGCGTGGTTTTAAGCCAGCGCGCGCGGTGGTTGTGCTTGCCGTTTCACGACAGGCAGGAGCAAATGCAGTCGAAGTGGCTAGCTCTGTCAAAGCGCTCTTCCCTGAGCTGCGCTCGAGTTTACCGGGGTCGATCAAATTCACGCCGGTGTTCGACCGTTCGCAAACTATCGTCAATTCCGCCGATGAAGTGAAATGGACGCTCATGATCGCGTTCGTGTTGGTAGTAATTGTGATCTACGTGTTCCTCGGGCGCGCTACCGACACACTAATCCCCGCTGTGGCCTTGCCGATGTCATTGCTGCTCACCGTGGCGGTAATGTACATGCTCAATTTCTCCATCAACAATCTGACGTTGATGGCGCTGACTCTGGCGATTGGTTTTCTTGTCGACGACGCCATTGTGTTCTTGGAAAACGTCGTGCGCCGCGCTGAGCACGGGGAGTCGATCCTGAAGGCTACTTTCAACAGTGCGGGCGAAATCTCCTTTACCATTCTTTCGATGACGCTTTCGCTTGCCGCGGTTTTTATCCCGCTGGTGTTCATCCCCGGATTGCTTGGCCGAATCTTCCGCGAATTTTCCGTCACGATTATTGTGGCGATTCTCGCCTCAGGTCTCGTGTCGTTAACCCTCACGCCGCTAATGTGCGCTCGCATCCTTGGTGAGCGCAGGGCGGGTCATAAGCGCGCCTGGATGGAACGGCACACCACCAATTTGATCCAGCGGGTAATTGCCGCCTATGGCCGGATGCTCGACAAATTCCTTGATCGTGCGTGGCTTGCTGTGCCGATCCTGCTCGCTTGCATTCTTGGTCTCTGGTTTTTCTTCACCCATTTGCCGTTCACGTTGATACCGCGGGGTGACAGCGGTTTCATTCGCGGTTTGTTCATCGCACAGGAAGGTACTTCGCCGGCTCAGATGCGCGCGTTTCAAACGCAGGTGAATCAAAAAATCCAGGAGGATCCAGCCGTCGGCCAGTTTTTTACGCTAGCCGGTTTTGCCTCACGCGGCCCGTTATCGCAGGGGCTGTTGTTCCTTTTTCTAAAACCGCGCAGTGACCGTCCGCCGGTCGACGAAATCGTTTTGCGACTGCAAAAATCGATAGGTACCATTCCGGGAATCACCGCAGTGTTAACCCCGAGTCCAGTGTTGCAAATTAGCGTCGGCGCCACAAGCCAGACCCAGGGCCAGTATGCCTACACCATTAGTGGCATCGTGCCCGGGGACGTTTACGCGATGGCCGACGAATTAATGAAGAAACTTCAACAGTTCAAAGGGTTCGCCAGTGTTCGGTCCGACTATTACCACGACACGCCCAACCTCGAGATCGACATCAACCGAGATCGCGCAGCGACATATGGCGTTTCTACTTCTGCGATTCAAAGCCTGATGCGCAACGCCTATTCCCAAAACTACATCTATCTCATCAAGGAGCCTGACGACCAGTATCAGGTCATTCTTGAAGTTAAAGATCATAATCGTGCGCATCCTGACGACTTGGATGATCTTTACGTCCGCAGCAGCACCAGCGGCAATTTCAGTGCGAGCGGGTCGGGTGGGGGAACCATCGCCACGACCACAGGTAACATGGCGGGCCTCGTTCCGCTTCGTGTTGTAACATCAACCAAGCAAGTTATTGGCCCGCAGGCCGTGAACCATCTCAATCAGTTCACCAGCGTCACTTTCAATTTCAACCTGTTGCCGGATGCCGCGGTTGGCGATGCTACCAAGTACATCGAGGATGCTGTCGCGCAGATTCAGCCGCATTACCCAACCGTGCAGGGAACCTTTCAAGGTGAAGCGTTAGTGTTCAGACAGCTGTTTCAATCCTTGCCCCTGCTGCTGCTCGCGGCAATTTTCGTTATGTATGTAATTCTGGGAATTCTTTATGAGAGCTATGTGCACCCATTCACGGTGTTGTTTCCGGCCATTGTGCCTGCAGTCGTCGGTGGGCTGGCTACATTGTATATTTTCCATTCAGTGCTTTCGCTCTACAGCGTGATCGGCCTGTTCCTTTTGTTAGGTATTGTGAAGAAAAATGGAATCATGGTGGTTGATTTTGCGTTGCAACGAATCGACGAAGGCTGGGATCTCCGCTCGGCCATTCACGAAGCCAGCGTAGAACGATTTCGTCCCATCATGATGACGACACTCGCCTCCCTGATGGGCGCTATCCCAATTGCATTAGGATTCGGTCAGGATGCTGCGTCGCGGCGGCCGCTAGGTCTGGTGATCGTTGGCGGGCTGATTTTCTCGCAACTGGTCACGTTGTTTGTCACACCGGTTATTTATCTCTGGGTCGAATGGTTCCAGGAACACGTGCTGGATAAAGTGCCGTTTCTCCGCAGCGCCCACTACCACGAGCACGAAGTTGAGCCACCGCGCGGACATGTGCGACCCGAGCCAGTGGGTGCTCGTTGAGTGTTACTCTCGCTCATGTTAGTAACCCATCACTGCTCCGAACAGCAATAGGAAGAGGAAGCCATGCGCGCCATGGTTCTCAACGAACCGAAACAGCCATTGGAGCTGCGCGATGTGCCAAAGCCGAAGCCGGGCAGGGGACAACTCCTCGTGCGGATTAGCACATGCGCGGTTTGTCGGACTGACCTTCACGTTGTCGATGGCGAATTGCGGAATCCCAAGCTGCCACTGATTCTCGGTCACCAAATTGTCGGACGAATCGAAGAAATCGGCGGCGAAATGTCGGAGGGACCTGAGCATCCCGACAGTCGCGGCACTAAGGCCGCTCCCACATTCGCACTCGGAGATCGCGTAGGGATCCCGTGGCTTGGCTGGACGGATGGTGATTGCTCGTATTGCAGATCCGGCAGAGAGAATCTTTGCGATAACGCGCGCTTTACCGGTTACACGATTGACGGCGGTTACGCCGAGTTCACCGTGGCTGATGCGCGATATTGTTTCCATTTACCTGAGCGTTACAGCGACGTTGAGGTCGCGCCGCTGCTATGCGCGGGACTGATCGGTTACCGATCGTATCGGAAAACGGGCGATGCGCGGCGTCTTGGCATTTACGGGTTCGGCAACGCCGCGCATTTGATCGCGCAAATTGCGATTAATGAAGGACGCGAACTTTTCGCGTTCACTCGTCCGGGCGACAACGCAACACAGCAAGCCGCGAAAGAACTTGGCGCGGTTTGGGCCGGCGGTTCCGACGAAATGCCGCCGGATAAACTCGATGCGGCAATCATCTTTGCTTCGGTCGGCTCGCTCGTGCCGGCAGCGCTACACAGTCTCGCTAAAGGCGGCGTCGTGGTGTGTGGAGGGATTCACATGTCCGACATTCCTTCGTTTCCCTACGTCGAGTTATGGGAGGAACGTGTGATTACGTCAGTGGCGAACCTGACTCGACACGACGGTAAGGAGTTTTTCGAAATTGCGCCGCGCGTTCCGGTTCGGAGCCACACGGAAACATTCCCCTTGGAACAAGCCAACACTGCGCTGGATCTCTTCCGTGGCGGCAAACTTAGCGCGACCGCAGTGCTGACAATTGCCGAGTAATACACCAGCTGAAGCGTCGAACCGCCAAGGAAATCCGCTGAGGACAGCGGACCCTACAGGGGGACCATTCGCGCGACAAGTCGCCGACATTTAACCAGTCGCGATGTCGCGTGTTCGCTGCACTTATCTTGCACGCACCTGCGCGCGAGCACCGACGGGTCTTAACGAGTTGCCTGGAGGCCGTTTTTCTTCGGCGCGAATACCACCGGCGGCGTCGGCCAGTGCTTCTTCCTCGGCTGGGAGAAAGGGTTTGAAGCGGCTTTTATCGATCGCTTTCATGAATGCTTCATGGGGAGACACAATGCCTTTCTCCAGCAGCGCCCAGATTGCGTCATCCATAAACTGCATTCCCTGAGCCCGACCGGAAACAATGATATCCTGCAGCTTGTGCGTGGCACCTTCTCGGATGATCGCAGCCACCGCAGGATTGGCTATCAGAATTTCATTCACGGCAATGCGCCCGGGACGATCCGATCGCTTTAGAAGCAGTTGTGCTACTACGCCGCGAAGTGAGTTCGCCAGCATTGCACGCGCCTGGTTGTCGATCGGCGGGGAAAGCATCCACCATGCGATCCACGGTTTTGCGCGCGTTGTTTGTATGCAGAGTGCCGAACACGAGAAGGCCTGTTTCAGCGGCGGTTAAAGCAAGTGCGATTGTCTCCAGATCACGCATCTCGCCAACCAGCACGATGTCGGTGTCCTGTCGCAGCGAAGCTTTCAGGCCAGCAGCAAACGAATCCGAATCCGCAGGCACTTCACGTTGTGTGATGATGCTGCGCTTGTTGTTGTGCACGAATTCGATCGGCTCCTCGATCGTCACTACGTGTTTGGCAAAATTTTCGTTGATGAAGTCGACCAGCGCAGCCTGCGTTGTTGTTTTGCCAGAACCAGTTGGACCGGTAACGAGCACCAGCCCGCCGCGCAAATCAGCAAACTTCTTTACGACTGCCGGAATGCCCAATTCCTCCAGTGTCGAGATCTTTGTAGGAATTAATCGAAATGCCGCAGCGTACCCCTCGGACTGTTTAAAATAATTGCTGCGAAATCGAGAGTGCTCATCCATCTGGTAGGCAAAATCGAGATCGCCGTGTTGCTCGAAAAGTTCCCAATTACGTGGCCCGCAGGCTTCGCTCAACATCCGTTTGGCTTCATCGTGCGAAATCGGCTCAGCTCGAATCGGCATTATGTCCCCATGCACACGTATTTTCGGCGGTTCGCCTTCAGCGATGTGCAAATCCGACGCATCCTTTCGGACTACGATCTGCAGAAATTCATCAAGATAAGCCATGGGAAAACCGCGGTTTACGGGATGGGATAAAGGAAGTTTAGCATGAAGATCGGCTCGTGAATGCGTAACTTATTTGCGTAGCCCGCGTCATGTTTTGACATGTTGCCGCACGACATCTTTCTGCTCGGCGCGTGCGTAAGCTTCCTCTGCGCTGATTAAGCCGCGTTGGTAAAGATCAATCAGGGTATCGTCCATCAACCGCATGCCTTGCTTCTTTCCGGTCTGAATAATACCGGGCAACATGAACGTTTTATTTTCGCGAATCACGTTGGAGACAGCAGGCGTATTGGTGAGAACCTCAAGTGCAAGCACGCGACCCTTTCCATCTTTCCGCGGGATCAACTGATGACTGATGATACCGCGCAGCGATTCAGCGACCATAACGCGGACGTGTTCCTGTTGTTCCGGCGGGAATACATCCAGTAGCCTGTCAAGTGTGCGCGATGCATTCGAGGTGTGAAGAGTTGCTAGAACAAGGTGCCCGGTCTCGGCGGCGGTGATCGCAAGTGAAATCGTTTCCAAGTCCCGCATTTCCCCCACCATGATTACATCGGGATCTTCCCGCAGTGCGGCACGTAGCGCCGTGGCAAACGACTCAGTGTGCGTGAAAACTTCGCGCTGGCTAACGTGACAATTCTTTGAGTGGATGACGTATTCAATTGGGTCCTCGAGCGTAATAATGTGATCGCGCCGTTCCGTATTGATTTGCTGAACCATCGCAGCAAGCGTCGTTGATTTGCCGGTGCCTACCGAACCAGTCGCGAGGATGAGACCATTCTGATAGCGGGTAAGTAACTTGAGCTGCTCTGGCAATCCCAGGTCGTCCATTGTCCGGACGTAGGAATTGATCACCCGAAACACAATCTCAACGCCCAACCTCTGGCGAACGACGCTCACTCGATAGCGAGCGTGTTCGTTCTGATACGCGAAGTCAGAATCGCCGCGAGTATTGAGCTCATCCTTGTACACTTCGGGCATGAAGCTCTCTGCCAGCGCGACCGTTTGTTCGCTGGTCAGAACTGGAACGTCAGGCCAAATGGGCTGTAACGTTCCATGTACTCGCCAGATTGGCGGCGCCGCTACGCCGAGGTGAACGTCTGATGCGCCGGCGTTTTGGCCAATCTGAAGATAATTATCGACGTGCGGCAGGGGATGCGATTTGAATGAAGGAGCTGAAACTTGTGGCGTCATGGGGGAAGCATTCAGTTGTCTCACGGGCACACAAGGCCCGAGCTACAGACGGCGTATTATTTCCTGCCGCGGGAGGGTTCGCCAGAATAAAAGAACCGGTTCTTAACAAACTCCATGACGACCGGTCTGGCGAGATTTCCCACGAGTTTGATCGCCGCCATGGCAAGTCCCGTCTCCATCAGCTTCTTATCTCCCTTGCGCCGTGTTCTTGCGTCCACATAAACTTTCTTCTTCCGCATTGGCGCTAACGCGATCACCGCCCCGACTGCTGCCGCCGCGCTGACCCAGGAACCTGTCTGTTTTCGGAATGACCTCCGGAATTTTGCCGGGAAATCAAATTCGTAACGCAAGCCGCGCAACTCGTTGGCCACCCGCTGCCGCGAATCTGCTATTTCTGCTTTTAGCTCGTTGATTGATTGAGAGTTTTCAGCCATTCGCGATCTTTCTTTAGTTCGTCAATGCTATCCCGAAACATCGGCTTGGTGATCCGACTGCGTGCCACCACCAACAGCACTCCTGCGATAATGAAATGTAACAGCGCAACAACCAGCGCCACCACTGGCCATGAGGTTCCGAGCAAATGCGCGAGACCAACAACGGCACTGACGATGAGGAAAACATAGCCCATGAGACAGAGCGCCAGCGCCGCGATGACACAACCCACCAGTATCAGCACTTGCACCGCGGCCGACTTCGATTCCTGCGCAAGCAGAACAAACCGGCCTTCAAAAAACGCTACTACCGCGCTGATCAGTGCCAGCGCGTTATCGAACAAACCGGAATGGCCCGCAGGATTGCGAGATGGAAGGGTCCCGCTGCTCATTTCCGGCGCTTTCGAAACTAACGCCGGAAGATCAGACCCAACACGAATCCAATTCCGAGCGCCGTGAATACTGCTTTTGTTGGATTTTCACGGACGTAGTCCTCGGCGTCTTCCTGGAATGTCCGAACGCGACTGGTGGCATCGCCCCACGCTTGTTCCGCTTTGCCACGCGCATCGCCCCAGGCTTGCTCTGCTTTTCCGCGGTACTCTTCGGCGAAAGCACCTGCTGCTGATTTTAAATCTTCCGCTGCTTTACGAGCATGGTCCTTGCTGCTCTGCAATTTATTCTGCGGATCGGCGTTGGCCGGTGTTGTATGTTCTCCTGGTCTGTTTTGTTCTGCCATTGGTAATCTCCAGTTAATTTGTTCGCTGCGACTATCCGCGCGCTTTGCACAAGGGGCAAACGCCGACTTGTCTCAAATCATAAACGTGTCGCACGCTTCAAGCGGACTTCTTTTGCCTTATAAACGTTCTGACGCTTACGCGACCTAACGTCCTCAACAAGTCGAAAGCTGAAAGTTATTGTTCGCGAAAAATGATCCGTGCTTTTGTCAGATCGTATGGTGAAAGCTCCACCGAAACCTTGTCACCGGGCACGATCCGAATGA
>Ga0157376_10002528_pt1 | contig 12397 bp, 10 predicted proteins | sample M45metaG_FD_121801 | JGI IMG/M metagenome (GOLD analysis project Ga0157376, IMG submission 121801) | Miscanthus rhizosphere microbial communities from Kellogg Biological Station, Michigan, USA - M4-5 metaG | ecosystem: Host-associated > Plants > Roots > Rhizosphere > Soil | place: USA: Michigan... | reverse complement strand
GGATAAAGCGGTGGCTGACTGGGATCGCTGGATAGTTGCGTAAGCCCACCAGTACGGTAGCCCTGCCTGTAACTGGCATAAATATGCGAATTTTCATCTGGTCGAAAAGATAAAGAGAGCATTGGCGTTACCGCATGATAGTTTGTATTACCGGATGTGTCCGGCTGAGTTGGAAATCCACTCGTAGCACCATCCGGCACATATAGTCCGGAAACTTCTGCCCTGGACTCCTGGTAGTCATATCTCAGTCCGCCGGACACACTGAATTTTTTCGATAATACATACTCCAGTTGTCCGTAAAAAGCCAGCCCCTTGTTTTTAATTTGCGTGGTGTTGATGATGGTATAGTTGCTGTCCGGCGAACCGGCCAGTGCTGCGTCTGCACCAAAATGAACACCCTGCTTATTGGGGGATGACTGCAGAAAAAGATACGATCCTATGGCCCATTTCAATGGTGAAACTGCGGCCGTGGGAGATGAAAGCCGCAGTTCTTCCGTCCATGCGTTTACATTATTCCATTCCTTTCCATAATTGTTTACAATACTGATAATATCCAGTGGTGAAAAATCTCCATCAACCGGTGTGTTATAGTAGCGGTAATTCGACTGGTATGCAGTCAGCGAACTGAAATCCATTTTAGCGCCGGTATACCGGATGGCTAAGGAAGTATTCAAACTATTATCCACCATTTCACCAACGGCATTCTGGTCCAGGCGATAGGGAGTTTCAAGTGCCTGCTCAGCTGTCGGATTCAGTGTGAATGCGCCCTGGTTGCGGTTCCAGAGATTTTTTAAATTCAGCGTGAATGACCACTTTGGATTCAACAGGTATTTGAGATAAACATTATCTGCCGTACGGTGTTGCTTGTCAAAATTGGTGTTATCAAATTCGTTTATATAATAGCCATCAGAACCTTCGTACAACAGGGCAGCGCCCAAATATAATTTCGATTTTACCAGGGGCACGCTTAAATTAAATGAATAACGTTCCAATCCGTAGTTACCTGAACTGAGTTCGAATGCCACGCGAACCTGGTCGTCGGGTTGTTTTGTAAAAATATTCACTACCCCGCCCATAGCATTCCTTCCATACAATGTTCCCTGAGGACCTTTCAGTACATCAATATGATCCACATCAAACAGTTGTGGAATGTAAGTGTCCAGCGTGAACTGCGGAACACCATCAATATATGTTACCACGGCGGGATCATACGAAGTTGATGTAATTCCGCGGATTGAAATCACATTGCGTCCGTCACCCGGATCTGCGGCATACATATTTGATACAATCCCTTTGAGATCCTTGCTGGCCCAAAGCCGGTATGCCTGAATTTCCGCTGATGATAGTGCAGTAATACTTACCGGAACATTTTGAATATTAGACTCCTGCTTTTCAGCAGTTACCACCACGGCATCCAACTGTTTTATAGATGGTGTAAGCCGTATGATCAGGGAATCACCGCCCTGTGGCAGTTGAACTTTTTTTTCTATGCGTGCATAACCAATGGAAGAAATTTCGATAGAATAATTTCCCTTTGGCAGATCCGGCAATGAGAATTGACCGGACTGGTTGGTAATCACTGAAACCGCGGTATTCAATACGTGAAGAGTGGCACCTGAAACTCCATACCCTTTTTCATCCGTGACTCTGCCTGTATTTTTATTCTGGGCAAAGGAGAAGGTCGAGCAGAAAATAATGATCAGAATTCCTATATATCGTTTCATCTTTTGGTTGACGGTTGACGCATGATGGATGACCGTTTATCGTGGGTCGTTGATCGTGGATCGTCTATCGATACACGATACACGATAAACCATTAACGACAACCTTAAGCTTTAGGCTTTAAGCTTTGTGCTTTTTTGGGCTTTAATGAGAGAATATATTGCACAATCTGATTCAAATCCTTTTGCGGAATATCCGGATGTGCAGACATGACTACATCGCCCCAAACCCCGCCCCCTCCTTTCACTATTTTCTGAGTCAGGTACGCGGAAGCCTTTTTGTCCTGAGCATATTTTTCCGCCACGCGTACAAATGATGGCCCGATGGATGCACTGTTTTCCTTGTGACAACTTTTACAATCCATAATCTGTGTCAATGCATACCCAGCCGCGAATTTACCACGTGCCGAAGCAGAGGTATCCTCAGTCACGGCCGCGGGAGCAGTGACAGCAGAAGCTGTTTCGTGATAATCTATACGTGAAAGTCCGGCATCGGGATTCTTCTGAAACCAGGCCGTTCCATATTCAAGTAAATAAAGACGACCGTCGGGACCTGCTTCCATATCTATACAATTATGCAAGACCATATGTGGCATAAAAGGTTCCATCTGTTCGAAATCACCATTAGATTGAAGGGTGACGGTTTTTATCCAGCCCCGGATCCAGTCATATATAAATAGTTTTCCATTGTAATAATCGGGATAACGGGTGGCGGCAGGATACATATCCGTGTAATAGACCGGCCCTGCCATCGCATTCCGTCCGCCTGTGCCCAATTCAGGAAATTCCGGTGAAACTGCATAGGGATACCAGATAAATGCCGGATTCGCCGGTGGCAGTTCTGTGATACCGGTGTTATTGGCGGAATGATTTTCTGGTTTTTCCGGATCAAATGCCGGCCCCGATACACCTGTCAGATAATTGTACTGATGGTATGCATAATTGTTTCCGACAAAAAAAGGCCATCCATAAAACCCCGCTTTCCGCGCCTGGTTGATTTCATCATAGCCTCTCGGTCCCCGGGTCGCGAGACTATCATTGGGTGCGTCCGGGCCAACTTCACCCCAATACAGATTGCTGTTTTTCTGATCAACAGAAATCCGGTACGGGTTCCTGTTACCCATTACATATATCTCGGGCCTGGTCTTCGGTGTTCCGGGAGCAAACAGATTCCCTGCAGGAATTTCATAACTGCCATCGTCACGAACCCGGATGCGCATGATCTTTCCGCGCAGATCATTGCTGTTACCAGAGGATCTTTCTGCATCATACTGCAGGTGCCCGGGCGCAGCATTCAACGGAGCAAAACCATGATTAACAAAAGCCTGACCTTTTTCATCAAAAGGCGTTGAATTATCTCCTGCTGAAAAATACAATAAACTGTCAGGCCCGAATGCAATCGACCCGCCCGTGTGACAGCAGATCTCTCTTTGTGTTTTCACTTCGAGAATAACTTTTTCGGATGAATTGACAATGGTATCCTTATCAAAGCTGAAGCGCGAGAGGCGGTTCACCGGACTATCTGCCGGACTATAATAAATATATACCCAGTGGTTGTTTATAAAATTGGGATCTTTCGAAAGGCCCAGCATACCTTCTTCCACATTGACTCCCTTTAATTTTGACTTGAAATATACATTCAGGAAACCGGCCTGTTTTACTGCACCCGTTGCCTGTTTATAAAGCATGATTTCCCCACGGCGTTGCAATACGAGTATATCGAGGTTGGGAAGCACCGTCATTTCTGTCGGTTCATAAAAATGATCCTGCGCCAAAAGCTGTTTGGTAAAATGATTTTCACCCGGTGGATAGTCAATGGTCACCTTACTGTAGTCCAACGGTTCAAAATGGCCGATTGCGTATTCTATTTCATTCAGAATATTTTTCAGCACAGCCTGGTCTGTTATTTCTTTTGTAGTGAGGCTGTCGTTGGTATACGAGGCACGGCCACCATCGTATTTCTGATGAATAAATGAAACGCCGGTGTCTCCTTCCGAGCCGATCATCCTGCCATACCATCGCCAGTTAAATGTTTTGGCGGTTGAATGAAAGCCCGCGAATCCGCCACCTGCCTGCATAAACCGCTGCAATGCTATTCTCTCCCGGAAACCCAGGGTCAGACCGGAACGATTCAGGAACATGACTGCAGCATAATTTTGCAGCGAATCATCTGTAAAGAGAGCGCTGGTGTCGGTAACGTTGATGATAAATTTATTTATGTCGCCCAGCTGCTGGATAGCCTGGGTTATTGCTGCAGTTTCCGGAGTTCCGGCATTCTTTGTATAAATCAGTACCCGGGGAACACCCGAACGTTTTGGTCTGCAGGACGTAATAAGTAAAACCGGAAAAGTAAAAAGTAAAAAAAATAAATATTTCATGTCAGAGCCCGTTGATTTGGAGCAAACTTAAGTATTAAGCAAGAAGAAAAACGTTTTTTTACACGAATGTATTCTGATCGTCATGACCGGGAACATTCTTGTAAATAAAGCGTTAACGCATTGGATAAGGCAGGTAGTGATTTACCATTTTTTAAATACAAAGAACACAGCTGCTACGAGAAAACAAAAGCCCACCAGGTGATTCCAGGCCAGCTTCTCTTCTTTAAAAAATATCAGTGTAAATCCTACAAATACCAGGAGCGTGATTGACTCCTGGATTGTTTTTAACTGGACTAGTGAATAAGGTCCGCCATCGCCTTTAAATCCGATCCGGTTGGCCGGCACCTGGAAAAGGTATTCGAAGAACGCCAGTCCCCAGCTGATCAGTATGACAGTGAAAATTCCCAGGTTCCTGCCCCAGGAAAAATCTTTGAACCGCAGGTGCCCGTACCAGGCTAAGGTCATGAACGCATTGGAAATGAAAAGGAAAATAATCGTCTTTAATCCCCGCATAGTCCGAATAGAATTTTATTATTTAACCGGTGCCAGTTCTTTCAGATAAGCATAACTCTTCTGAATACTTTCCCAGGGATCTTTTGGCATATCGTGTTCAATAAAATAATATTGCAATCCCGCAGTTTCTGAGGCTGCAAAGATCCTCTTAAAATCAATCGTGCCGGCGCCTACAGGAAGAATCGTTTCATGGGCGCTGTCCAGATCCTTTACATGCCACAGTGGAAATCTTCCCGGGTGCTGATCGAATATTTCAACCGGATCCTTACCGCCTTTAATGGCCCAGGCGAGGTCGAGTTCCATTTTCACATTTGTTTCTGCCAGCATCGTATCGTAAGGAGCTTTTCCATCTACCAGATGAAATTCTGAATCGTGGTTATGATAGGCAAAACCCAAACCTGCTTTTTTACAAGCTTCGTCTGTTTTGTTTAGTATAGCTATGGATGATTTTATATCTTCAGTGGTATTGATTGGAATATTGGCGCATACCAGCCACTCCACTCCGCCCTCTTTAACCTCGTCAATGATTTCCTGCATATTGTCGCGGAGCGTTTTCATCGGAGGTATCTTGATGGGCTTGCCATCTGCGCCCACAGGCATTTTCATTCCCGGAGGCGGTACGAACGGTGCGCCCAACACATGGTGAGACTTCCAGTTCAGACCCAGATTTTTCAGCAAAGCCGCGAATTGTTTTGGCGTATACCCGTAAAAGCCGCCTTTCTTGCTGAAAGCCGATTCAATTTCAACATATCCAATCTCTGCAACACGCTTCAACGTGCCGTCAACATCTGCATCCATTACATCAAAAAAAGTAAAGAGCTGAATGCCCGGTGGCGGATAGACAGGTCTGAAAAAAGAACCCGGAAATGAAGGAATCGCAAGACTTGCCGCGAAGAGGCCGGCACTATTTAAGATGAATTTTCTCCTGTGTAGCATTTTATTTTGGTTGACGGTTGACGGTTGATGGTTGAAGGATAAAGGATATTTTCAAATCTTCAAATTTTCAAATTTCCAAATTTTACTTGACTCCTTTCGCCGGATTCCAGGAGCCCTGGAGTTTTCGGATATAAACAATCTGTCCGGTGTGATAGGCATTATGAGTGCTGATATGGGCAATAACTTCGTACCATTTTTCCAATTTGGCATCATCGGCTGCTTCAATCGCATTTTCCCAGTTAATCATTACGCTGTCTGCCCGCCTGACTGCTTGCAGCCAGGTTTTTTTATCTACCGATGTGAATGTTGAATTATTATCGCCGGAAAAATTCGGCACCGGCTGGCCCAGGAATTTTGACAGGTTCTCCTGGTTCCAGAAAATAATGTGATTGGTGAGTTCGGCAATCGAATGGTCCTTGCCCTTTTCCTTCCAGTTGGCCTGTTCGGGCGTGATTCCCTCAATTGCTATATTTAACGGAGCAAACCACTCCTCTTTATTATGGGTGGATTTCAACTGATTTAAAAGGATCTGCTTTAAAGTCAAAGGACTATTGCTTTGAGATTTTGAAGGTCCAGTGATTGCAAGTAGCAATATGAAACATATAAAGGATTTCATTGTAATAAATTAGTAGATCAATTTACTTCAATTGCAGGAATAAAGGCCGGGTTAAAAAATAAAACACGTCGGGATTTAATCCTTTTGTTCGGACTCAGGCAGTAGTGGCCAGGGATAACGATTTTTCAGCAATCGCCTTTCCGGCAATATAACCGCTCGTCCAGGCATGCTGGAAATTAAACCCACCGGTGACTCCGTCCACATCCAGCACTTCACCTGCAAAATATAAGCCTGACCTGATCCGGCTTTCCATGGTATGGTGATTGATCTCTGAAAGACGTATGCCACCGGCTGTCACGAATTCCTCTTTAAATGTGGTTTTGCCTTCCACAGAAAATGGCTGGTTAGTGAGAATTTGTATCAATTTATTTTGCATGGTTGCGGGAAGGTCGGCCCAATGAATATCCCCTATTCCACTCTGCTCCAGGAACCATTCCCAAAGCCTTTGCGGCAGGCCCCATGGATTTTTCTGTCTGATTTTTTTGCCGCCGGAATTTTCCCTGATCATTAGAATTTCATCCCGCAGCGACTGATCCGTCCGGGTACCTAACCAGTTTACCCGGATTTCAAAACGGTAATCTTTTTCCTTTAAGACACGGGCGCCCCAGGCGGATAATTTCAGTATTGCCGGACCACTCATACCCCAATGTGTGATTAATAATGGCCCGCTTTCTTTTAACGTCTCGCCGGAAATTTTAACCTGTGCATCAGGAACCGAAATGCCCATGAGTGCATTGACCGGATTATCCGGCATATTAAAAGTAAACAGGGAAGGAACGGGTTCTTCGATACTGTGGCCGCACTGCATGATCCACTCAAACATGGAGGACTTAGGATATCCACCACAGGCGAGACAAATAAAATCAGCTTTTAACTGAAGATCGTTATTAAAATGTATGATGAAAGATGATGGTTCACTGTTGTAATCAATCGACCTGATTTCGTGGTGCAGACGTATTTCAACATGAAATAAATTTGCTTCCTGTAAAAGGCAGTCGATGACTGACTGGGAAGAATTCGTTTGCGGAAACATTCTTCCGTCCTCTTCTGTTTTCAACGGAACGCCCCTTTCTTCAAACCATTGAACCGTATCTGTGGTAAAGAACTGATGAAATGTTTTCTTAATAAAATTTGAACCCCGGGGATATTTTCTTACCATTTCGGGAATGGAAAAGCAAGCGTGGGTAACATTACACCGGCCGCCTCCGCTGACCTTCACTTTTGAAAGAAGCTTTCCCGATTTTTCCACGAGAATCACTTTCAAGGCGGGGTTTAATCTGGCAGCTGTTACAGCGCAGAAAAATCCTGCGGCTCCCCCTCCTGCAACCACCAGCGTTTTTTGCATCCAAACTATTTTTGCGGATGCGAAGATGAGGCTTTTTCTATAAATAGGGAATCCCTCCGGGAACAGAGGGATTCCTGATCTAAATCCAAAAGACTAGTGCAAAATATATCAGAGATTAGAGGCTTTGGTTTTTGGCATAGTATACCTGTGCCAACCATTAGTTCCTTCTGTGCTCAGTGCAATGGTTTCGTCTGCATTTTTTAACAGTACATAGTAGTATACACCTGCATCACTGGTCACTTCGAATAATTCTGAAACCCAGTAATTACCATAATGTTTTTTGATATCCTTGCGGAGAGTTTCCGGTAAGCTGGTAGTAAGAATATGATGCACGAGACCGATCAGGTTTCCCTGGAAATCATAGTATGCATAGAGTGTTTCTTTATCCATGTTGAATGTGGCCTGTACATAATTATCTGTAACAGCCCAGCTGACATCAGATGCTTGGTGAAAATCTTTTTGGAAGGCGGCAACAGCCCGTTCATTGGTGTTTCCCGTGTGACCGGCAAATGCAGATGTGCCAAGGGCCAGCACGACTGCGATTGATAAGATGAGCTTTTTCATTGTTTAAGTTTTTATATGTTTTGATTAGTGTTCTGTAAATAAGACGCATGTTTTTCGATCATGTTGCAGCGCTGTGAAAAAAACATTTCTGAAAAATTCTGCGTTACTTCTGACAACTATTATGGAATGCCGTGCCAAAACATTAAAACACTGAAAATCAATCAGGGCAATAAATGACGCCCATTTGGACTGTACGGATACGGACAGTTTCCGTTATGGAATCAAACAGAATAAAAAGTTAAAGGGAAAAATAAAAATAAAAACCGGGTCGAAAATTCAAAATTGCTGGATATATCCAATCCCTGCTCCGTGATCAACCATAACAGGGACGATCATTTTGCTGCCACAGGATTTTGGGAAGAAGGTTCTTTTTAATAATGGGTAGAGCCAATATGAAATTTCAGTGGAGGCAATGCCAAAGCCGGCGCCGGCTATTACATCGTGGAGCCAGTGCTTATCATTATATATACGGAGGGCGCCCACCGTACCGGCTACCAGGTATCCACTTACACCGTACCAGATGGAGACGTGCTTATATTCTTCATATAAAAAAGTGGCGGAGACAAATGCCTCAGCAGTATGGCCGGATGGAAAGGATTCATAACCATTCTTATTGGGCCGCAGCTCGTGGCTGGTGACTTTTATTGTAGAAACAAATCCTTCCATGATCAGGTTCGACATCAGAAAGATCATGGAGCGATCCACAAAATTGTGCTCACCTTTTATTCCGGCTAAATTCAATGCGTAGACAGCGACCGCCGGTGCAAATTGGAGATAGTTGTCGAGTGTGGTGGTATTATGAGGATGGTCATCCCAGGTTTCTTCCTGAACAGATTCACTCAGGTCAAATAAGGGATCCGAATAACGGGCAACAAATCCATAAGCAATCATGGCTCCCGGAACGATAAATTTTTTCGCATCAAATTTCTGATAACATCCGGATGGATAAACAACGGAATCCTTTAGACCCGGAGAACTGATGGTTTGCGCATAGGGCTGGCGGATAGTAAAAAGGAAAAAGACTGAAAGAATATATATTTTGATATTCAGTGAAAACCCCGCCAAGCCTGATGCTATTTTAAGCATCATTAAATGTAATTCTTATTCAGCAGGTCGAAGCAGATGCCGATATGATTAACAAATGGACTGCAGAGGCATGAAATTTTCACAATTCCATTACGAAAAATTTCAGGAATAAGTTAACTTTGAACAAATTCTGATTTATGTCGCTTATTCCCAATAAGAAAAACAAAAAAGATAACCGCCCCGGCGGAGGTGGAATTGCTAATAACAAAACCAATCAGCAAAACCAGAAGGTGAAACTCAACACCAAGGGATTGTCCAGGAACACTAAGCTTACCGGCGGTTCACAGCGCGGTTCATAAGCAACTCCCTGTTATAGATTTTTCAGATCACCGGCGCCCATCCTTTCTCATATTCTCTTTGCCAGAGCGTCATTGCTTCGGCATCATGAAGGATATGGCCATTTTTTGGATCGCAATCCAATGCCCGGCCTGTTCTTTGTGAAATATTGGCGAGATGACAAAGCAAAACGCTTTTCTGTCCCTCGTTCACCGGAGAATTCAGCTTTGCCTCTCCGCGGATACTATTCACGAAATTTTCGAAGTGATAAAAATCCAGGTTCCCGGTTGCACTTACTGGATTAGTGGGATCCGCCGCCATTTCTCCCTTTACTTCTTTCAGGAGCTTATTGGATGCATCATAAATTTTGTAATCACCGGCCCCAAGATTTACCAGGGATCCTTTGTCTCCATATATAATGAAACCCCTGCCCGCGCCTTCTACCGGAAATTTATTACAGCTCCTGCCTTCCCAGGTGATGGCTTTTTTTGTGCCAAATTCGAAAGAGGCAATCTGTGTATCCGGTGTCTGCCAGTCGTCCTGGAAAGCAAATCTGCCCCCGGATGATACGGCCCTGGTCGGATAGTCCACACCCAGAAACCAGCGGCAGCAGTCAATTTCATGGGTGCCGTTATTACAGGCTTCCCCGGTTCCCCAGTGCCAGAACCAATGCCAGTTATAATGTATCAGATTATTTTTATACGGCCTCCTTGGTGCAGGACCCTGCCAGAGATCGTAATTGATTGTGGCAGGAACCGGCACTTCTACACCTTTTCCAATGGATTTGCGGTCATTAACATACCAGGCTTTGCCTAAATATGGTTCACCGATCACGCCGCCGCGAACTTCTTTCACCGCTTCGATCAAAGTCGGGAAAGACCTCCGCTGATTACCCATCTGGATGAGTTTGCCGTAACGGCTCATGGCCTGAACCAGCATTTCACCTTCGGCGGGATTATGCCCGCATGGCTTCTCTACATATACATTCTTACCATGGGCCACTCCCAAAATGGTTGCAGGCGCGTGCCAGTGATCCGGTGCAGCGATCAGCAGGCCGTCAAAATCTTTTTTCTCCACGAGCACCCGGATATCGCGCTCGAGTATGGGTTTGCGTGGTGCATCTTTTAATGCATCGTAACCATGCTGGATCGCTGTGTCTTCCACGTCACAGATATAGGCGATCTCCACATTTGGCAATTGCGCATAAGACTTTGCGAGGTAAGATCCCCGGCTGTTCAGGCCCATGACGGCCAGAACTACTTTATTCGACGGTGCGGATTTCCCGAATATGGGGAAATTCAATATCTGAACTCCCGCTGTGGCAAGTGTACCTGATTTTATAAACGCCCTCCTTTTCATAAATAATTATTTCAGGTCATTCCAATACCCGGATTTTGATACTCCTGTAGCTGACTTCATTTCCATGATCCTGTAAGAGGATATGACCTTCCTTCGCTTCTCCGAAATCCGGCCATACTTTATATTTACTAACGGCGACCAGTGAACGAAAAGCGGGTGACCCCCTGTCATATTCCAGCACTTTGATTCCGTTCAGCCAGTGCTCCACATGGTTGTTGGGATAAACCACTACCCGGCCCGTGTTCCACTGACCGATCTCGTGAATAAATCTTTTCTGTTTGGCTGCCGCGATAAGGTCATAGAGGGAGGCCATGGTCCGGTTTCCTGCTATGCCGAGTTTCGCATCCGGATGAAGACTATCATCCAATACCTGGTATTCAAGACCGATGGCCGAGCCATCAGTTTTTTCTTTAAGGGTTACAAAATATTTTACGCCGCTGTTTGCACCGGCTGTCAGTTTAAAATCAAAGGAAAGATCGAATGCCTTGTACTGATCAAGGGTTACTATGTCGCCTCCTACGCCCCCTTCCTTTCCCTGCGATGAAAGAACCGTAATATTTCCGTCCTGGATCAGCCATCCCTTATCCGGAAAGCCGTCCTTAAATGCTCCGCGCCATCCTTTGGAATCGTCACCGTCGAACAAAAGTTTCCATCCGTATTTCACTTCGTAGTCGGTAAGGAAATTGGGTACAGTGTTCATCACATAAATTCCCTTGGGAAAATCATTTACAAACTTCGAAATAGGTTTAATACGGATATTCCGGAAATAAACTCTTTGTCCTGCGAGCTCAGGTTTAGGCGCAGCATGTACCTGCAAGGCTATGAATCCATGAAAATCGGTCATGTCCACCAGGTAGGCCGCGGGAACACCGTTGATCCAGGTTCTGGTTTCATTGCCCACGCATTCAATCCTGATTTTATTGAATTCCTTCTGTTTGAAATAAGATTGCGCCTTCGGGTTCAGCGTCATCGGGTACAGCCAGTCACGGCGGCCTTCATCATAAATACCACCCGTCCAGCGGCGTGAAGTAGGATCTATTTCATACTGGTAACCATAGACCTTGCCGGCTCCGGCATTGGCGGACTTATCGAAATGGCTCCTGAACTGCACACCGGAATTACCGAGCGTATCGTCCATCAAAACTTCCATTTCCAGTACGAAATCGCCGTATTCAGTTTCGGTGCAAAGGAAACTATTGGGAGAATTGGGAACTGAAACGCCCATAATCGTTCCGCGGAAAACCTGGTAAGTGGCTTTGCCGGCCAGTTGTTTCCAGCCGGTTAAGGTGGTCCCGTCAAACAGGTTTGTCCAGTTTTGACTAAATACAGAGAAAGAAATAAGAAATACAAGGAAAACAGATAGAACAAATCTTTTCATATGTGGGGAAATTTGAGGAATCTAAAACGGGTCTAAGTTAGTCATTGAGAATGATTTCGGTTAATTCTCCACATATCAACATTCTCCGATAAATAATTTGTACGAAGCCCGTTTTACCCTATTTTTGCACGCTCAAAACAAGGGTTAAAGCTTGTTTTAATGAGGCCATTCCGTTGTAAAACAGTTTGTGCAGATTCCGTAGCTCAGTTGGTAGAGCATTACACT
>Ga0157376_10002525_pt1 | contig 12403 bp, 9 predicted proteins | sample M45metaG_FD_121801 | JGI IMG/M metagenome (GOLD analysis project Ga0157376, IMG submission 121801) | Miscanthus rhizosphere microbial communities from Kellogg Biological Station, Michigan, USA - M4-5 metaG | ecosystem: Host-associated > Plants > Roots > Rhizosphere > Soil | place: USA: Michigan... | reverse complement strand
GTTGACCGTTGCGGTGACATGCGCGGCTTGGGCTTGAGAGCCCGTGAGCGTGCTCGGAGCGGTATAGCTGGCCTTGCAGATGGTGTATTGCTGAGGTCCGTGCTGGCAGCTTGTCTGGCCCAGCACACCCATAGTGTTGTCGCTTAGATTCCAGTGCACTGTCCCGGCATTCACCTCCGCGATTTCAGCGGAGATTTCAAGCGTAGCTCCTGGAGAAACCGCTGCATTTTCAGGCAGCAGAGGCTGCAAAAAGCCGGGAGTGACGGTAATCGTCTGAGTCACGCTGCGCGATGGGTCGCTTTGCATCCGCGCCGTCACCTGTACCGCTATGCTATCGGCGGAGAGGGCATTCGGAGGGGTGTAGAGGCCGGTTGCATCGATGGATCCCGCGCCGAGCGATGTGCTGTTCTGCGGCGAGGAGACAGACCAGTTCACCGCGGCTGGCGATCCATCCGCCATGAGCGATTTCAAACGAAGTTGCCCGGTAGTACTGACCGTTGTTGCTGAAGACGTAAGGGAAAAGCCGCCATTGCCCGCCTGAAAACCCCCACAGCCTGCTATCAGCAGGACGAGCGGCGCAAGTATGGCCGGAAATCGTGACTTGGTTGTTGCAAACATGTAGCGGATCAGAGGGGTTAAAGCTATATTAGACCGCCCAGCACGCCTGTTTGTCACGAAAGAAGCAGCGATAGCTCGGCTGGAAAAGATAAATTTATTGCAATGAAAGGGTTTATTGGTCTAGGCAATAGCTTTAGAGCCTTTTTCGACACTCCGCCGTCCCAGTGATACCACTTTCAATGTGCCCGCCTGGGCCGTGCGAAGACGCCGGATCTCCCGGCCGCTGAGCGGACGCATCGCGTCAGCCGAATAATAGATTTGCTTCCCGCAATCGAGGCAAACCTCATATGTTTGTTGCTCGATAGTAAAAGGACGGGTCAGACGGTCGTGATGGCAACCAAGCAGAATTTCGTAGAAGAAATTGAAAGTGACTTGTAGCAGTTTCATCGGAGTGGCCCTCTCTTGTCTTCATGGTGATCACAAAGAAGCAGCCGTTTCGCTTGCAAAACGCCCTGTCAGGCGCGTTGATTATGATGCGTTTCCACTCCCGATAAAGTGATGAATTTTTCTCTAAATGGTAATCATACGGAGAATCATTTTCGCCCGGAAGTAATCAGACGACACGGATGACCAGCTTGCCAAAATGTGCTCCGGATTGCAGCCGCTGCAACGCCTCTGGCGCCTGGTGAAAGGCAAATATTTCATCCACAATGGGTTTTAGCTGGTTTTGTGCGATAGCTCGATTCATCTCCAGAAAATCGGCGCGCGATCCGACATAAATTCCCTGAACGCGGATCTGTTTGTGGAGCAGGGGGGCGACGCTGAATGGTTCGTGACTCTCACTCAGGACGCCGATTTGCGCCACGACACCGCCGATACATACAGCCTTCAACGATTGCGCAAATGTTCCCGCTCCTCCAACTTCGACAATCAGCTTCGCCCCTTCGCCGCCTGTTTGTTCCTGGACCCAGCCTGCCCAATCCGGAGTCTGTTTGTAATTCACGCCTGCATCGAGGCTGAGCTGTTTCGCGCGCGCCAGCTTCTCATCGCTGCTGGATGTTCCCAATACCCGCGCCCCCATCAGCTTTGCAAATTGCAGGGCAAAGACGGAGACACCTCCTGTGCCCTGAATCACGACCGTGTCCCCGGGCTTGATCTCGCCAGCCCGGACCACAGCGTTCCACGCGGTTACGCCGGCGCAGGGCAGGGTGGCTGCTTCTTCCCAGGTGAGGTGGTCCGGTACCGGAACCACGCCGTCTTCGCGCAATACGACATATTCCGCCAACATTCCGTCGATATCGCCGCCCAAAGCTCCCCGTTGTTTCTGTGCGGTTGAGGCGCCGTCCAGCCAGTTCTGCATAAAGATGCCGGCTACCCGCTGACCCGGTTTTACCTGTGTCACGCCTTCGCCTATGGACATCACTTCGCCTGCCCCGTCCGAAACAGGGATGCGAGGCAGCTTCATTTTAGGGTTGTATTTGCCTAGAGCTATCAGTAAGTCCCGGTAGTTCAACGAAACCGCATGAACTTTCACCAGCACTTCGCCCGCGCCGGGCCTGGGTTCCGGTGCTTCGACTAATTTGAGATTTTCGATGCCAAATGCGGAGATTTGCCAGATTTTCATCGGTTCCTTCTGTGTAAATTCGAATAATGCCCTTTAGATGAAGGGATAGGTTTCGCGGATGCGTGTCTCAGGCAGTACCATGGAGATATGGCAAGAGGCTGGGAGAGTAAATCTGTGGAGGAGCAAGTGGCCGAAAAGCAGGCAGAGCCTGAGCAAGCGGAAGGAAAGCCAAATGCTGTTGCGGAAGCGGCAGTGAAACGACAACGCCAGGAGCTGGAATTGCAACGGGAGCGTATTCTCGATGAGCGGACGTCCAGTCCACATCGACGGGCCGCTTTGGAAGCAGCGCTAGCCGATATCGAGGCGCGGCTATCCTCGATATCGTAAACGCCGACTATTTGCGGTTAAAGAGCAGGGAATTCGCCTGATCGATGCTGGTCAACAGCACGCGGGCAATGTTTACGTGCTGTGGCCGCGTCGCCGCCCATAGGATGGCGTCGGCAACATCGGCAGGCTGCAACGGAGTGAGTCCTTGATAAACCTTCGCTGCGCGCTCTTTATCACCGCGAAAACGTACTTCGCTGAATTCTGTTTCCACCATGCCGGGGTCGATGCTGGTAACGCGGACAGGCGTACCTAGCAGATCCTGGCGCATACCGTCGTTCATGGCGTGTTCGGCGGCCTTGGTGCCGCAGTAGACAGCGCCTCCGGGGTAAGTCACTTCGCCCGCGGTTGATCCCAGATTCACCACGTGTCCCCGATTGCGCTGCACCATTCCTGGAACCACCGCACGCGTGACATACAGCAATCCTTTTATATTGGTGTCGATCATCTCGTCCCAGTCCTGCAGCTTGCCTTCGTGAGCTTTATCCAATCCACGGCTCAATCCCGCATTATTGACGAGGATGTCGATGGCCTTCCATTCTTCCGGCAGTGCATCGAGAACATTCGAAACCTGGGCCGCATCGCGCACGTCGAGCGAAATGGCATGGACAGCCATCGCGCCCGCAGACAACAGCTCAGGTGTCAATTTGGCAAATCGCTCCGCACGCCGTGCGGCCAACAGCAGCCGCGCGCCTTCCGCTGCAAAAGCATGAGCCGTAGCTTTGCCAATTCCGGAGCTTGCCCCGGTAATGAACACAATCTTCCCATTCAGTTTCTGCATGTCTGCCATCGTAACGTAGATCTACGGCGTTTTTTTTGCGGTTGGGGGCGGAGTACTTTTTAATCGCTTTTATGCGAGATGCTGCGCGTAAATTGATAGTACCCAGCCGCCCAGTCGTGGTCGCGCAGGCCAGCCTCTGCCACATCATGTAACTGTTGCTGGAAATGGTCGGCGAGAGGGGTCTTTGTATGGGTTGCCGCTGCGGCTTCGCGGAAGAGGCGCGTGTCTTTCTGTCCGAGAGCGATGGTTGCTCCGGGCGTCTCTGGCGGATGCAGCATCACGTTCGAATAGGCCTCGTAAAACGGGGAACGGAAGAGAGCGTTGTTCACCGCCTGAGCGTAGAGTGCGGGATCGATGCTCTGCGACTCGGCGTAAATAAAGCCTTCGCTTAAAGCAGCGATCATTGCGGTGATTAGAAAATTGCCGCCAATCTTCAGCGCATGCGCCTTATAAGGTTTGTCGCCAACGATGGTGATGCCGCGGCTGAAGCTTTCCAGCAATGGCTGTACTTTTGCCATGGCTTCCTGTTTTCCGGCCGCCACAATCCACAGCTTGCCCTCCGCCGCTATATTGGGGCGTCCAAATACTGGAGCAGCGATAAAACTCTGCTTACGTATGGCATGCTCCTGGGTCAGCTTCTGCGAGAGCTGCACGCTGATGGTGCTGAGTGAAACGTGCACCGCGTCTTCGGGAAGCGCATCCAGAAAGCCATCGCCGGTCACTTCTTCCAGCGCGGCATCGTTCATCACCATGGTGAAGACCACTTCGCTCTGCCTGACCGCCTCCGCAGGGCTGTTTGCAGCCTTTGCACCCTGTTCCAGCAGCGGAGCCAGCTTGGATGTGGTTCGGTTCCAGACAGTCAGTTCATGTCCATGTTTAAGAAGCAGGGCAACGATTGCCGTACCCATCTGACCAGTGCCAAGAAATGCAATTCGCATAAATATTGATTGGGCTAAAAATTAGATTTAGAAAAGCGGATTACCGATTCGGAACCACCAATTGATGTTGAATAGCGAATAGAGCTAATTCAAGGCGAGTGGAAACGCCTGTTTTATCGAAAACGTTAGAGAGATGGCGCTTGACCGTCTCTTCGCTTAACTGGAACTGTTGGGCGATATCGCGGTTGCTACAGCCCTCTACGATGCAACGGACAACTTCGAGTTCGCGTGGCGTCAGCCCGAAATTCGTCGCCTCCGGAGGAGTGATCTCCTGCGTTAAGCCGTTGAGCGCATCCGGCAGCTCCAGGGCGCGCCGTCCTTCAATCCAATAATGTCCCGCGGCCACTCCGCGTATGGCTGGGATCAGCTGATCGGTGAGCGAATCCTCGGGCACAATACCGCGGACTCCAGCCTCAAGAATCTTCATCATGTCTGCCACGGAGATGGTGGCCGTCAATAGAATGATTTTGCTGCCAGAAACATCGGCGAGGGCCGTATGCATCGCTTCCAATCCTTGAAGCTGCAGCATATTGACATCGAGAAGCAGAATGTCAGGCTCCAACTCGATTGCTTTGGCGATCGCTTCCTCTCTGGTATTGGCCTCGCCCGTTATCTCCAGGGAAGTATCTCTTTGTAAGAGATTACCTACCCCGATACGCATGACCGGATGGTCATGGGCCAGCAGAATACGGATAGTCCTTGCCCCGTTCCTGCTCCCGTACCGCTCTCGCTCAAGGGGGGTATTATTTTGCGCACTCATCGATTCTTCGTACCTCAGAATACGCCTTCAGTTATGGCACTACACGCCCAAACCTTTATTTCATCAAAAAGTTGCATCAAAACAGTCACTTTTACCTAACGTTAACGCAAATTTAAAGGAATATTGGTTGTCTGCGGTTAGGGTTGGAACTATGTGTCCAAACATAAAAGCAGCACTGCGTATCTTTTGGATTGGCCTAATATTGTCGTGTTTTTCTCAGTTCGCGAACGCACAATTTGAAAACGGCAGCATGGTAGGTACAATTCACGACTCCAGCGGAGCTATCGTGTCCGGAGCTTCGGTTACCGTCACCAATACCGCTACAGCGATCGAAAGTAAAGTTACCTCAGACAGCGGCGGTAATTGGGAAGTTCCGTCCCTGCGTGTCGGTGTCTACCGTGTCACCGCCTCTATGGCCGGCTTTAATATGGCCGTCGCCAACAATGTTACTCTTTCCGTCGGCAGCCGTCAGCGTATTGATTTGACCCTGGAAGTTGGACAGGCGCAGGAAACGGTCGAAGTAAGCAATGTGCAGCTGCAGCTGGAATCCGAAACCAGCCATCGCGGTCAGACGATCACTCAGTACCAGAACGAATCTCTACCCCTTGTCACTCGTAACTATTCAGATTTTCTTGGCCTGGTCACCGGCTCGCGCCAGGCACCCACTGCAGCCAGCACCAGCTCCGTCAACAGCCTGGTGCGCGCTGGAGCCTACAACGTCAATGGCCAGCGCAGCATGTTCAATAACTTCCTTCTGGACGGCATGGACAACAATGCCTATGGCGAGAGCAACCAGGGTTTCGACAACCAGATTATCGCGGTCCCACCGGACTCAGTCTCGCAGTTTCAGGTTGTAACCAACAACGAAAGCGCCGAATATGGCCGCTCTTCGGGCGCAACCATCAATGTGGCGTCGCAGGCTGGCACCAACTCCTATCATGGCGCGGCTTATGAATTCATCCGCAACACGGACCTGAACGCGGCCGGCTTCTTCAAGCCGACACTTACCGGTCCGAATGGCGCCATTCCTTTCCAGAAGCCGACATTTAACCGCAACCAGTTCGGTATGAACGTCGGCGGTCCGATCCTGAAGAACAAGCTCTTCTTCTTCCTCGATTACGAAGGCTTCCGCCAGACCCTGAAACCGCTGAACGTTCTTACGTTGCCCACACAGGATGAGTTGAACGGTATTCTCGTCACTCCCGTAAAAAATCCACTTACGGGACAGACTTACGCCGCAGGGCAGCAGGTTCCCATTACGGATCCAGTAGCGCAGCAGGTCGTCAATTTCTTCAAGCAGATTCCTAACTTGCCAATGAAGGGTTCACCTACTACTGGTGTGTCTACGAACGACTATGCAGTACTTGTTCCCTTCACGGATAACTCCGACAAGGGCGATCTGCGTCTCGATTGGCAGCAGAATGCGAACAGTTCATGGTTCCTGCGCATCAGCGATCGTAAGGAAACCGGCGTCAATTCTCCATCCATCCCGCTGCCCCTGGACGGCCAGACCAACGGCACCATCCGCGTTCTCGACCAGCAGGTAGCGTTGGGCTACACGCATCTCTTCGGCGCGAATAAAGTGCTCGATGCTCGCGTTGGCCTCTCCCGCACCAAGGCAGGCAAGTTTTCGCTTTCCATCGGGGACAATGCCTTTACGATCCCCGGATTGCCCTCGAACCCGGTTGTGTCAGGCGGTCTGCCTTCCATCGGCATCACCAACTTCACCGGATTCGGACGGCAAAATACCAATCCGCAATGGCAGAACCCGGCACTCCTGGATCCAAAGCTGAACTTTACCTGGGTGAAGGGCAAGCATTCGATGAAGTTCGGCTATGAGTATGAGCACATCTGGATGGCCGTGAATGACAACAACCCGCTCTTCGGCTCATGGTCTTATGGCAGTGGCTTCAGCACAACCTCCGGTTCTCCAGTCGCCGATAACTACTGGGCCGACTTTCTATTTGGAACGACGACCAGCTACCAGCTAGCCAACTATTTTGTGGCACACCTGCGGCAGAACATGGACAGCGCGTATGCGCAGGATGACTGGAAGGTTCTTCCTAACCTCACATTGAACCTTGGACTGCGCTGGGAGTATGGCTCGCCATACTCGGAACAGAACAATAACATTTCGAACTTCGATCCAATCTCACAGACCGTGCTTACCATCACACCAGGCGCAGCGGCGGGCAACGGCATTACCCCGGTCCATCCTGGCGGTGTCTATGGCCACACGTTGGTCAATCCGGACCTGGATGACTTCGCTCCTCGCGTCGGATTTGCCTACGCTCCGGGATCGAAGACGGCAATTCGCGGCGGCTTCGGCATGTCATTCGTTCATTACACGCGCGCCGGTTCGGGCGATATTCTTGGTATCAACGCGCCGCAGGCACAGTTCGCTTCTGTGACGCAGAGTGCCCCGAGCGCAACGAACCAACAATGCCCATCGCCTCTGCCCGCGCAGATCATCGCCGTGGGTTCGAAGACTCCCACCTGCTTTGCGACTGCTGGTCAGGGCTTTCCCTCTGGACTCGTAACTACATTTAATCCTGCAACCGACAACATCACCTGGATTCCCAAGAACACCCGGGACAGCTATGTTGAGAGCTACTTCCTTAGCGTGCAGGAGCAACTGGCGAAGAATACCGTGCTGGACATCGCCTACGTGGGCAACCACGGGCTGAAGCTCCAGGGCTTCCTCAACGGCAACCAGGAAAATCCATCGAATGGCTTCAAGCGTCCCTTTGCCAACTGGCCGAGCGACATCACTGAGGCTCTAAACGGCTTCTGGTCGAATTACAACGCGCTGCAGGCACGGTATGAACAGCGCTTCGTCGGCGGCCTGACGCTGCTCAACTCGTTCACCTGGTCGCACTCGCTGGACAACGCCAGCGCGTCGCTCGAAGGCAACACGCCTTCGCCTCAGGATGCGAACAACATCGCAGCCGATTATTCGCAGTCTGACTACAACCTGCCTATCTCGAACGTAACCAGCCTTGTCTACGAGCTGCCTTTCGGGCACGGACGGCAGTTTCTTTCCAGCATCAACGGAGCGGAGAATGCTGTTCTGGGCGGATGGCAGGTCAGCGTCATCAACACCGCGCAGTCGGGCACACCGTTCAACGTCACCTATTCGCCTAACGGTAATCAATTGGTTTCACCGCAGATTTCGGCAACGTATCGCGGCGCAAACGAATATCGTCCGAACATCGTGCCGGGACAGAAGGTTACCCTCAGCACATCGAACCGCGCAGCGGGCACTGGTTACGTGAACTACATTAACTTGAACGCTTTCGCACTGCCATCGGTCACTGATGCAGCAGGCAACCCGGCCAGCCCGTTCGGCAACGCTTCACGCAATCCGGGGCGGTCGCCGGCATTCAACGAGTCAGACCTGGCTCTAAACAAAAAGTTCGACCTTCCGATTGAGAACCTGAAAATAGAATTCCGCAGCGAGTTCTACAATCTCTTCAATCACACGAACTTCTACTTGCCAGGTGGCATTTCAGGAACCCAAGGCTTTTCTCCTAGCTCCGGCGGCCAGATCACCAGCACCTATGAGCCACGTATCATCCAGTTCGGCTTGAAGGTCACTTACTAGATTCCGTTCGTAACGGCATCAACCGATAAATTAACGGGGAGCCCAGCCGGGCTCCCTTTTTCTTTTCTGAATCGAACCTGTACATTGAACGGGAATGGGCAACGAAACCGACGATCTGCAGATCAATGAACTTCGGCAGCAGATAGCTTCTCTTACGGCACGTGTCTGGCGCCTGGAACAGACCTTGGGCGAGCGGACAGAGAATGCGTCTGCTTCTCCCGTTACACTTCCATCGGTGCAGGCTTCTGTCTCAAAGCCAGCAGAGCCAATCCCCGCACCTGCTCTACTCGCCGTGGAGGCTTCTCGCCCTGAACGGCTGAAGGAGCAATACACAGACGGCTCGCTTGAAAGCCGCATCGGATCGCAGGTCTTCAACCGGGTGGGAATTCTCGCCGTGCTTATCGGCATGGCATGGTTCCTTAAATTCGCCATCGACAATCATTGGATCGGGCCGCTTGGGCGTGTACTCATCGGGCTGATTTCGGGTACCGGATTGGTAGCATGGTCCGAACGCTTTCGCCGCAAGGGATACCCCGCATTCTCTTACTCGCTCAAAGCAATCGGCAGCGGGATTTTGTATCTTTCTCTGTGGGCAGCGTATGAACTGTACCAGTTGATCCCGTCCTTTGTAGCATTCGGCGGCATGATTCTGGTCACTGCATGGAACGGCTTCATGTGCTGGGTGCAGGATGCGGAGCTATTGGCGCTCTATGCCGTTGTCGGCGGATTCAGCACGCCGTTCTTGCTCGCCACCGGCGAAAACCACGAGCTTGCGCTCTTCAGCTATTTGTTGCTCCTCGACCTTGCTGTGCTGGTGTTGATCGCTTTGCGACCATGGTCTCGCCTGTTGCTGGCCGCTTTCGCCGGAACGATCTTCTTCAGTATTGGCTGGTATGCGCGTTTTTACAGCGACGCGCAGTTTGCACTCACCGCGTTTTTCGTCATCGCCTTCTTCCTGCTCTTTGCCATGGCTCCGCGTCTTCTTCGTGGATTGCAAATCTCGGATGCAAATCGTCTTTCAACGCAGGACAATCTTGTCCTGGTCATATTGCCGTTGTTGAATGCAGCACTCGGCTTTCTTGAGTTCTATCTTCTGCTCGATACTCCAGGCCGGAAATGGGCACAGCCATGGACAGCAATTATCTTTGCAGCGTTTTACCTTCTTCTGCTGCAAATTCCATCACGCAATGGCCAGATCAAGCCTGCCATCCTCTCATCGTTGCATCTGTCCATAGCGGTAATCTTTCTAACGATCGCTATTCCGCTCGAAGCGCATGGGAGATGGATCACCATCGGCTGGCTTGCTGAAGGTGCGGTTCTGATGTGGCTGGCAAGCAGGCTCAATCTCCTGCTGCTTCGCGTGCTGGCGCTTGGCGCGCTTGCTCTTGGATTCATCGCGTTGATTACCCTGAATCCCGTAGCGTCCGATACAGTCTTCTTCAACGCCCGTTTTGCCACGTATCTTGTGGGCATCGCAGCCTTCGCTGCGTCCGCCTGGATCGCGACAAAGGCCCTGCCACCGGCGCAGACAGGAGAAAGATTTTCGTGGTTGTACATCGCAGGCGGCTCTGTGATTGCCGTAAATATCTTGATCATGATCGCCGTCTGCATGGAGATACATTCCTACTGGTGGTCGCACGCGCCAGCCATGCAGTTCTCGGCCGCTATGGTGGAACGCCGCATGTATGCCCAATTCGTTTACTCGGCATGGTCGATGGCTTTTGGCGCCATTCTTCTGGCTATCGGCTTCTGGAAGCAGTCAGCCTTTCTGCGCTGGCAGGCGTTGATCCTGATTGCCGGAAGCATCGGCAAGGTATTTCTCGTAGATACACGCGCCCTGAGTCAGGGTTATCGCATTCTCAGCTTTCTCGGGCTGGGCGTACTGCTGCTCATGGTGAGCTTTGCTTATCAGCGTGACTGGTTGAATCTGCGCGCGCATCCCCAGGCAAATGACAACAGTTGAGTATGCCTATCAGAATGTTTGCGGCGATTCTGTTGCTTGTTCTCGCTCAACCTAGCCCGCACTATTTCCGTTACGAGCGGCAGATACCCGTTGCCGCACAAGGGCAAACCTGTACGGCGATCGATGCATCGATCTTTGCGCATGCCGCTCCCGGCTTGGCGGATCTGCGCGTATACCGTGACGCGGCGCAGGAGACGCCTTATGTCCTACACATCGCCGCGCCTGTGGCGACGCGGCAAGCGAATATCCAGCCGCTCAATTTAGGCAGCCACAATGGCAGCGTTGTCTTCGATGCTGAGATGCCGCAAGGCACTTACAGCACAATCAACCTCGGCCTGGCGCCGAAGAATTTTATTGCTACGGTCGCTGTGTCTGGCAGCCAGACGCAGGATGCGGCACACGCCACTCGCCTGGGAACATACAACGTCTTCGATCTCGCCGAGCAACGGCTGGGCCGCAGTACGGTGCTGCATCTCCCGGTTTCCGACTTCCGCTATCTCCACTTTTCGATCAGCGCACCGATCCGGCCAGAGGACGTCTCCGGCCTCTCTATTGAGAGCGAGCCGGTACAGCCTGCTGAATACCTCAGCATTGCCGAAACATCGCAGATAGCACAGCAAGCGCACCGTTCCGTCATCGAGTTTTCCGTGCCGGCAAATATTCCGGTCGAACGCATCGAATTTGTTCCTGCAGCAGGTCCAGCGAACTTCAGCCGCGGTGTCAGCATCGAGGTGGCCGACGAACAGGGCAGCAACTCCACGCAGCAGCCCGTGACCTATCGCGATGAGATTCGGCGCATTCACGGAATGCATGGCGGACGCCTCATCGATGACGAGCAACTCGCCATCAAAATCTCCGAAGCCACCTCTCCCCGGCCATCTAAATGGACGGTGACAATCGATAACGGTGATGATCGTCCAATTGCTTTGACCGCAGTTCGTCTGCAGATGCAGAAGCGCGATCTCTGCTTCGATGCAGCGCCGGGAGCAAAGTACACGCTTTTCTATGGCGATCCCGCATTATCTGCGCCACGATACGACTACGCCAGCTTTTTCCAGCTGGATAAGAATGCTTCGCTGGTGAAGCTGGCTGCTGAACAGGCCAATCCGCAATACGAATCGCGTCCGGATGAGCGTCCATTTACAGAAAAGCATCCTCTGCTTTTGTGGGTGGCGCTTGTGCTGGTTGTGATGGTGCTTGGCGGTGTGGCGCTGCGGTCTGCAAAACAGGTCGCGCCGAAGCCTTAAGCTTCTGCGCGTACATGTCTTGCAAGCAGATTCTTCTTATTGCTTGCCAAAAGGAAGGGAAGTAGATCTACCGAATCGCTGACTCGACCTCGTTCAGCCAGTCCGGCGGTTTCAGAATCTCACGCGGTTTCGAACCTTCTGCGGGGCCGACGATCCCATCGCGCTCCATCATGTCGATCAGGTGCGCGGCGCGTCCATAGCCGATGCGCAAACGCCGTTGCAGCAGGGAAGTGGAAGCCTTGCCGAACTCCAGCACCAGCCGTACCGCGTCTTCGAAAAGCTCGTCGCTGGTATCGTCTCCGTCGCCCATATCCAGGTCGCGGCCCTTTTCATCCTTGGGTGATTCGAGGAAGCCCTGCACGTATTCCGCATCGCCCTGCTTCTTCCAGAAATCTGTAACTGCGGCGATTTCTTTTTCCGTGACGAACGGGGCATGCACGCGCTGCAGCCGAGAAGTTCCGGGCGGCAGGAAGAGCATATCGCCGCGCCCCAGCAGCGATTCCGCGCCATTCGAGTCGAGAATGGTGCGCGAATCTACTTTGGTGGCGAGGCGGAAAGACATGCGCGTAGGCACGTTGGCTTTGATGAGTCCGGTGATGACGTC
>Ga0157376_10002524_pt1 | contig 12404 bp, 8 predicted proteins | sample M45metaG_FD_121801 | JGI IMG/M metagenome (GOLD analysis project Ga0157376, IMG submission 121801) | Miscanthus rhizosphere microbial communities from Kellogg Biological Station, Michigan, USA - M4-5 metaG | ecosystem: Host-associated > Plants > Roots > Rhizosphere > Soil | place: USA: Michigan... | reverse complement strand
GGTTTCGTAAAGTTTAAGTGCAACTCCAAGCAACCCCATGACGCCACCGGCAGCGATGAGGCCGCTGGCATAGAGAGAGCCTGGCGATACTTCGCTCTCCAGTTCAGAGGCGTCGCCCCCGGCTTTGGCCACAGCGCGGTCCACCATCCAGCGAACGATACCGCCGCAGAACATGGCAAGCGTCGTGCCGATAGAAAGATAGGCCCCGACGGCAAACGAGAGCGAACGAATACCTAGCACCTCAATCGCAATCACCAGAAAGACGCCAAGAAAGACGAGGCCCCAGGGAAGCTTGCGAGAAAGGATTCCGTTGATGACCGTTGCCATGAGACGGCCCTGCGGCGCTGCCGCCTTTTCGCTGCCAATACCCTGCATCCACTGGACTTCGATCTTTCCGGTCTGTGGGTTGTAGATATACTTGCCATCAGCCAGTGTGGTAGAGCCGAGCGCGTTTAACAGTACATATGGATTGCCGTCGACAAACTCAGTTGTTTTATCGGGCCTGGTCAGAAGAAAACGCTGGCGCGAGAAGTGCTGTTGCTGCACTTGAACACCATCAGGTAGAGCACTCAGGCTAAAAGCAATCGGCTGCTTCATCGGAGTGAAGGTTTCCAGCCCTTTATTCATGGCGTTCAGCGTGATGCCGATAGAGAAGACCGAAACCACTACGCCCACCATGACGGCAAGTTGTTGCTTCCACGGAGTCGCGCCGATCAGAAATCCAGTCTTGAGATCTTGTGAGGTATCGCCCGCGTTCGATGCGGCTATGCAGACGATTCCGCCGATAGTGATAGCGAGCGCTCCAAAGGCAGGCGCAGTCCAGCCACTTACCAGGAAGATTGCAGCAGTTGCCATGAGCGTCGCAATGGTCATGCCACTTACCGGATTGGCGGAGCTGCCGATCAGTCCGCAGATGCGGCTGCTGACAGTCACGAAGAGAAAGCCAAAAACCATGACCAGCAGCGCGGCGGCGAGATTCGCAAGCCAGCCAGTCTGCGCACCGGGGATCGGCTTGAAGGTCAGAAAGAGGAAGATCATCAGCACGAGCAGCGCGCTGCCCGCAAGAACGATGCTCATGGGAATATCACGCTCTGTGCGCGAAGCTGGTCCCGTAGATGCGTTCTTGCCGATGGTCTTCATGCCTGAGCGCAAGGCGCTGACAATCGTCGGCGTAGTGCGCAGCAGCGTGATCAGGCCGGAAGCAGCTACGCCGCCAGCTCCCATGGGGCGGACATAGGTGCTCCAGAGATCGCTGGGCGACATCTGCGAAATAGGCACGGTACCGGGGTAGATCGGCCCGGCAAAATGCGCGCCGAAGAAGTGGATCGCGGGCATCACGACCAGCCAGCTGATAATGCCCCCTGCAAAGAGCGTGCCCGCGATGCGTGGTCCAATAATGTAACCCACTCCCAGATATTCGGGGGTGGCATCGGCGCGGACGGCGGCGCCCGGCAGCCACTTCGGCTCGTAATTCGGAGTACCGGGCCATGCGCCCAGCAAGTTTTCATTCTGAAATAACGTATAGAGCGCGCCGAGTCCCAGTCCGAAAAAGACGCGGCCGGCAAACGATCCGCCGCGCTCTCCGGCAATCAGCACATCGGCGCAGGCGGTGCCTTCGGGATAGGTTAGTTTGCCGTGTTCTTCGACAATCAGCTGCCGTCGCAACGGAATCATAAAGAGCACGCCCAGCCAGCCGCCCAGCAATGCCAGCATGAAGATGCGCACGTATTCGAGATCGAAGCCGAGAAAGATGAGCGCCGGAAGGGTAAAGATCACGCCTGCGGCAATCGACTGCCCGGCGTTGCCGGTGGTCTGGACGATGTTGTTTTCGAGGATCGAAGCTTTGCCCAGAGCTCGCAGCACACTGATGGACAGGACCGAGATCGGAATAGAAGCAGCGACGGTGAGTCCGGCGCGAAGGCCGACATAGACGGTTACCGCTCCAAACAAAATACCGAAGACACAGCCCAGCAGGACGGCGCGCACGGAGAACTCGCGTCGCGATTCGCCGGCAGGAACAAACGATTGAAATTCTTGCACAGAAAACTCCCAGGAATCGAAGAGTGTATCAGGAATTGGCGATGTTTTCTGGGTGTAGCGGACAGGATGCATGAAAATTTCGAGCTCGAAGCTATGGTTTTTCGTCTAGCCAATATGCACTTTTCAACAATCTCCCATGCTGAACGCATCTAACGAAGCGGCGTTCAGTGCCTTTCAATGACTCAATCACGATACGATAAAAGGCTGCTTCCCTACGGCTCCGGAGTGCATCTTCTTATCTAATACGAGAGCCTTATGACTGAATATGAGAATGAATTATCGAAACTTGTCGATCAGTTGAACCGTTCCGCAACGGCGGTGAAGAGCAGCAGCAAAAGATCGCTGGATCAGCTTTTGTCTGCGGCGGTTCAGCGCAGGGCTTCTGACATGATCCTGATCTCGGGATCGCCTGCGACGTTGCGGGTAAATGGTGCATTGATTTCAGAAGCTGCCCCGGCTCTGGCCAGCGATGAGATTCGCAGCATGCTCCTTCCACTGCTAACGACTAGTCAGACAGAGCAACTGGAGGCGCAGAAGTCTCTGGACTTTTGTTTTGTGCGCGACTCGATAGGAAGGTTCCGGGCTAACTTTCACTATCAGCGAGGCACGCTCGCAGCCGCAATCCGAGTGTTGGCCGCACAGATTCCGTCTCTTGAATCGCTGCATTTACCGGCCCCACTGGCCATGCTTACGGAGCGGCGACAGGGGTTGATACTTTTGACCGGCCCCACGGGCTGCGGCAAGACCTCAACGCTGGCAGCGATGATTGACCGGATCAATAATCGCCGTAGCGACCACATCATCACGATTGAAGATCCGATCGAGTACCAGCACACGAATCGCAGCTCGCTTGTAGAACAGATTGAAGTGGGCTACGACACACCCGGCTTCGCGCAGGCGGTTCGGGCAGTGTTGCGGCAAGATCCAGATGTCATCCTGATCGGAGAGATGCGCGACAGCGAAACCATGTCCGCGGCTCTGACTGCGGCTGAGACAGGACACCTGGTTTTGTCGTCGCTGCATACCAACGACGCCGCGCAGACGATCTCGCGCATTCTCGACACATTTCCGTCCGGCGACCAATCCCAGATACGGCAACAATTATCCTTGGCGCTTCTCGCGGTGATATCCCAGCAGTTGCTGCCAGCGCAGGATGGAGGCGTGCGCTATCCAGCAGCCGAAATTTTGGTAGCGAATCACGCAACACGAAACCTGATTCGCCGCGGAGACGATCACCAGCTTCGTGGCCACATTGAAACAGGACGCGCGGACGGCATGTTGACGATGGAGCAGTCGCTGGTCGAACTTGTCCAGGCAAGACGCATATCGCGCGAAACGGCGCTGGCCCATTGCTATCACCCGGATGATCTGCGGCGGTATCTTGGAAGCTAAGGCTGATGGTGCGGGAGCATTTTCGCTGAAACCGGCTCAGAAGTGACACAGGAGTCGCCGCGCATCTTCGTCCACACTGCTCGATTGGAACCCGACGACCATGAACCTTCCATCGTGCTTCCATCCTTGCTCAGGATTCCATCAAATGTTTTCGGACAGCACAAGCCGTTATAGGCATAAAGCTCGAATGAGACCGAGCCATTTTTGCCACGATGTACATTCATCAGATCGCCATAGCGTTGAAATGCGGTGGATGGTCTCACCACATGGGGCGCAAACATTACGGAACCCCAAGTTTGCAGAGCGTCGGACCAGCCGGTGAAATCATCAGGGCCATGTCCAGCGATGTGCACGCATGCTCCGCCAAAAGCAGTGCTTTCTGACCAGGTGCCGATTAGCTGGTTGGCACCTTGGGAATCGGGCGCAGCCGGGCGGCGGAGTGTGACCTGAGCATCAAAGTGTCCACGATGCAGGCGGCCATACCAACGGTCTCCAGGCTGCTGGACAAGATCTAAATCCACGAATGTCGTACCCGGGGCATAAGCGAAGGAATGCACAGTTAAGCGGCCATCTTCGAATTTGAGATTGCTGCCTCTTGGTGAATCGCTAAAACCATTCCCGCTTCCTATTTGAATCACGGGGCCGTGCCGCTCATAGACCCCCACCTGAAGGGATTCCCATGATTGCGGGGTCCCGCGCAGCGTCATGGCAGTTCCGGGAACAGAGGTTCCCAATTGAAGATAGATGCCAACTGCGCCGCCATGCCCATCGGGTGCTTCCCAAAGCCCGGAGAGCGCTTCAGAATGTTTAATAGGCCGCCCACGATATGGACTGTGATCTTCGTTTTGTTGATCGGTGAATATAAGTGAAGACTTTTTCTGGGCGTGGAAGATGCAACACAACGAAAATCCCAGAACAGCAGTCATCAGCACAGTCTTTCCGCGCATAAACCCTCTGACCGATCAGTTAGACACCGCCGAATCACAGAACGTTCCAGACTATCTGGCAACAAGAAACTCTCTGTTCACTCTCCAGATGATCGCGAGATGGTAAAACAATCACATTTGGAATTCGAGGTAAACAGGTGCGGGTAGGAATTATCGGAACGGGAGCGATCGCAGCCAAGCATGCGCTGGCGTATCAAAATATTGAGTACAAGATCGTTGCATGCACCAATACAACGGCGGCAAAAGGACGACAGTTCGCCGAGGCCCAGGGCGCGGAATTTGTTGAGACGGTAGAGGAGCTGTGCGCGCACCCTCAGGTGGATTACGTGGATGTCTGCACCTTGCCCAACTTTCGCCTGCGGGCGGTCGAGCTGTGTGCGCAAAACAAAAAACATGTGCTGGTGGAAAAACCCATGGCAGTCGATCTGGCAACGGCGAAGAAGATGCTTTCCATCGCCGACGCAGCAGGTATTCAGGTCGGCGTGGTGAGCCAGCATCGCTTCGACGATGCGGTGTTGTTTCTCAAGCGCGCTCTTGAAGCAGGCAGGCTCGGCCGCATTCTGCAAGCAGACGCATATGTGAAGTGGCACCGGTCGGCTGCATACTACGACCGTCCGGGAAAAGGCCGTTGGGCGGTAGAGGGTGGCGGCGCTCTCATCAACCAGGCTATCCATCAAGTGGATCTGTTGCTTTACCTCTTTGGCAGCATTCACGAAGTCTTCGGCTACTGGCACCTGGGGAGCGTGCATTCGATTGAATCGGAAGATGCGGTGCATGCGGTGCTGCGTTATGCCTCTGGAGCTACCGGCGTACTGCAGGCAGCAACGGCATTCTGGCCGGGGTATCCGGAGCGCATCGAGATTCATGGAACAAAGGGAACAGCGGTCATCACCGGCGACCGGTTGACGACCTGGGATATCGATCAGGATGCGGGCGAACCGGCGCCTGTTGCCGATCAGAGCTTCTCCGGAGCTTCAAATCCTATGGCCATCTCCGTGACACCGTTTGAGCGGCAGATGCTGGACTTCGGCCAGGCCTGCCGCGAAGGACGCCCGCAAGCCTGCTCTGGTATCGATGGCTTCCGCGCTCTGCAACTGGTGCAGAGTGTGTATCAATCCTGCCGCGAAGGGAGTCCTGTCGAAATTCAAAATTCGATTTAAAAGCTCAGATGAATATATTTCGAATTCCCGGAACCATCCGCAGTAGCCGGACGTATTCAAGGCATTTCGAAAAGAAGCTATTTCCACTCAAGGTCGAGAACATGAATCGTGTGGGCCGGTGCTGTGCTTTTTTCTTCTGTTCATTGCTTCTCTATCTTCTGTAAACGCATGCCAGGCGCAGGATACAACGCGCATGGATCAGGTTATCCAGTCCTATACCGCAAGTAAATAATTTATGGGATCAGTGCTTGTAGCGAAGGATGGGCAGATCATTCTGGATAAAGGCTATGGCTACGCCAACCTGGAATGGGAGATACCGGACTCGCCGGAAGCCAAGTTCCGCCTCGGATCGATCACGAAGCAATTCACTGCGGCCTGCATCCTTCTGCTGGAAGAGCGCGGCAAGCTGAAGACGGACGACCCCGTAAAGAAATACATGCCCGATGCGCCGGCGGCATGGGACAAAATCACCATCTATAACCTGTTGACGCATACTTCCGGCATCCCTAACTTCACAAGTTTTCCGGACTATCATGCGATCGACGCCCACGACTCCAGAAAAGCTGGTGGCGCGTTTCGTGACAAGCCGCTCGACTTTCAGCCGGGAGAAAAGTGGAGCTACAGCAATTCCGGTTATGTGCTGCTCGGTTATTTGATTGAAAAGATCAGCGGCCAGAGCTATCAGAGTTTCATCGAAGAAAACATCTTCAAGCCTCTGGCGATGCACGATTCAGGCTATGACTCAAATTCGGCGATTCTAGTCCATCGCGCATCCGGGTACTCTCCGGGCCCACACGGACCGGAAAACACAGGCTATATCGATATGACGATTCCGCTGTCTGCGGGAGGGCTTTATTCCACTACGCATGACCTTCTGCTATGGGAAGAAGGGCTGTTTGGAGGCAAGCTGCTCTCCGCCGAATCGCTGAAAAAGATGACCACGCCATTTAAAGAGGATTACGCCTGCGGCCTGATGGTGAAGACGGTGAATGGGCATAGAAAAATCGGCCATGGCGGAGGAATTGAAGGCTTTAACACGGAACTGGACTACTACCCTGACGACAAACTGAGGGTCGTGGTGCTGGGCAACCTGAATGGAAGTGCTCCGAACGACATTGCAGCCAAGCTGGGAGCAGTGGCGCTTGGCGAGAAGGTCGTATTAACTTCGGAACGGAAAGAAATAACCGTTTCGCCCAGCATACTTGCGCGCTACGTCGGCACCTATGAGCTATCGCCTGCATTCAGCATTGTCGTGACACTTGAAGGTAACCAATTGATGGACCAGGCTACCAAGCAGCCCAAGTTCCCCATGTTTGCAGAGTCGGAAACCGAGTTCTTTTTAAAAGTAGTCGACGCGGAGATTGAGTTCTTCAAAGACGACAAGGGACAAGTCACGCATCTGGTTTTGCACCAGGGTGGACAGGATGCCAAGGGCATAAAGAGTAAATACGAGATGCGCCTGGCGACGGGTGAGCTATCCTAACCCATGCCCATCCGTAAGCTGCTTGCCTATGCGGCTATCTATATCTTGTGGGGAGGATCGTTTCTCGCTATCCGCGAGATTGTCGGCGTTACACCGCCTTTTGTTGCGGCGGGCTTCCGCTTTCTGATCGCCGGGCTGATACTGGTTCTCTATAGTCATATGCGCGGTGGTGTAGTCTATGCGCGCAAAGCGCTGCTGGGGGCCTCGGCTCTGGGCTTCATCATGTTCACCTGCATGTATGCGGGGCTTTTCTGGGGCGAGATTCATGTGCCCTCCGGGATTGCTGCAGTTATCTCCGCCATCATTCCTGTCTGGATCTTCATCGGCGAACTTGTCATTCTGCGCACGCAGCGAACCAATTTGTTAACGGCGGCAGGGGTGCTGCTGGGCTTTGCTGGAGTGCTGGTCCTTACGTTGCAGTCTCCAACTTCGGAAACACATACATCTCTGCTCGCCGTGCTGGCAATGATCGCAGGAACGCTCTGCTGGGCCGGTGGAACGCTCTGGTCACGCAAGCTTTCACTCCCCAAACCGCAGACCGCCAATGCGGGCTGGCAGATGGCTATCGGCGGCGCACTATTGTTGCTTTTATCTGCCGCCGCGGGAGAATGGCACCGCACGCCACCTCTGCACGTACTGCTGCAACCGCGCATCGTCATCAGCATGACATACCTGATCTTTGCCGCTTCCATTCTGGCTTTTACGGCCTACGTCTGGCTGCTTACCCATGAGCCGACGACGCGCGTAGCCAGCTATGCCTATGTAAATCCGGTGATTGCACTTTTTGCAGGAGCAGCGCTGGCGGGCGAGCGGCTCTCTGCGGTGCAGGTTGCGGGAGTGCTCCTGGTGTTAGCTGGAGTCTTCGCTACCCTGCGCGGAAAACAATCCGCTTCGCCAACTCAAGAAGCTGTCCTGAAGTCTTCTTGAGCTGCGAAAGCAGCGGCACATCCTTAAGCACCTGGAATTGTGCAGATATTTCCCGTATACTAGTTGGCAATGGCAGCTTGAGCTGCCGGGTGAGGTGCGTCTTCTGCAGTCAGCGTGATTCCAATGCGCTCGACGTTAGACAGGCCGGTACCTCAGCATGGAGAGCGGTCGCTCGCGTGCTGCGAAGTCCGGTGGACAGCCTCTGCTGTGCCCTCTTCCCTGCTCCCTGCCGCCTATGCGGCGATCCCCTGATGCGGCTGACCCGCGTTCCTGTCTGCGATTCCTGCTGGAAAAATCTTCCCGAACAATCTGGAATGCTCTGTTCCGTTTGCGGCGAGGCATTGGGGATTCACAGCTTCGGCGGAGCCTCAACCGAAGCAAGCGAGACGGTATGCCGTCCATGCAAAGCAACGCCCCCGGCCTTCACACAGGCTGTGGCTCACGGTCTGTATCAAAGCGAGCTTCGTTCGCTGCTCCACCTGCTGAAGTATGACGGCATTGAACCGGTGGCCGATAAACTTGGCATCCTGCTGGCGCGGCAGATTCTAGCATTGCAGGATGCGTCGCAGGAGATGGCTGTCATCCCGGTTCCTCTCTTCAAAGGGAAGCGGCGGCAGCGCGGCTTCAATCAGGCGGCGGTGCTCGCGCATGCAGCCGTGAAGGCTATGCGAAGGCTTCAGCCTGAAAGGAAATTAACCGTGGCAACGGACTTGCTGGAAAGAGGCCGGGCCACGGAAAGTCAGGCGGGACTGACTCCGCACCAGCGCCGCGCCAATATGCGCGGCGCTTTTTTTGTACCTGCACCAGAGAAACTAAAAGGCGCAGATGTGCTTCTGATCGACGACATTTACACCACAGGTGCAACGGCACGGGCATGCGCACAGGCGCTCATTCGTGCTGAAGCGCACAGCGTGCGTGTGGTAACAGTAGCGCGGGCGCAGCGGCAGGAGATGGTCCAGCCGCCGGCAAAGCCCGCAGCAGAGTTACCCATGCACGAAGATGTAGCGTTCTGGGATTCAGGTTTTGTTCCTGCGGCTCGCGGCGTGTAAACGTCCAGAGCTGCACTGATAGCAGGTCTTCACTCGGGGTCTGGGGGAGAAATGTCGCTAGGAAGAGCCATGATTCACGCACGCAAACTCAAGCACGTTGCTGTGGCACGAGAAGAGGTACGCCCACACTCCGGCAGCACCATGCAGGCGCCGGTACTGGTGCTGAATGCTTCGTACGAGCCAATCAACATCTGCGGAGCGCGCCGGGCGCTGGTGCTGGTGCTGAAAGGTGTCGCGAAGACGGAAGAAGAGCAGGGAGCGATGCTGCACGCAGCCCGCGTGCGCATGCCCATGCCCTCGGTGATCCGCTTGCTGGAATATCGCCGCATTCCTCACCAGACACGGGCCTTGTCGCGCAAGAATATCCTGCTGCGTGACCGCAACAGCTGCCAGTACTGCGGCGTAGTGCTACCCGCAGGTGAGCTGACGCTCGACCACGTTATCCCACGCTCACGCGGCGGCTTGTCTACCTGGGAAAATCTGGTCGCCTGCTGCCACTCCTGCAACCGGCGTAAAGGCAACCAGATGCTGCATGAGCTGGAAGATATGAAGCTGATGCGCGAGCCGAGGCCCTTCACGTTGCACACCAGCCGTCACATCATGCGCATGATCGGCCACAGCGATTCGAAGTGGAGGAAGTATCTCTACTACTAGACGAAGCCCTCACTGAGGCTTCGTCGGGGGCGGTTGCTGCTGCGGGGGCGGTTGCTGGCCCTGCTTGCTCGACTCATTGCTGATGTCCTGACCGTCGAAGGTGATTTTTACAGACGAGCCGAAACGTTTGTAATTGGCATATTTCAGCGTCTCGCGCATGTGAACGTCCTGGCTCAGATAGCCGCTGCCGCCGGAAAAATGCAGGACGCCTTCTCCGCGCGTATACACGGGAAACCAGTATTTACCATCGACCTGCTCACGATAGGTCGTGAAGGGCGGCGATAGATCTTCATGCCCTTTGCGCGTATCGTCTGGCACATTCTTTCCATTGGTTACGACGATTTGCAAATCTTTCTGATCGATCCAGATGCGCCCCTGAAAGTACCGCTTGTTCTTTTCGAGCACCTTCGGCTTCACATCGTAAACATAGGTGTCGACTTCATCGACCTTCTGCTTGCCCACGTAGGTCAGATTGTATTGACCCACATCTTCCTTCGTCAGCACGAAAGGCAGACGCTGCTCGATGTCCTGAAAATCAGCCGGGCTCATCGAGACACGCTGGAGCGAATTTTCCGGAGCGAAGACAACTTTCTCATATCGTCTCCCCGTCGGATCAAAGGTGATATCGGTCACCTGGTAATACTGGCCATCAACCTTGCCGTCGTCATCGATGGTTTCTACCTTCACGCTGCGCTCGTAAGTATAGTTCCCCATGGCCGTACGAAATTCAGATTCCTTCGCCGTGAAATTGTCGATGATCTGCTGCGCCGGAACCGATGGAGCGGAGACATCAAGTTTGCCGAAGCCCTGGTCTAGAGGCATGGCAGTGTAGGAGACTTGCGCCTGCATCATGGTGACGGCAAAAGATGCGGCAACGAAAATACCCAACGATGCAAGCTGTTTTGCACGTAGCGACAGGAAGCTCACAGGACACACTCCAGCGGCCAGGACAGCCGTTCTCTAAAGAATAGACCTGCGAACCGGCTACGTGACTCGATAAACAGGACATTTCTTGCGAAATTTTGCCATTCCGCATAGCAGACGCGGAGTACACTTGCTAAACCAACCAAGCACAATGAGTCACTTTTACCGAGTTCCCGCGCTGGCGCTGCTCAGTATGATGCTGGTGGTCTTCGCCCTGCTCTACCTGCAGGCGAGAACACCCCGCAGGCTCTTGTGGTTGACGGGATGGGCGTTGACAGTGCTCCATCTTGCCCTTCAGGTCACAGAGGGTACTCCCCACGGCATAGGGCTCGCCCTGGCCAATGCAAGTATGGCGCTGGCCGCGCTGATGTTTCTCGGCTCCATGTCGCCGCTTGGTTTTGAGCGGATGCCCCGATTCCTCTATGCCTACGCCTTCGCCGTACCTCTTTTTATTTATGCAGTGATCGTCTCGCTCATTCCAGAGATCGATGGCGTATTGCGGCTCTTTCTCGTCCTGTGTACGCTTGCGTCCATTTCTGCGACTTTGCTCTGGGGCATGCGTAAGCGCCTGTTACCGCGATGGTTTACCGTAACCTTTCCTATCCTGGTAGGAGCTGTTTGTGTATGGCTCACTTGGCAAGGCGATTATATGTTTGTGCTCTATCTGGCACAGAGTGGCAGCAATCTGATGACGGCATTGCTGTTTGCTACCGCATATCGCCGTCTTAGCCCCGGCGTCATCTTCACTTCTGCCGGCTTTCTTCTCTGGAGCACGCCCGTCATCTTTGATGCAGTCTTCGCCGGGCATACTTCAACGATGCTGATTATTGGTCGCAGCATCAATCTGATAAAAGTAATGACCGCCGTGGGCATGATCCAGCTAGTGCTGGAAGATGAGGTTGCACAAAATCAGGCGGCGAAGGAGCGCGATCATCGCGCACGCATCGAGTTGGAAGAGTATTCAGGGATCGACCTCTCACTTCTCCTTACCGTACATCCCGAGGTTGTCTATCAGCGAGCATGCGAAACGATCACAAAAGTAAGCCGCTTTCATCAAACTGCGCTTTTCCTGCGCAGCCCGGAAGACAACTTCCCTCTGGCTGCTCATTCTGGACTGGACAACGCCTCGGTCCATGAACTGGATGCCATCGGAAAACGCTTTACCTCGGAACAGATCGATGCCTTTCGGCATAGCGGCAACGTTGCCATTGAGATTGGCAATACCTTTCAACTCGATCTTAGCTCGCTGGTACAGCCGAATGGTGTTCTGCAACAAGTCGGTTATCGCAAGGTGCATGCCATTCCCATGCGCCTGCGTTCTGGCGGATCCGATGGCGTATTACTTCTGAGCGGGCTGAAATATCCGGAAGAACCGTTGCTGGCCGATGATCTGCTTCCACTGGAATTGCTGGTTTCACGATTGACCGCCACCCGGGAAAACAATCTGTTGATGCAGCGCGTTGCCCGATCAGAAAAGCTTGCGGGGCTGGGCCAGCTTGCCGCTGGAGTTGCTCACGAGTTGAACAATCCCCTAACCGTCGTACTTGGCTATTCCGAGCTGCTGGAAGAAGCGCTCGAGGATCACCCCGGCCGCAACAGCGTATCGCTCATTCACAGCGAGGCCCAGCGTATGCACCAGATCATCGAGAGCATGCTGCGCTTCTGGAGATCGTCTCCTGTTGAACACACCACGGTTTCTATTACCGAGATTCTGGGAGATATCTGCCGCTTGCGGCGGCCGGAGTTTGAGCGCCGTCGCGTCAAGCTGCAACTCTATCTTGCGAGCAACCTGCCGCAAATCCACGGCAACAGAAACCACCTGCAACAG
>Ga0157376_10002520_pt1 | contig 12412 bp, 7 predicted proteins | sample M45metaG_FD_121801 | JGI IMG/M metagenome (GOLD analysis project Ga0157376, IMG submission 121801) | Miscanthus rhizosphere microbial communities from Kellogg Biological Station, Michigan, USA - M4-5 metaG | ecosystem: Host-associated > Plants > Roots > Rhizosphere > Soil | place: USA: Michigan... | reverse complement strand
TTCATCCATTCCAGCGTGTCCGGATGGTCATCGACAATCAACACCCGAACCGATTTTGGACTGCTCATGGTCTTCAGGCTCCTTCAACACCCAAAGGGTAACGATTAATGTGTAGTGATTCCAAGCGTATTGTAGTGATTCAATACAACGTCAAATCGAGCGACCGCTCCGCCACCAGCCCACGAAGCTGCTGCCAGCTGATACGACTAACTGTCAGAGCCGCAAGCAAATACAGCTCGCCACCGATCGCGTTTTCTTGTTCTGGATGAGTCAACTTACAGGGCGGGACTGCAGGGTTTGTACCACTGCAGAGGCGTGGGGGCTACCAGGATTCGAACGAACGGCGACGCCGACGGCGGTCAGGCCGCGATCGGCGTCGACAAGCGGGCGGATGCGTGCGGCGAGCGCGATGGGCGCCGGGGGGCAATCTCCCACCCCGGCGACTCGTAGCCACAGCTCGTGCACTGCAGCGACAGGCGCGCCGGCTCGTACCGCAGCATGACGTTATGTCCCGTAATGCCGCACTGGAGCTGGCCCAGGCGTCTCGTCACGCGCCGGAACAGCCGCTCCATCACGTCTTGGTGACCGGCCAATCCCACGCCGTTGATCTCGTCGAGCAGGCAAGTGTCTGTCGTCATCTCAAACCATCCTGTTGGCGCTTCCGCGTTCACGTCCCCTCAGGATCCCCACGCGTTACCACCCCGCGGGAGCGGCGTGCCGGCGCTCCGCCGCTCCCGCGGTGATCGGCCGCGCGTCAGCACGCGCGGCGGATAAGTTCACGTCCTCGCGAGGACGCGGCTTATGCCTTTGCCTCCGACCACGGCTCCGGCGCCGGGCCGACGTCTCCGTAGCCGATCGGAAGCGGCTTGTGGGCGTGACGCGCGCTGCCGCCTTTGCGGCCGGCCTCGCGTGCTTCGTCAGCGGTCCACTGATGGGCCGCGCCTTTCTGGTGCGCGACGCGCCCGCCCTTGCTGGCGATCTCTCTCTGCTTTTCCGGTGACATCGCCGCAAAACCGCGGCGGCTTTTCACGTGTCCTGTCTCCACAGCGCCTCCTGTCATGACTGCCGACCCCGATCATTCAGGGCCTGTGCCACGTGCTAAACGACTCGACGACCTTGAATGATTCTGATGAGCACCGACGCAATTGCCAGCAGCAGCAGAATATGGATGAACCCGCCCAACGTGTACGAAGTCGTGACTCCCAACAGCCACATAACCATGAGAATTACGAAGATTGTCCAGAGCATCTCAGTTCTCCTTGCCTCGTTGAACCCGACCGGGAATCATCAAAGGGCGTGCCACGGCCCAGCGGGTGATTCGGGCCGCAAACCCCTGCGTAAACCGCTTATTCAGCCTCCGCTGTCAGGAATGTGGTCGTGGTTCACTACAGGTGGGCTTGCTTCAGTACACCCACGGCAGAGACGCGCGGACCGCTGAACGGCCTTAGCGGCTCGACGCGCGCTCGAGCTTTTCGGCTGCGCCCGGAGCCTCTTCGAGCTTCCGATCGCCGAGCACGATACGCAGCGTGTGCGTCCCGCCGTCTTCGCGAATGGGCACGGCGCGCGGATCGGCCGGAGCGCTGTCAAGCGTGGCTTCGGCGATGCCCCGGCACCGGTGTTGTGGATTCACGATTGAGATTTCGTACCGTGTGGCGCCGATTCGCCAGGAGATCGAGCAGTCGCTCCAGTTCGACGGGATGCACGGATCGATTTCGAACTCGGCGCCGCGCCGCCGCAGGCCGAGAATGCTTTCGAGGCCCGCTCGATACATCCATCCGGCCGCTCCGGTGTACCAGGTCCAGCCGGCACGGCCGGCGTGAGGACCGTTGGCGTACACGTCGCCGGCGATGACGTAGGGCTCGGCCTTGTAGCGCTCGAGCCGCGCTCCCGTCCGCGTCTTGTTCACCGGGTTGAGCATGTGGAACAACTCGGCCGCCTCGTCGCCGTTGCCCAGCCGAGCCGACGCCATCACGACCCAGGTCGCCGCGTGCGTATATTGGCCGCCGTTCTCCCGGATACCGGGCGGGTAGGCTTTGATGTAGCCCGGATCCTGCTCGCCGCGATCGAACGGCGGCGCCAGGAGCAGCACGCTCTGCGACCCGCGATTGACGAGATGCGCGCGCACGGCGTCCATGGCGCGTTCGGCGAACGACGGCTGAACGGCCCCGGAGAGCACCGCCCACGACTGCGCGATCGAATCAATCCTGCCCTCGGCGCTGTGCATCGATCCGAGCGGCGTGCCGTCATCGTAGTACCCGCGCAGGTACCACTCCCCGTCCCAGCTGAATGCCAGCATCGTCCGCAGCCGGGTCGCCTCGATTCGATAGCGATCCGCGCGCCCGCGGTCGCCACGCGCTTCGCAGATCGGCGCAAAGGCGACGAGCACCGAATACAGAAAGAATCCGAGCCAGGTGCTTTCGCCTCGCCCGGCGATGCCGACGCGGTTCAAGCCATCGTTCCAGTCGCCGCTGCCCATGAGCGGAAGGCCGTGCGTCCCCGACGTCAGGCCCTTTTCGATGGCGCGGACGCAATGCTCGAAGACGGTGGCCTGTTGTGCGGACGGGCGAGGCTGCTGGTAAGCGTCGTGCGCGTCGGGAGCGAGCACGGGCGCGTCGAGGAACGGCACCTGGACGTCGAGGACGTCACGATCGCCGGTCGTGCCGGTGTACTGAGCGACCGCGTACGGCAGCCAGAGGAGATCGTCCGAGCACCGCGAGCGGAGTCCGCGTCCGCCGGGTTCGTGCCACCAGTGCTGCACGTCGCCTTCGACGAACTGCCGTCCGGCCGCGCGGATCAGTTGCGCCTTCGCGAGGTCGGGCCGCGCCAGCAGCAGCGCCAGGCAGTCCTGGATCTGATCGCGAAACCCGAAGGCGCCGCCGGGCTGGTAGTACCCGGACCGGGCCCACAGGCGGCAGCTCAATGTCTGGTACTGCAGCCACCGGTTCATCATGACGTCGAACGAATCGTCGGGCGTTCGCACCTGGACGGCGCCGAGGGTTTCATCCCAGCTGCGGCGAACGCGCTCCAGCGCCTCGTCGGCGGCCTCGACGCGGCCCATCCGCCTGACCAGATCTCTCATCGAGTCCACGTCAGCTGTCTGCCCGAGCAGAAACACCAGCCGGCGCGTTTCTCCCGGAGCGAGATTCAGGGCGACATGCAGCGCGGCGCAGGGATCGAGTCCGGCGCCGAAGCGATTGGACAGGAGCTCCTGCGACAGCGCCGTCGGGTTCGACAGGGAGCCGTTGCGTCCGATGAAGGACGACCGGTCGGCGGTCGCCGACGCGAGGCTCTCGCTCGCATGAACGAAGGCCACGCGGCCCGAAAAATCGCCGCCGTAAAAGTTGCGCGCGATCAGCGCGCCGGATCCCCCGTCGAGCTCGGTCACCACATGACGCTGCTGATCGGCCTGGGGCGGTCCGAGCACCCATTCGGTGTAGCTGAAAACACTCAGCTGCCGCGGCGACTCGCCCCGGTTCGTCAACGTCAGGACCGACACCTTGACCGGATCCGCCTCCGCGACGAAGACAGTCAGATCGTGGTCGATCCCGCCAATCGCGCGACGGAACCTGGTCACGCCCGCGCCATGGCGAATCACGCACCGGCCGCTCGAGGCCGTCCGCCGCATCGGCCCTGGCGTGGGAGACCACGCGTCGCCCGTCTCGTCATCGCGGAGAAACAGCGCTTCCCCGGTCGGGTCGCTGACCGGATCGTTCCAGAAGGGCGTCAGGCGATTCTCGCGGCTGTTTTCGGCCCACGTGAATGCCGAACCGGACGCCGACACGATCGTGCCGAACATCGGGTTGGCGATCACATTCACCCACGGCAGCGGCGTCTCGCGATTGCCGTCGAGAACGACCTCATAGTCCCTGCCGTCCGCCGTGAAGCCGCCCATGCCGTTGAACAGGCGCAGCGACGGCTTCTCGAGCGCCCCCGGCTCCTCGCGTGGCGACGCGGCCTGCGCCGGGCGCGCCTCGGGCCACGCGGCAACATCCCGTCCGTCCCGCGCGGGGGCGGGACGATCCAGCTGGTTCGCCAGCGTGCCGCGGTCGCCGTGCAGGACGGCGCTCGCGACAGTCAGGAGGAGCGTGATCTCGCGTTCGGGCAGCCGGTCCGCCCGGAGGAGATAGGCGCCGCCGGGCCGGTCCTTCCACGCCCGCCAGGGTCCGGCTTCGAGCAGCGTCGCGATCCGATCGTGCATCTCATCGAGGTAGCTCGCCTTGTGCTCGTTGAGGATGACGATGTCGGCGCTGAGGCCCTTCAGCCGCCAGTACTCCTGCGCTTCGAGCACCTCGCGGATGAGCGGCAGCGCATCCTCGTCGCCCACGCGGACGACAAGGATGGGCAGATCGCCGGAGATGCTGTGCCCCCAGAGCGCCTGCTGTCCCAGCGTGTTGTTCGCCTGCACCTCGGGGCCGGCGCGAAGCGAGCCGTCGAGGTACAGGACTCGCGACGCCAGCCGCTCGTACTGCAGCGCGTCGTCGCTCGAGATGCCCAGATGACGAAGAGTGCTGTGCGCGTGCGTGGACGCGAGGGCGAACGTCCGGGCCGACGCGCTCGGCTCGCGGTACTTCTGCGCCAGCGCGATGGCGGTTTCGTGGTTCGACGCCATTCCGGTGGAGAACGCCAGCCGCGCGAACCCGCCCGGCTGGAGACGAACCCGCTGCCGCAGGCTGACGATGGGATCGAGCGTGGCGCCGGACGTGTTCGAGAGCGATCGCCCGTCGAGGGCCTCGGGGTCGTCGGGACCGCGGCCGCGGCCCAGGAAGCGGCTGCGGTCCGTCTCGCATTCGACGGCTCCGTGCGAGCGGCCTTCGAGGCTGAGCACGTGGAAGGCCCAGATCTCTTCGGGATCGAAGCCGCCGGGCCGCCGGCGGCAGAACAGGGCCGCGCTGTCGGGGTGAAATTCCGTTTCGACGAACAACTTGCCGAACGCCGCGTGCGCGAGATCCGCGGCCGGCGTGAACAGCACGATCTCCGCGTAGCTGGTGATCTCGATTTCCCGCACGCGGTCGCTGCGATTCACGATCGCGAGCCGCCGCACTTCCACGTCGTCTTCGGGCGAGACGGCGATCTCCAGGTTCGTCGCGATCCCGTCGTCCACACGGCGGAACGTCACGCGTTCCGGCGCCAGGGTCACGATGTAGTCGCGCGGTTCGGCCGGCGTGGGCTGCGCCGTCGCAGACCAGACGGACCCCGTTCGAACGTCCCTCAGATAGATGAACTGGCTGCCCCGGTCGCAGGTCACGTCCCGCCGGCCTCGCGTCACCGCGCGGCCGCGGCAGAGGCTGACGCCTCCGCCGGTGTGCGTGACGATGGAGACGTAGTTGCCGTTCGACAGGAAGGCCGCGTGCGGAAACCTGGTCGCCGGCGAACGGAAGCGGCGCACCGCGTCCGCGGCCATCGGGGTCGTCACGCGGGTCGCCTCGAGCGGGCGCGGCTGGGTGACCGGGGTATGCCTCGGGATCCGCTCCTGCAGCAGCAGCTCGGTCGCCTTGATGCGCGGGTCCGCGTGGAAGCGCTCGACCATCGGCTGCCCGAGCAACGCGTTCGCAATGGATACGACCGCCATGCCCTGGTGATGCGCCATCGTCGTGCGGACGACGGCGCCGGACAGCCGTCGCCGCTTCCGGCCAACCGGTATGCCCTCGGTGGAATCGACCTCGCGCGACGTGTAATCCACGGCGTCGTAGTAGCCGTACCCGCCCATGAGGCCCGCGTTGCCGAGCCGGCGCAGGTTTTCGACGGCCGCCGCGGGTTCGACCATCACGGCGAGCGCGGTCGCATAGGGAGCCACGACGAGGTCGTCGCCGAGGCCGCGGCGTAACCCCAGGCCCGGCACGCCGAACGCCCGGTACTGATAGGTGCCGTGGCGGTCCACCACGTTGTAGGCGCATTCGGACACGCCCCACGGGACGTCGCGTTCCTCACCGTATTGGATCTGCCGCTGCACGACCATCCGGCAGGTTTCGTCGAGCAGCGTTTCCGGATAGCTGCGCATCACGAGGAGCGGCATCAAGTACTCGAACATCGTGGCGCCCCACGACAACAACGCGGGAACGCCCCTGATGCTCGTCACGGGCCGGCCCAGGCGGAACCAGTGCGTCTCGGGGATGTCGCCTTTGGCGATCGCGATGAAGCTGGCGAGCCTCGCCTCGGAGGCGAGCAGGTCGTAGTACGACGGGTCCTGCCGCCCGGGGCCCTCGGCGTCGGCGGGACGATAGCCGATGGACAGGAGGCCGCGCGGTTCGTCGTACAACACGCGGAAGTTCATGCGGTCGGCCAGCGCCGTCGCGCGGCGCGCGAGCGTCTCCAGTCGGTCGGGCTCGGCGGACTCCGGCCGGCCGACCGCTTCGACGGCGTCACGCAGACGAACGGCCCAATAGGCGATTTCACTTTCGTGCGGGCCCGCGGGTCCGGCATCCAGCGCTGATACGGCCGCGGCGAGCGCCGCGATCGCGCCCGAGAGGTTCTCGCGCTTTTGCGGCAGGCTCGCGCGCCCGGACAGGATGGCGCGCACCGTCCGCGCGGATTCCCGGAAACTGCCGGCCTCCGGCCACGCGCCTTTGTGCTCGACGTCCGCCTGCTCGATCGCCTGCTGAAGCAGGATCGCCAGATCGTCCAGGTCGGACACCACGAGACCGGGTCCAGCTTCGACGATCGTCTCGCGCAGACCGCTCGCCAGGGTGAGCAGCGCCGCCGCGAGATTGCCGCTGTCCACGGAGGAGATGTACCGCGGCGCGAGGGGCGCGAGCGTTTGCGAGTCGTACCAGTTGAACAGGTGGCCTTCGAAGCTCTCCAGGCGTTCGATCGTGGTGAGGGTCGCGTCGACGCGTTCGGCGAGCTCGCTGGTCCGGATGAAGCCGAGATCGCGGGCCGCCAGCGCCGACAGCAGGCTCATGCCGATGTTGGTCGGCGACGTCCGGTGCGCGACGACCAGCTCCGGCGCCTCCTGGACGTTGTCCGGCGGCAATCCGTGATCCGACGCCACGGCAAACGTGTCGAAGTAGCGCCACGTCCGCAAGGCCGCCAGCCGGAGAAACTGGCGATCGGGCGCCCGGATCTCCTGCCGGCGCGGCACGACGGGCTGGCTGAGCCAGTGGGCGAGCAGCGGCGCCACGATCCACAACAGCAGGATCGGAAGGGCCGCCGGCAGCGCACGCGGCTGGCGCACCGCCACGACGACCAGCGCGACGGCCGCGAACAGCGGGCTTCCCAGCATCTGCTTCACGAACAGCCGGGTGCCCGTGAGCGCGGCCGGGCCGTGCTGAGACGCGACGGTTGCGGCCGTCTGCCACTCGAGCATCTTGCGATGCGTGACGGCCACGCGCGCGATCGTGATCGCGATGGCGTGGGTCATCTGGGTGGCCTGGTACGCCACGAACGCCAGCTGCAGCCACGCACGCGCCAGCGCGGTCCTCACGTCGTCGACAAGGTCGCGCAGCAGCACGCCCCAGGGTTGCCAGGGCCTCGGGCCGGCGAGAATTTCGACCAGCCACAACAACGGCGAGAACGCCAGCGCCGCCAGAGCGACCAGCGTCCAGGTGCCCGGGCTGCCGGGCAGATACGTCCAGGCCGCCAGGAAGAGGGCGACGGTCGCGGGCGCGACAAGGCTGCGCCTGAGATTGTCGAGAATCTTCCAGCGCGAAATCAGCGGCAGGCGGTTCCACGCCAGGCCCGTGCGCGTCGGCACGAACGGGAACAGCCAGAGCAGGATCTGCCAGTCGCCGCGCACCCAGCGGTGCTGCCGCCTCGCGTGCGCCAGGACACTGGAGGGATAGTCGTCCACGACTTCGACGTCGGACACGAGCGCAGTTCTCGCAAAGAGGCCCTCGAACAAATCGTGGGAGAGGACCGCGTTTTCGGGGACGCGGTTCTCCAGGGCGGCCGCGAACGCGTCGACATCGTAAAGGCCCTTGCCGGTGAAGATGCCCTCGTCGAACAGATCCTGATAGAGATCCGAAACGGCCGTCGTGTAGGGATCGACGCCCGTGTACCCGGCGTAGATGCGGGCGAACAGCGAGCCCGCGGCGCTCGCCATCGTCACGCTGACGCGGGGCTGCAGGATGCCGTAACCCTCGGTGACGCGGCGTGACACCGGATCGATCCGCGCCCGGTTGAGCGGGTGCCTGATGATCCCCAGGAGCTTCCTGGCCGTGTCACGCGGCAGGCGCGTGTCCGAATCGAGCGTGAGGCAATAGCGGACCGCGGGAAGAACGTGCGCGGTGCCGACCTGTACGTCGAAGCTCGTGTCCTGCGACCCTCTCAGCAGCCGGTTGAACTCCTCGATCTTCCCGCGCTTGCGCTCCCAGCCCATCCAGATCTGATCGCGCCCGTTCCATTGCCGCGCGCGGTGAAAGAGAAAGAACCGGCTCTCCACCGCCGAGCCATGACGCTCGTTGAGCGTTTCGATTCCCGATCGGGCGGCCTCGAGGAGCGCGGCATCCTCCGGCATCTCGCGCTCCGGCGCATCCACGAAGTCGCTGAGGATCGCGAAATGAATACAGGGATCGCTGTTCGCGAACGCCGCGACCTCCAGCCGCTCCAGCAGATCCTCGATGTCGCCGACGCTCGTCAACAGGACGGGGACGATCACCATCGTCCGCGCGTCCGGCGGCAGATCGCCGGTGAATTCCAGTCGCTGGAGACGCTGCGGCAGAACGAGCAGCGCGACCAGGCGCTGAATCAGGGTGATCGCCATTTCGCTGGCGGGTATCGCCAGCAGCGCGATCAAGCCGGCCCAGAACCACGGGCCCGGCATGTCCGCCTGCCGATGCGCGTAAGCGGCCCCGAGTCCGATCAGGAGAGCGGTGACGAGGCCGACCGATCCAAGGTAAAAGGCGGACGGCGCGCGAAGCACCAGGCGCTTCAGGCGCTTCGCCGGGCGCGGCCGGTACCCGATGTCGGCTTCGAGATCGTGGCGCCCCCGGCCGACCAGGTGGTAGCCCACGTGCGCCGCTCGATCGTTCATTGAGCCCGCTTCGGAGACCTGTCGGGCGCTTTCCAGCGCTCGCAGCGCGATGCCGACCTGGGCCTCGCCGGTCGGCGCCGCCAGTTCCTCGACCGCCTGCCGCTGGCGGTCCCGGCTCAGGAAGTCCATGGAGCCGTACACGCCGGCGGGATCGCGTCGCAGCACCTGCTCGACGAGGCTGACGGCCTCGAAGTAGTCGCTCCAGTTCAGGGTCGAGCACAGCCGCAGGCTCGTGAGGACGTTGGCGACCGACACCTGGGCTGCGGCCTGACGCTGATGTTCGCCTCGAATCGCGTCCTCCGCTGTCAGACCCAGCGCACCCAGATGAGCTTCGAGCGCGGCATGGAGGGACGGCAGGCGCTGGCCGTATTCGCGGGCGCGCTGGAGCAGGCGGACCACGTAGGCCAGATCGACCGGCGCGGCGGGCGACGGAGGATGGCGTCCCGCCTCCCATTCGCTCACGGCGGCATCCGCCGCGACCCGGGCCGTGCGCGCCGCGATCATTTCTTCGGCGAGCCGGCGGAGGTTTTCGATCAGGGCCAGCTTCAGGATGCTCGGCCACGCCCACAGCTCGCCGATCGTCAGCGGGGCAACCGACTGATAGCTGTTGATGAAGCGGACAAGCTGCGAGCGATCCAGCCGGCTGTCGTTGTGCCGGATCAGCTCGAGGGCCATCGCGTAAATCCGCGTGTGCCCGGCCCACTGCCGCTGCGGAAGGCGCGGGAGCTGCCGGTAGTACGCGTGCGGAAGATTCTGGCGGATGGCGCGGATCTCGGCCGTCACCAGGTGGAAGTGGTCGAGGAGCCATTCGGCCGCCGACGTCACGAGCTGTCCCCGATGCACGTCGTCGGCGAGCACGGCGTACGTGGAGCGCAGCACGCGTGTGTTGTCGCGGAGGCGGGGGAACACGCGGTTCACGCGCTGCCTCAAGGGGGCAACGGTGAACCTGGCGGCGAGTGATTTGGCTCGCTCCTCGAGGCGCTCGATGCTCAGCAGTTCGTCGCGGAGCGGAGGCTCGGGGGCAACGGCGCGGCGGAAACGTTGAAAAAGGCTACCCATCGCTTCCGCCGCCGAAGACGCTACGATTCGCCCATTCTTGAAACGCTGAACACGTGCTCGCACTCGTCGCAGCGATACCACTCGTCGGCGTGGCAGGTATGGCGGCGCATGGTCGTCACGGGCTCGGTCTTCGTACCGCCGCATTCTGCACACCGCGGCAGCGGCACCGGCTGCTGGGTTGGCCGGGCCATTCGTTCGGGTGACACGTTCATCGATCGATCTCCTCGGTAATCGTGGGCTTGCCTGAAAGGACCGACATCATGATGCCCAGCCCGAGGACGAGCAGGGCGCCGATGCCGAGCCAGATTGGTGCGACGTGCCGGAGCAGGCCAAGCTGCCACAAGGCCAGACCGACCCCTGCAATCAGCACGAAGTAACCGATGAGAAACAGATGAATGAATCGCATGGGCCCTCACATGCTCATCGGTTGAACATCCCGTACATGAGTACATGGTTGTGCTGCAAAACCGATTCCTGCGTCTGCAGTCGCGGCGCCATTTAAAGTGAGCGACTTAGCGCGGACAAGGCTTCGCCCGGGCGAAGGTCGTGCATTGTTTGCAGTCAGATGTTGTACAGATGCGCGTCAGACAGGGACGCTGAAGCAGTAGCTCTTCGGGATCACGACAATACCGCCCTCAGTCACCGTGAAGCGCATCGCATCCGCCGCGCGATCGAAACCGATCCGCTCGCCGGCCGGGATCTTCACGTCCTTGTCGACGATGCAACGGTGGAGGTGGGCGCCCTCTTCGACGATGACGCCCTCGAACAGCAGCGAGTGCTCGACCACCGCGCCCTGCTCGACCCTGACGCTCGGGAACAGGATGGTGTGGCGAAGCGTGCCCCCGACGATCAGGGTGCCTGACGCGAGCATGCAGTTGACGATTTCGGCCTCACGTCCGGATCGTCCGGGAACGCTGCGCGCGGGGGGATGCTGCCCTTCGTACGTCCGGATCGGCCAGTCTCCCTGGTACAGATCGATCGGCGGAACCGGTTTCAGCAGATCCATGTTGGCTTCGTAGTACGCGTCGAGCGTTCCCACGTCGCGCCAGTAGCGATCGGCGGTCACGCGCCCATACATGCCGCCGAAGCGGTAGGCGACGACCCTGTGACTGGGCACAATCGTCGGCAGGATGTCCTTGCCGAAATCGTGCGTCGATCCGGCGGCTGCGTTGTCCTGGCGCAGGAGATCGATGAGGAGCTTGACCGGAAACACGTAGACGCCCATGGACGCCAGCGCATGCTCGGGGTCGCCGGGAATGGACCCCGGATGCTCCGGCTTCTCGCGGAACGAGGTGATACGGTCGTCGGCATCGACCGTGATCACCCCGAAGGATCTCGCCTCGTCCAGGCCGACGGTCAGGCAGGCCACCGTGGCGTCGGCGCCGGAATCGCGGTGGTAGTTCAACATCGCCGCGTAATCCATGCGGTAGATGTGATCGCCGGCCAGGATCATCACCCACTCGGCTCCGCTGCGCTCGAGCAGGTAGAGATTCTGGTGAATGGCGTCGGCGGTGCCGGTGTACCACGACTCTCCGGTCCGCATCTGCGGCGGAACCGGCGTGATGTACTCGCCGAGCTCAGGGTTGTAAACGGACCATCCGTCCCGCAGGTGCTTCTGCAGAGAGTGAGATTTGTACTGCGTGAGCACGAGAATCTGACGAAGGCCGGAGTGCAGGCAGTTGCTGAGCGTGAAGTCGATGATGCGGTACCGGCCGCCGAAGGGGACGGCCGGTTTCGCCCGATCGGCGGTCAGCGGGTTCAGCCGTGACCCGATGCCGCCGGCGAGGATGACGCTGATCGTCTTCTCGAGCATGATGAACCAAAATGTCGTACCCGATCCTAGCACCGGCTCTCCTGCTCTCTGACTCTTGTCGGTTGTAAGATGCGGCAAACGCCAACCTGAACGGAGAGGTGATGACACGATTCGCGGCCGGACGGATGTTCACGCTCACGATGGTCCTCGTCGCCTTCGTCGTCGTCGGGGCGAGCGGCGCCGCTGCTGCGGCAACCTGCGAGAGCCTGAAATCGCTTTCGCTGCCGCGGACGACGATCACGCTGGCCGAATCCGTGAACGGAGGAACGTTCACGCCGCCCGAAAACGGCGCAGGGGGGCCGCCCGCTCGCGCGATCACCAACCTCCCCGCCTTCTGCCGCGTGGCGGCGACCGTCAAGCCGTCGGCCGACTCGAATATCCAGATTGAAGTCTGGCTCCCCACCGCCGCCGGAGCCCCAGGTTGGAACGGCAAGCTGCAGTCGGTCGGCAACGGCGCCTGGGCCGGCGTCATTCCATATCCGGCGCTCGGCGCGGCGCTCTCCACCGGATACGCGACGGCCGGAACCGACACGGGCCACACGGGCAACCACGCGCGTTTCGCCGCCGGGCAT
>Ga0157376_10002519_pt1 | contig 12413 bp, 23 predicted proteins | sample M45metaG_FD_121801 | JGI IMG/M metagenome (GOLD analysis project Ga0157376, IMG submission 121801) | Miscanthus rhizosphere microbial communities from Kellogg Biological Station, Michigan, USA - M4-5 metaG | ecosystem: Host-associated > Plants > Roots > Rhizosphere > Soil | place: USA: Michigan... | reverse complement strand
TGCTGAATGCGATTCTCGATGGTGTTACGGCAGATGTACTTACGAATCTGTACAGGCTGGGATTCATCCTGGCCGATGCGGTGGAGACGGTCGATAGCCTGGCGGTTTAGACCGGGCACGAACAACTCATCAATAAAGCTGCCATGTCGGGCGGCTACGAGGTTGAGTCCTTCACGAGCGATCTGCAACATACAGACAATGACGCCAGGCTCAGAGTTCGACCATTGGCGAACTACTGGCATACGATCAGGCTGCTTAACATCGCCATTGATCTGCCAGACAGTAACGCCTTCCTTCTTGGCGCGATTGACGTAGCACTCCTGGACACCACGGAACTGAGTAAAAACAACGATACGCTCTTCGTTCTCAAGAAGTTGCAGATCATCCTCGATAGCCAGATCGAGCTTGCTGCTGATGTCAACGCCAGTGAAGGGGAACGTCGTACCACAGATCTGCTTGAGTCTGAGGAACTTGGTAAGCGCGTTCTCGATATCCTGTGGGTCGGAGTCGTCTACCGTAGTGAGTCGCATTTCGTTAACGACTTCATCATACAGCTTGCGCTGCTCGGGCAGTAGGTCCACCCGGCGCTCGATGATCTGCACCTCGGGTAGCGACAGCACGTCCTTCTTGAGGCGACGCAGCATGATACCGTGCAGACGTTCTTTAAGTTCCTTCTCGTTCTTGGTACCGATGATCTGCTTGTCTTTGAAGCCACCGAACACACAGTAACGGTTAACGAAAGACCAGTACTTTGGAAAGCCATTCGGGTCGATCATGTGAAGAATCGACCACAGTTCGTTGACGTGATTGAGCATAGGAGTACCAGTGAGAATGAAGGTTCTCCTGGTACGAAGTGACAGGCAAGCCTTGGTGCGCTTGCTCTTGTAGTTCTTAACGTAGTGGCCTTCGTCGCAGATCTTCATGTCGAACTTGAGAGCGTTCAGCGCATCGAGATGAGGCGCTACCTGCTCGTAGTTGACAATCAGAAAGCGTGGGCCTTCCATCTGAGCAAACTCAAGGATTTGCTTGTTGCGTGCGGCCGGTCCACCCGAGAGAACGACATGCGGGAAGGTGGTGAACTTAAGAAGCTCATCTTCCCAATTGCCCTTGAGTGTTACCGGGCAGATGACGATACACTTCTCCGCCCAGCCACGGACAACATCGACTGCAAAGACGGTCATTGCCTGGAGTGACTTGCCGAGGCCCATGTCGTCAGCGAGGAGAGCACTCTTCCACTTGGCTAGTTCTCTGATGCCATCGATCTGGTGGGGATAATACTCGACCGTATCAAAGATCCAAGGCATCAGAGACTTACGAGGCTTTGGTGTGCCCGACAGGCTAGGTATTGCTGCTACCGACACGATCCATCTCCTCCTTGTCATAGTCTCGTTGAAGAAGTCCAGTGTAGTAGCCGTCTCGCCACTCACGATCTGATGGAGATTTCACTGGCTCTATCTCATAGCCAGCAGCAAAGCCATCCCGCCAGTTCTCACTAAAGGGATTCGGCCACGGGCGAGCGTACAGTTCACCGTCAAACCTCGACGGTGGCTTGACCTCTCTCTTTGTGCTCTTGATTGCCGATCTAGCCACGGACTATCTCCTGCACAGTATCGTCAGCCTTGGTATAACGAACGGGCAGCATTCCACCAACCAAGTCTCCCCGATGCTTTGCACTAAGATAAACGGGGGAGAATCCCACTCCAAGGTTCGCAACAAGAGTGAACTCGTCAATGGCTTGTTGGTCACAAAGCGGAGCAGAGGTTGTGTAGATGGCTTCGAAAGAGTCATCGTAGTAGGTGTAAGTCGTAGGCTCCCAGCGAGTGTCAGCGCCGGGATGAAGTCCATCTGCGCCACCGAACTTCCAATCATCAGGGAAGGTATGAGTGTGGGGAATGTCGTACTCGCACTCGATAATCAAACTCGACCGTCCTGAAAGGGGCGGTTGTCTCGGAACTCAGGACTAGTGAAGTGGGCATTCAGCCAGGCCTGATCAGAGCCCTTGACATCGCCATGCTTCAGACGAGCCTTACCAACCTCCCGCCAAAGATCGGAGATCAAGCCTGACTCCATGATTCGGTTTGACTTATGTACCATCGAAACTCATTGCCTCCTGGTCGGGTGCCTGTCCTTGCTGGGCCTTGGCTACACAGTGATCGTGAGCATAGCGTCCGGTATCTTCACGGAGACGCATACTATCCTTGCGCGGTCCACCTACCCAGCCGATGACCTGTTTCCAGGTTCCGGCATCGTGGGGATTGACTGGATTTCCGCAGTCGAGGGCACAGTCCTCAGTCATCAGTTTCTACGATCTCTAGAGGCTTAGAGTGGTAGTTGGCTACTGCTCGACACAGCCACTCGAAGTCCTCATCAGAGGCATCCGGTGCTTGCCAGGCTAAATCCCGATCATCCTGATCAAAGATCTGAAGAACTAAGTTGTTTGCTCCGCTGGAATCTGTGTAGAGGATGAACTTTGAGTCTTCGGGGAGGTGGACGGGGAGTTCGGATTGGAGGACGACTTCGGCCATGATGATTCATCTACCTTCTGAGAATGTGCTTGTCGGGTACAGGTACAGATCATGTCTGACGAGTACTGCTTACGCAGTACATCAATACAGACTTCGCACGCGCCGTTCTTGCAGTTAAAGCAGGTGAAGTCCCGAGGGTCGGGCTGTTGATCGTGTCTCATATTCCTGGTGGGGGACTGCCTGGAACGATCAGCCTAGGCGCTCGTGCAGCCCGGCGCTGACGCTCGTACTCGGCCTGCTGTTCGCGGCGAATCTTCATGAGCTGAACTTCCAGTTCCATGAGGATTCCGTTGAAGTGATCCTGCCAGAGTAGTGTCCACGTCTCGGCCTGGTCAGGAGTGATGACTCCCTCGTTCATCAGGAAGGCGACAAACTGCTCGTGCCTGGCCGCATCGACGTTCGTAGGCTCGCCACCGAGCTTATCGATGCGAGCCACGATTTCAGCGTTGGTGTCACGCAGAGCCTTAATCATGCTCTGGCGCTCACTGAGCGGTTCAGCCATGACCGGACCTCAACTGACAGCCAGAGCAGCCGTCGATACCAGGCGGGCGAAGCATCCTGTCAGCGATAGAGACGTAACGCATCTCACACCCCTTGCACATGAAGCCCAGCAGGTGATGCGGCGGGTCCTCATCTCGCAGATCATCGAGATTGTACTCCTCCATGTGAGCGAGATCGTCCTCAGTGAGAACGTAAGGTGCGACAGGCTGCTCGTCACCAGTGACGGGGCCATCCTCGGGGATCGAGAACTTGTCGGCGTCGCCCATAGGCTGCTCCTTGAAGATGCCAGCCTCGTCAGCAGCGTTTCGCATCTCTTCAAGCTGCTGATCGTGATTCTTTCCGCAGCCACCGCAGATGTTAAACTTGCCCTTGGCAAGACCACTGAGGTACCCGTCGATGAACTTCGCAAACTCAGCTTCCTGAGTCTCGTTTGCAAAGGCACGAACTAGGTTGTTCAGAGTAAGTACCTGCTCCTGAGAGAGGTCATCGAAGAAACTGTACATCTTGTGCCTCGCCTCTGTCATGCTCATGTTCTGCATGTCCATTTGACGCTCCAACGCTTCTCTTACAGCAGTGGGCATACCGATTTGTTCGAAGAAGTCCATGAAGGTTCCTAACTAGAGGCTCGCCCGGCAGGTGGGGGGTTAGCGGGGGGCCAACTTATCCTGCCGGGCGAGCGTCTCGTATGCCCTTAGAAGGGCAGGTCGTCATCCTCAGCGGGAGAGGCTGCTGGCTCGGTCGCCCCAACAGGCGCAGTAGTCGCCGCCGGGGGCGTGACGACAGGTGCAGGTACCGTAGCGGTGCCAGCCACCGGAGCAGGCTGGGCAGGTGCCTGTACAGTCGCAGCAGGGGCCGGGGTAGGGGTGACAGGTCCCGTGTTCGTGTTGTCAGACGCCTCGGCACCTTCCTCCTCGTCCTGCCTGCGCGGTGCCTGACGGATGAACTCACGAATCCCTCGGTACTGCTGAGCGAACTCGCCCCAGGTTGTCTCCTCGGTCGGCTCCTTCTTGCGGAACACCGGCACCGAGAACATGACCGTTCCTCGAGACTGCTGGTTCAGGGCAATCTCGGTGTAGACCGTGAACATCGGCTTGTGACTCTGGACGAAGACGTTGAGGTAAGTCCGCGAAGGACGGATACCAGTCTTCTGAACGGAGAACAGTGCGGGCATGAAGCCGCCGTCCTCCGTCTGGTACATCAGCGGGTAGGTGTGCTGCTCGCTGCACGGCGGCTGCTTCCAGTCACCCTTCTCCCACTCCTTGAAGATGCAGGACTGACACGGCAGAGTGACCAGCCCGTTCTCGCCCTGCTCGGCCGGGAAATCAGCCGGGTTGAAGTTGGACTTCGCCCAAGGGAACTGCTTATTGGCCGGCGTCTTGCCGTCCAGACCCATGTTCGGGAACCCGTGCTCGAAGTCCGGCGACTTGCACAGCGGCTTGTCGCCGTCGTCCACCGTCTTGTCCCACATGATGCGCTGCTTGACGACACCGAGAATGACGCACCTCATGGTGTCGAACGTCTCACCGGAGAGGTTGTTCTTGAACACCCCGTTCGGGTGATCGATCTGGATACGCGGAAGGGTGATGTCTGTTGCGCCGACATCTTCAAGACCGAGGCCTTCAAGGTTAGTCGGGTCGTAAGGGGCAACACCGCCACCGTTTCCGGTAGTGTCGACTGTCATTCACTTGCTCCTGTCTGTGGCTTCACTGGCGTCTCTGGCTTCACTGGCTGCGCGAGTTTGACGGCCGCCAGGTAGGAAAGGTACCCACCAAGCTCGGTCATCCTCGATACTGCAATCTTGATGTCCGTCTCGCAGATCTGCTTGTCGAACTCAAGTCCTTCGATGTCCCCCACGACCTTGAAGTTCTGCTCACGCAAGGCGCGCATCTCATCATCGTCGCGGAAGGACTCCTTGATATGCTTGTCCCATCGAGTAACTGGCATATCAGGATGCTTGGATCGCTGATCGATCGTAATTTCCATCTCACGATCAGTGATCTTCAGCTCGATGTCGCGGCGGTTGTCACGAGCCTCTGACAGGTTCGTCAGGATAGAATCAAGCTCGTTCCGCTTGGCGACTGCATTCTCGTAGACAGTGTGAACTCCGAGGTTCACCTCTGCATAAGCGAGAGCTTTGCTAGTCACCCGTCAACCCTACCGTACCCAACATATCCCCACAAGCGGGACTGACTATCGGCATCAGTGTTACCTCTCCTTCATCGGGTCGGAAGTATGAAGAGTGATATGGACTAACCCTTTCTTTATTGCTTCGGTTAAGTCTACCATGCCTGCAGCAAAAGTGCTGGCGGCAGTCTTTAACGCAGCAATTGGATCAGAGTATGGTCCAGGCCACTGCTCTAGATCGAAGCGCCAGTCATCGTTCACGCGGGTCACCTGGAATTCTTATCCAGTCAAAATAGAACGACTTGCCTGTCTGTATCTTCTGATACTCGTACCAACCGCCCATGACAGAATGATACAGGTCGCCATGATTAGCCATGTGAGAATCCGCATGAGGGAAACCTCCATCAAAGACTTGGGGATCGTAACTAGGTCCAGGCCAAGGGGTATGGTCTACTGCGTCAGTAAGTAATCGCACCACGATCATAGTACCTGAACCCCTTTCTTCTCAGCCAACGGATTAGTTCTAACTCAGCTACGCGCCACTCAGGCTTCTGATCAGGAGGCGCAATGTTGCGGGCGATGAACTGGTCCCGCCGAGCAGCGCCAATTGATCTGCCCTCGAGATGAGCATAGCCGGCAGAGATCATAGTCTTGACATCAAGGTCTAGCATGACGCTGACCTGCTCAAGACTAAAGAGAAAAGGGCGCACCGGCAGACCAACCGCTTTGCGGTTAGGAGGATTCTCAGGATGAGGTACTCGGTCACTGGACACGCGACAGCCCGCCTCTCCGGTGGAGGTAAGAGGCGGGCTGTCTGGCGTGGTCCCGACCCGACAGAGGGGATGCGCAGGTTCCAGTGTAGATGGAGGGATAGACACTGCGCAAGCAATCGCTACTATCGGTTACCAGGGTCATCTGATACCGCGCTCCTGCAGACTGCGCTTTGCCTTCTCGGCTCGCTTAGTCTTTTCCTTCATCGCGTCCAGACCCAGCCGGATACCGTCTGGTGTGTAAGCTGAGAACCGCAGAGGCTTACGCTCGATGACAGCGTAGCCGATCTCGACCCACTTGTTAAAGCAGGCGGTGATCGCACCAGTGGACGGAGGCTTGATACCTTCATCCTTGCCGATCGTCTCGCTAATCCAGAGCGGAGTACATGGCCAGGGATAGTTCTCGATCAGCCATAAACCACAGACTCGATTAACTTGCGCCTCTAGTTCGCCACGAGCGGCCCGTCCGCTAACGGTGGGGCGGAAAGTATGGGCCACTACGGGCGGCACGATGCCCGGTGCCGGGCTCTCTATGACTACCGGGACATCGGAGGCCGCACCGTTAGAGCGTGCCCTACGTTCGGCGATTTCCCGTGCTCTTTCAGCCTCTGAAGGACGCTTGAAGCCACCGTCGTCAGCGATGTAGCCCGAGTTATCGACTGCAATGCGATCCATTCCAGCCATGTCGAACATCATGGAGACTGCATCGTGACAGGTACAGGGACAGCGCTCCCAGAACTTACACGTTGGAGCCGGCGTACCTCGCCAGGTCTTGGCCTTACTACCCTCGCACCAGTTGCTAGCACAGAAGCCAGACTTAAGGGGATTGAGGTGACCGTCAGGGTCAGGACACTTCTCTCCTGTGTAGGAGGCACCACAGGCTTCTCGCTTGCCGTCGATGGTGCGGATCGTCAGCTTGCAGGTCTTAGTGACGACCTTAGACTTGGGAGGCACGGCGTCCTACTCTCCTTAAGTACCAAACTTCGGGGTGCTTCTTAAACCACTTCTCCTGGCGGTCTACTTCCTCCATACTGGAGAGCTGGCTAACCAGGTGACTCCAGCAGTAGTTGCCAGATTGAGTGTAGGTTCGACGGTTCTTGAGCCCACGATAACTCCACCGAGCAGAGTTCTTGCAGCGATACTCCTCGAGAGTCTGGTACTTGGTGTTACGCCTGGCTTCACCACTGAAATACAGACTCAAGGGTGGATTGACATACGAGTCACACTTGCGTGGGTACTTGAGATGTGTCACCCAGGGAAGCGCCTCGGCTAACTTTGTTCGTCGGCTCATTTCTCATTCTCCGAGTACTTCATCTCGCCATCCGGCCAGATAATGAGTGTAGGCTTATGACTATCGACGGCTCGCCAGTAGGTTGACCAGGTACCCGAGCCGCGTGTACCCTTGGGGACGATGTGATCTTCCTTGGGACAGACTAACAGTAGTCCGCTCTCGCGTACAATGTCTCGGTTGCGATGGTGATACTCCTTCGGAGGAAGTGTCTCATCACCTACTGAGAACGCCCGTGCCTTGTTGTTCTTCGGAGGATGCAGTACGATCCAGTACCGTAGTGCAGCCGCGATCAAGCCTGCCTCGTAGTCGCCACCAATGCAGTCACCATGATGGAAGCGAGCACCCTCGACAAAGTGATCCGAGAGAGCTTCCATCAGAGTTTGCTTCTGCTCCTGTGTCAGGCCCTCACGAGTAGCGGTGATGCCGGTATCAGTCACAGCTCCACCGCCTTACGCATGTTCTCCAGGCTAACACCAGTATACAGCTCAGTGGTAGCCGACGATGAGTGACCGAGCAACTCCTGAGTGAGTCGTAAGTCGAGGGTCTTGTCATAGATTGCAGTAGCGAAGGTCGCCCGCAGATCGTGACTAGAGATGTGGCGCTTGAGGCCGGCCTTGACGCCGAGGTCAGTAATCACCCGGCGTGCGAATCTGTCCTTCAGACCAACCACTGGCACGTTCGGACCAGCACACATCGCCCGCGTAACTGGCATCGCCAGTACGTCCCAGGCCCTGTTGCTGATCGGAACCCTGCGAGTCTTGTCGCCCTTGCCACGGATAGTGAGCAGCATCTCGCCTGTATTGAAGTCGGTCGGCTGCACTGTCAGCGCCTCCGCTACCCGGCAACCCAGCATCCCACAGAGCGCAACAAGTGCTCGCTGTTGATCGTTGCGAGCGTGCTCGATCAGGCGCTCAACACCAGACATACCCTCGGGTAGCGGGTGAGGCTGACCCTTGGCCGGAGTCGGAGTGCTGTAGTCGCGCAGCATCTCGGGGTAGCCAGCCCACTTGAGGAATGCGCGCAGACTAGTAAGGCGTCTCCCGGTCGTCTTCGGTGCCAGCGTCCGGCGATTCGCCGTCAGCCAGTTCATCGCCGACTCCTCCAGGTCCGTCAGAGGAATCTCCGTCTCCTCCAGTTCCTTCAGGAACGTCTTGAGATCCGTTGAGTACGCGGTCACCGTCTTGTCTGCTCGGCCTCTTGCGGATAAAGAGGCGCGGAACCGCTCGATAGATTCTAACGTGAGAGTCGTCACCGGACTCGAGTGCTTCATGCGCAATCCTATCTCTCTCGGCTACGATGGGCCGGGCCTCTGTGATTAACAGGTTGAAGAGTTCTTCAAGCTTGTCAAGCTCTTCAGTGGTCAGTGCTGTGAGGTTATAGCTGAGACTTCTACGCCCTGGCAGGGGGAGGTAGAGTAGAACTGTCGGGCCGTACTCTTGTTCATCTTCTTCGGGTAGGTACTCCATGATCTGGAACGTACCCACATGGGTCTGCAGCCAGGCAAAGCGGTTCTCGCTCATCTTGCCTGTTCCCCTGGCTTGGGGATTGTTGCGGTGTCCTGGTCTGAACTCTCGCTTCGGCACTAGAAGGCACCGGGTACTAGATCAGCGATGTCAGACTGAATGACGACACAGGCATGACACATACCTGTGTAAAAGATCAACCAGCGTTCACCCCATTCTGTGTTCTCGCTATGGAGGTTCGTTGTCAGCTCATTCTGCTGAACAGGTGCATGGGACGAGGCACGACAGCGAAGCTTGATCGGTGTACCCGCGTCTCGTCCGACCAGGTTGTACTGCTTGGGTACGAACCAGTTGTGAATCATCTGGCGAAGAATGTTGCGGCCCTCGCCTGGGAAGAGGATGCCAAGTCTTTCGGCACCGCCTCCGTCGGGAGGTACCAGCCAGGCAACTCGGCCTTCGCCAGCCTGAACTCGAAGGTCCACCTTCGCCCACACGTTCAGTACAGGACAGTATGGCACCATGACTGTCGTTACGTCATAGCCCAGCTCGTTCTGAGTACCGACCTCGCTCCACAGATCGGCGACCTCAAGATCACTCTGGATAGCCTCCTTGACGTGATCGCACCAGTGCTGCCTGTGAAGCTGGCACATGAGATGACCGTCGGAAGTAGAGAGAATCTTGACGGTTGTGGGATTACCTTTCTTAGAAGTAACTGCAAGCTCGATCACAGCAACCACCTTACTTCCTCTGGATCAACGCCGATCTTCAAGAGCATCCTCTGCGCCCACTTGAAGTCTTTTCTCATGCGGTACCACCTGGCCCGATTCTTCGCCTTAAGGTACGCTTGCCACTGCTCCTTGGTGACTCGGGTCGGCGGCGCACCATCTCGCTTGTCAGAGATGTCTACCCAGCCGAACAGATCCTCTTGAGTTGCCTGTCGCTTGGGCTGTCCCTTGTACTTAATCCGGTGTCGTAGACTCACGCCTTGCCCTCCAGACTACAGAACGCTCCCGAAGAGTGGGAGGCGAGGCAAGTACCCCGCTGTATCTGGCTAGCTCTGTCGGATGCAGAATCGAAGCCAGCGTGCGAACAGCACCGATGATGAGCAACTGCTCTTCATCGGCTTGAAGCGACGGCGCGAGCCTCTCCCTCACAGGCTTTTCCACGGCCCGTGAAACTCGCGCCGTCGCAGTCTTAGGTTTGCCAGGCTTTGCGTTACAGGAGCAAGGCGTGTCGCCGCATAGCATACACGCCTCGACCTTACTCGCCCTTGGCACCCTGCTCCTCGTGATACGCCTTCCAGTCAGCATCACAGTCATGGTTGTTCTCGATTGCCTGCTTGATCGCAAGCAAGAGCAGCACACCGATGATGCTTTGCATGATCAGAATAACGAGCGCAAAGAAGATAGCCATCTCCATCGGGTGTGTCATGCTGACTTCTCCTCGAGGTGTTTAGCAAAGCCACCTGCGGCAGACCTGTGCGAGCCTGACCTACCACCGATGCCGCCGCAGATACAATACCAGCGGAAGTATGCTGTGACAGGCTCACGAATAGGCAGACCGTCATCGTAGCCGACTACTCTAGAGTCGAACTCTACGATCTCAACCAGCTCGTGAGTCATGGCACCGGCCAGTAGTAAGGCAGGTCCGCTGGTACACCGTGAAACTTCTCACCGTACACCACCAGACTATGGCGAATGAGATTCGACTGGTGAGCGATATGGAACAAAGCCTCGCCAAACCAAGATGGCTTCTCCATCGTGTACCGTCCCGAGGTGGCCCAATCCATATGCTGCTCAAGTTGCGTTAGAGCCTTGGCACGAGCACCGGGAGTCCGCAACTTGCGAGCCTCAATCTCCTCGGCAGCACTAAGGCCATACTCAGCCAGGGATACCTCGTGACCCCGCCACATGCGAACTGCCGGGTGAGCTTCCCACACTGCGTAGTGAGGTTTGACCTGGTGTCGCACATCGAGGATGAAGATGGCATCTCGACAAGACGAGACGAGTTCGGGAATCTCGAGAGCGCCTACGCTCTCGATGAAGTCAGGGTAGGGTAGCCACGTCAGCACTATGCACCCGCCGGGACTGACTCGGCGATCTGCTTGAGCTGTGCTGGTGTGACGTGGAAGGTCTTGCAGAGGATGTCCTCGGGGAACGAGCCGTATGCCTTGCGAATCTGGTCGGCGTCGGCCTCGGAGACAGGAAGCTTCGGCGATGCCTTGGCAGGCTCGCGCTTGTACTTCTCCATGTCTCCACCGGGCGGCGGCGCTAGACGGAGATGTCCCAAGCCGAGAGTCTCGTACTCGGTATCTTTGCGAGCGCGTGCGTCGGCTCGACGCTTGGCTTCTCGGGCTACCTCGTTGGCATCCTTGAAGTACGGCTTCGAGAAGATAGCAATCATCTCAGCCGCGCCCCGAGCCTTGCCCTTGAGGTTGGCGAGGAACTCACAGTCACCGATGTACTTTTCAAGCTCTTCACCTGGATCATCACCGAGGACAGGTGCTCGCTCGGGCTTCGGAGTGAGAGTGATCTCATCCATGATAGAATCCAGTCTGTGCCACATCTCTTCGATGAGTGTCAAGACGATCGACCATCCGTAAGTTGTCGGGCCACCTAACCAGGGGCATTTGTGAGTTACAGGGAAGGCAGTCTGAGTAGCCACGCGCCAGACACAGTGCTCTTCTTCGCAAGCGTGGACGAAGATGTTGGACTGGAACGGGTGAGGTGTTATGCTCACCCGACGCCCCCGATCTGCAGCGCCTCGAAGTCCAGTCTGAGCTGATTCGTCTCAGCCCAATAGAACGCCCGATCCTGTGCTGGAATCAGACTAATAGTCATGTCCAGCTTTTGCTGAGCTTTCCTCAGCTCTCGTTCAGCGATCAAGACATCTGTGAAACGTTCGATCGCTTCTTCCACCGTCTGTCCAGGCATGTAAATCCTCCGCGAGTCGGGTCGCACCAGTGGCGCTAGGACAAATCCTATCACGCCCTTACCAGAAGTCACAATACCCCGACTGGACTAAATCCAGTCGGGGTATTGTGGAACAGACTAGACAGCCGCAGGTTCGGGCGCGTTCTCCTCGGCCGGAGTCTCCGCCTTCTTCTCGACATGCTGGTGGCCCAGGTTGGAGTGGTCTGTGTCGGCGTGCGCCTTGAGCGCATCCTCCTCGGACAGACTGTTGACCTTGTTGAGCTTCCCAGCGTGACGGTCGAGCAGGTGCTTACGAGCAGCACCGTACTTGAGCGGCGTCAGATCCTGCTGCTTCAGCTCCTTCAGCTTCTCGGGAGCGAAGACCACCTCATCGATCTGGTCGATCTCGATGAGTTCGTTGTTCTGTCGGCCCTTGGGCTTGAGAACGATGCCCATAGCGTTAGCCGCCTCGGCAAGGCCCTCGACCTCGACATTCTCGGTCTTGCCCTTGGGCTGGTAGGTGACGACGACCTTCTGGCCAGCGAACTGGTCAAGATCCTCGGGGGTGACTGGCATTTGTTACTCATTCCTGGGCCGTTTCCTGGCCCGCTGTAGGGTCGGTGTTCCAGGTAGGTGTCTACCTACACAGGATGCGCTCTGGCCCGTCTACGGGGCCGCTAGGCGGTCCTGCTGGGTGCCTAGGTGCCCCGTTCGCCGGTAGCCAAGCGGCACGCAAGATACCGGCTGAACGGGGACACGATGTCGAACCTACCCGATGCCTAACCCGGCGGTCCAGTGTCGCGGCCGATCACTTTACTATCGGCCTA
>Ga0157376_10002518_pt1 | contig 12415 bp, 9 predicted proteins | sample M45metaG_FD_121801 | JGI IMG/M metagenome (GOLD analysis project Ga0157376, IMG submission 121801) | Miscanthus rhizosphere microbial communities from Kellogg Biological Station, Michigan, USA - M4-5 metaG | ecosystem: Host-associated > Plants > Roots > Rhizosphere > Soil | place: USA: Michigan... | reverse complement strand
GCGCACCTCCTTCACACCAATTGCGCCAGACCGGGTGGAACCCCCGCCCCGATGCGCGAGAAACTCCTCTGCGATCGCTTCATAGCCATTCGATCGATCCATATCCGAATGGTAGCAACTGCTGTCTGGGGGGATGTCTACAACAGGGCCGTTCAAAAATCTCAGCTTTCGCGTATTTCCTGTTTCGATACGTGATTCAGTTGGGATTCCTCGATTGTCGCGTGGGCCTGATCCATCACGTGCTTCAAGGCTTCTGGTATCGCTTCCTCGTCGATGCGAAGTTGCGCGAAATGGAGACAGTTGTCAATCAACCGGCACTGGCCGATGAGCAGAGGCTGATCATTGGTCGCCTCTCCCGTCAAAAGGTGGTCTGACTCATCTGCCGCGATGTGGCACGGTGATATTTTGGATACAGTATGTTGCGGTTTGAAATTCTATTCGGCAAATCCGTTCCAATCTTCCTTGCAATCGTAGGCTGTTGCTCCGTTGCATCTCTGGGTCAGGACTCATCCAGAGACTTATCGGCTGGAAGGGTCGTTCCCGCACCAGTCGAGCCCGCACCCTTTTCAGCTACATTGCTTCGCACGAATCCAACGTATGGGGTTGAGTTTCAAACCGCGGATGAATTGCCGCCGCGAGACCGGCTCCTCCTTGCCAACTCAGAATCTTCGATCGCGGAACTTGCCAGATCTCGAGGACTCGAATATGGCGCGAGTGGTTGGAACTATCGCAAGATTGGCTGTCCGGGTTTCACAAACCACCTCTTCGTGCAATTCACTCAGAATAACGGGAATGGCGACGTCAGCGTATTCTCAGCCTCCATTCCACGCAACGGTGTGGGCCGGATACGCATTGTGCCGATTCTCAAGAGAAGCTACTCGCTCTTCTCGCCGGCCCCGATCAATTCGATGACCATTTCCGCCTTCAACCACATCCGGAGCGAGGAAGGGCAAACGGCGAATGATGACTGGCTTGGCAACGCGCTTTGCTATGCCGCGCTCGCAGGCGCCCACCCGAAGATCTTCACTGCGGGTTCATGGCCGGGTGAGCAGGATTCCGCTCCCACGCTCACAGCGGCACTCGACATTCAATTCAATGAAAAGGGCCGTGAATTGATCAGCTTCGATGACGTGGGCGCCTACCCGCATGCGATGGAATGGACGATGCTGTTTACGCGTGATGGAAAGCTGATCAAAGCTACTCATAAGCCTGCCGGCATTCTCCACGGACAGCCGGTTCCCTCGAAATCGCCAGTCGTCAAAAGCTGGCAGATTCCGAAAAACGGTGGAAACTAGACGAGCCGCTTTCGTTCATTACTGGGCTTTAGCGAGCCGATCAAATCTCGCTGTCAGCAGTTGCAGCCTGTTCCAGGCCTGACCAGTGATCCAGCCAGAACCCAACAGCGCCGTGGAATCGTTGTTTCGACAAAGAGCGGAATACAGCTGATTCTGCGCAATCAGCTCAACTTCGCCTTGGTACAAACGCCGAAGATGATAATTCTGAAGTTTGAAAGGAATTTCGTCGAGTTCACGATGCGCTCATACATCATCATTGGATAGAACAACGCAGCGTGCAATCGTCCGTAAGATGGCTCGGGCTCCATCAGTTGCAGCAGATTCGTCTCGAGTCCAGAATCCTGAATGAGACGATCCAGACGGTGCCTGGTATTGGCACGATAGAACGTTTGGTAGGGGTCGTGCGCGTCAGATCCCCGTCCCCTCAGTCGATTTGCCGCCGCCAAGTGGATGGAATGCGGGGTTAAGCGAGATCCAATCGTCACGTAATGGAATAGATTGGGAGTCCTGAAACAATAAACTCCCCCTGGACGAAGCACTCGCGCGACTTCCTTGAAATGAGCTTCGGGGTGCTCGACATGTTCCAGTACCCAGTTCGAAACACAGGCGTCGAAGGAACTGTCCGGGTAAGGCAGACGCAATCCATCGAAAACCTGGGCTTTCGAACAGAAGGCATTCCCCAGTACCTCCGGGTCGACATCGACACAAGTGACCGAGCCAATGCGAGAAAGCGCCTCAGTCGTCTGATTACTGGGGCCGGCGCCAATCTCAAGGATCTCTGATTCGCGACCGATCCTCGATATGCAGATTTCATGAAATGGCTTTGTGCCGCCGGTGTAACCGGGCCGGGAAAAGTAGTACTTCTCAAAAAGATGCTGGGTCATCTCACTCGTTTTTGAATAAATCGTGAAGGGGATTCGTTCTATCGATATGACTCTAATTCTAAACCGCATCGAGGTCGGTCGAATCGCCGCGAAGTGTTTCGGCCGCCCCATGCTCCAGCCGAATTTCGCGTCGACCAAAAGGCGGCGATCCTCGACGAGGATTCAGATGAAAATACCGAACTTGCCTTCGAAGGGGCGCTCTGTTGCCAGAGAGCACGAGGCTCGGCAGCGCTCCACCGACGATAAATTGTCTGATCTGTCGTGGAAGGAAGCAAAGAGAGCGAAAAAGAAGTGACGGGCAGGCTGCAGCCGGCCGCTGCTGCTCGGTCAACAGCCGGAGAGCAGCGGCCCGAGGTGATTTAGGTTCTTATCCTTGCGCCGCCTGCCCAGCTTCGTTGGGGTTCACAAGGTCACGAAGTTCTTTGGATGGCTTGAAGTAGGGCACCCGTTTCGCCGGGACTTCGACACGTTCGCCTGTCTTTGGATTGCGGCCGATGCGGGGATTTCGCTGGCGAATACGGAACGAGCCGAATCCGCGGATTTCGATCTTGTCGCCGCTCTGCAACGCGGAGATGACAGAGTCAAAAACCGTCTCCACGATCACCTCGCCATCGCGTCTCGTCAGGTCGCCGAGCCGGGTTACTTTTTCCACCAGGTCTGCCTTGGTCATTTCCTCCGGCCTCCGCTCAACAGGATAAACGCATTCGGTACATGGAGTTAAGAAAAAAGCTAATGAGCTGTGGGAATGAGCCTAGGGAGATTACCGGGTGGGTTCCCGCAAACCTAGGGACGTCCTTCTTTCGGAAAGCTCCCAGCGAAGCGGCATTATATGATGGCTGAGTCTTCCTTTGGTCGGGCGCATCAACCCGGGAGGAGCGGAAAAGCCCGTGCAATATCCCAAATACAGCATTATCATCCCGGCTTATAACGAGAGTGCGCGCATCCCTGCCACTCTTGAGGCAGTAGTCGCCTGTATCCGGGAGAAGGGCTGGCCGGCCGAAGTGGTCGTGGTAAACGATGGCTCGACCGACTCTACTGCACAGCTGATAAAGGACTTCGCCACTCGGGCGCCTGAGGTCCGGCTGCTCGAAAACCCCGGCAATCGGGGCAAGGGATACAGCGTCAGGTCAGGAATTCTCCAGGCACAGGGCGAAATCGTGATGTTCACGGATTCTGATCTCTCTGCGCCGATCGAGGAAGCAGAGCGGTTGTTTGCTGCCATCGCAAACGGGGCGGATATTGCAATTGGCTCGCGATGGCTGGAGAGCGGAAGACAGACTCACCGGCAACCACTGTATCGACAGCTTTTTGGACGTTGCTTCAACCTTGTTTGCCGAATGGTGATGAATCTGCCGTTTGCCGACACTCAATGCGGCTTCAAGGCGTTCACGCGGAGTGCCGCGCAGACTGTGTTTCAGCTGCAGACCATTGAACGGTGGGGCTTTGACCCCGAGATTCTGTTCATTGCGCTCAAGCGCGGATTCCGCATCGACGAGGTTCCCGTCAGTTGGGCGCACGATGAACGTTCGCGGATGAGCTACCTGAGAGATGGCTTGCAGATGCTCAAGGAGCTGGCGATCGTCCGCTGGAACGCGCTAACCGGCCGGTATAGCAAGCGAATTGAAGCGATCCTGCGAACAGGCGAGAGCCGGTAACCGGACAGAAATATCAATCTATTCTGCAGCCGCATCCAGAGCTGCTGTGACCGTCGTTCTCAGGCAGTGGCTGTCTTCTCGATGGATTGAAGAGCACGCGCTTCGATTTCGAATTCGCGGATCCTGTACTTCTGGATCTTTCCCGAAAGCGTAGCTGGAAATTCATCGACGAAGCGCACGTGATCGGGAATCTTGTAATACGCAATCTGACCCTGGCACCACTCGCGGACCTCTGCCTCTGTGGCTTCTACACCGGGACGAAGACGGATCCACGCGACGACGATTTCACCGAGACGTTCGTTGGGAATTCCGACCACCTGAACCTCGCCGACCTTCGGATTGGTGTAGAGAAATTCTTCTACTTCGCGAGGATAGATGTTCTCGCCACCTCGAATGATCACGTCGCGCGAGCGGCCGGTAATGTGGAGACATCCGTCAGGCCGCATGACGCCGAGGTCGCCGGTGTGCAGCCAGCCATCAGGTTTGACGACCTGCGCTGTACCTTCCGGGTCGTCGTCGTAGCCTTTCATAACGGCATAGCCGCGAACGCAGATTTCCCCCTGCATGCCGACCGGAAGGCGCGCGCCGTCTGTTGTTGAGGTGACTTGGATTTCGGTCTGGGGCATGGCGCGGCCCACGGTATTCACACGAATCTCCAGCGAATCTCCGGCATCGCTCATCGTGACGACGGGTGAGGTCTCTGTCTGGCCGTACGCGATGACGAGCTCGCTAATGTGCATTTCGTTGAGAACGCGCTTCATCAATTCGACGGGACAAGGTGCGCCACTCATCATCCCGGTACGGAGACTGGTGAGGTCGAAAGTTCGAAACTCGGGCAGTGCAAACTCGGCGACGTACATTGCGGGCACACCGTAAACAGAAGTTGCACCCTCGTCGTGAATCGCCTGAAGGGTTGCGCGAGCATCGAAAGTCCAGTTGGGAAGTATGAGAGCGGCGCCGGTGTTCAGCACGCTCATCGTACCGATGACGCAGCCATAGCAATGGAAAAGCGGCACTGGAACAACCACTTTGTCCTGCTCGCTGTAATGAAATCCGCGCGCGAGGAACTGGCCGTTGTTGACCACATTGCGATGGGTGAGCATCACCCCCTTCGGATTTCCAGTGGTGCCGCTGGTGTACTGGATATTGGCGATGTCATCCGGCGCAACGCCATCAGCGAGACGCCCTTCGGCGTCCATGAATGCAGGCCAATCCGGAGAATCGAAGAAGATGGTATGTTGCAAATCCAGCTTGAGGCCATGGCGCGCGCGATCAAGGATTTCGGCGTAGTCTGCGCGTTTGTCCTTGTGCCACAGAAAGAGCGCTTTCATATGAGAGCGGGTGAGTGTGTACTGCAATTCGTGGGATCGGTAGGCGGGGTTGACGTTGACGAGGGCAGCACCAGCGCGGGCGCAACCCATGTGCATGACGACCCACTCGATACAGTTGGTCGACCAGAGACCCACGCGATCACCGCGCCGAACGCCAAGAGACCAGAGGCCGCGTGAAACGCGATCGGCAGCCTCGCTCAGTTCGGCCCAGGTCATACGCGCGGACTGGTGACGCGATGCTACGGCGAGGCGGTCGGGAAATTGCGACGCCGTGCGATCGAGCAGCGCCCCGATCGTCAGGTTCAGGAGCGGAATATCTTCTCCCCGAGAGTAGCTGAGGGCTTCCATATCTTCGTAAAGAGGCATGCGGCGAGCTCAGCCCGCAGTTTAAGTGAAGACCTCACGCTCTGGTGTGATCTGGTTCACAGATTACGCCGCATGACGGGCGAATCGTTGGGGCATGTCGAAGTCGCGTCGGGAATTTCTGCGAACCAGCACCGCAATGGCTGCAGGCCTCTTGGGTACACCGCAACTCCTTAATACGCAGACACCTGGTCTGCAGCAGGCTCGTGACACGGGATCTCAACAGCCGGCCGACGCTCCGGTGCAAGTGCCCCGGATGAAGTTTGGCAACGTTGAGATCAGCCGTTTGGTCATCGGCGTCAATCCGATGTACGGCTTCGCGCATTACAACTCGAATTTCTCGCGCACAATGGCGGAATGGTACACGCAAGAACGTGTCTGCGAGGTCTTGCGTCGGGCGAATTCATTTGGGATCGATGCGTTCAACTATGTGACTTGGACGCGCTCACCTCAGGATTGGGGAAGGTTTGTATCTGAGGGCGGGCAGATGCACTTGATCGCCCAGGTTGCAGCACGGGATGACGCGGCGGCGCTTGCTCGTGATCTGAAACCATTAGCGCTTCACCGTCAGGGCGAAGTTGTGGATGTTGCATTCCGCGAAGGGAAAATGGAAACCGTCCGGGACTGGTGCAAGCGGGTTCGCGACCTGGGTGTAATGGTGGGCGTCGGCACGCACAAACCGGAGGTGATTGCATTCATAGAAGAGCAGGGCTGGGACATCGACTTCTACGCGGGTTGCGTGTACAACCGGACGCGGACTGCGGAGGAGTGGAAGAGGCTTCTCGGCGGCGAGATTCTTGAGATGCCGCGCGAAATCTATCTGCAGAGTGATCCAGCGCGAATGTACGCGGTCATGCGGCAGACAAGCAAACCGTGTTTCGCATTCAAGATCCTTGCCGCTGGCCGCATCGAAGACCAGGGCGTAGCGGGAGCGTTCCGGGCTGCTTTCCAGGGCATCAAGGCAAACGACGGCGTATTTGTCGGGATGTTCCCGCGCTACAAGGACGAAGTGAAAGAAAACGCGGAGATCGTGCATCGCATTCTCGCCGGCGCTCGAGGCTGAATCCGGTCGTTCACGTGCATGGATTCTATTCTGCCTCGTGCGGGAGCTGTTCGAGGAGGCGCTTCCACGTCTTCTGGTTGCGGCGGAAGCCTTTTTTCAGATCTTCAAGAATGCGATCGAAATCGGAGTTAGTCCGCAGATTGTTCCACGCGGGGTTCTTTTGGAACCACGGGTAGTTTTCGTTGCCGAGATAGATTGCGCGGCGCAACCAATGAAGCGCTTCGCTCGAGTCGCCTTCAACCGCGAAGTACGTTGCGAGCCGATATGCCATCTCACTGTCGGCTTCGGCTGCGGCGAGGGTTTCGTCCTTGAGCAGAGCGGCGGCGCGATCGCGTTCCCCCGTCTGCACGTAGCACATGGCAAGGGTAGGGACGGCGATGCGGAGCGATTCGTCGTCGCGGATGACGCCTTCAAGGATGTTGATTGCTTCGGGAAGATTGCCGATGCGCATCTGCTGATATCCGGAAGATGTGCGAAGAAGCGGATGGCGCGGCTCGAGCGCGAGGCCCTTCTCGAGTTCGTCTCCGGCTAGTTCTAAAAGGTTCTGGTAATGGTAGACGCGCGCGCGGTGGTTATAGAGAATCGCTGCGCTTGCGGGGTTGAGTTTGAGAGCGCGGTTGAACTGGACGAGTGCTTCGTCATACATGCCGTCGCCGCGCAGGGCAATGCCGGCGACCATGTGAACGTTCCAGTCGTTCGCGGCAGTGGATAGCATGTTGGCGATGCCGTGGCGTGCGGACTCTTTCTCGCCGCGAGAGAGCAGCATGTAGATGCGATAGAGATTGGCCTCGATGGCGGCGGGATCGAGGCGCAGCGCTTCATCGAACGAGCGGCGGGCGTGCATGACGTGAATCTGTCCGCCGAAGCCGTGGCGAACATACTGAAGTTCAGCTATGCCGAGACCGGACCAGCCTGCGGGAAACTCAGGGTCCTTCTGCGTGACGCCTGTCAGGAGCGCGTGAGCACGGTCGAGGTCGACCTTGGAACCGGTGCGGACCATGAAGGAACTGAGAAGCGCGCGACCTTGCAGATACTGCTCGCTCACCGGTCCCGGCAACGGGCCATCGCGAGCGGGGGGACGCGGTGCGTCGATCTGCTCGGCGCGGCCGAGACCATGAAGAGCGGCAAAAACCTCGTTGGAAATCTCGGTCTGAACAGCGATGAGATCAAGCGACGCAACGCTGATGGATCCACCGGTGCGGACGCTCTGCGAGCCTACATCGAGAAGCTGCCAGCTGAGGTCGAAGCCGGTCTCTGAACGGAGAAAGCTGCCGGCAAGAACATAGGAAACAAGCAGGCGCTGACCGACAGAGAGGGGATCCATCTGCGCTATGGGAAGCGACATCAGCGTGCTCGATGGCCGTACGACAAGAGTCGGGATGCGGGCGAGACGCGCGGCCATCGCGTCGGCGAGGGCGTACCCATAGAGCGGCGCGACGTCTTTGGGTCCCAGGTTGGCAAAAGGGAGGACGACGATGGAATTCTGAGCTGCGCGGTCGCCATTAGACTCGCGGAAACGCTCGGCCAGCATGGAGAGGAAGCCGGTGTTGCGCTTCTCAGTCTCGGCTTCGCTGGTGGGGAGATTCGCTGCGGCGTCGCCTGGGATGGCGCCGGTCTCGATCTGCTGAGCCTTCATGATTGTCTTGAGGGCTTCACGAACTTCGCCGGCGGAAGCGTAGCGGCTGGCAGGATTCTTTTCGAGGCAGGTCGCGATGATGCTCTTCAGTTCCGTCGAGATTTCGGGAACGATCTCGCTGAGGTCCACCGGGTCGGAGAACTGGATCGATCGGATCGCTGCGAAGTCTTCCCCATCCGGGCGCGAAAAAGGATGGCGGCCGCTCACGAGTTCATAGAGGATTACTCCGAGAGCCCAGATGTCCGACTGGACGCTGGACTGGCCGGTGACAAACTGCTCCGGGGCCATATAGCGGATGGTTCCGCCGCGCGCCGTGTAAGTGGCGGCGACAGAGGCGTCCTTGGCCATGGCCGGCTTGGAGGGATCAAAGCTGGCATCTTCGGGGCGAAGCCGACGGGCAAGGCCGAAATCGAGAATCTTGACCAGCCCTCCATCGGTGAGCATCACGTTCTGCGGCTTGAGATCGCGATGAAAGATGCCCAGGGAGTGAGCAGCCTGAAGACCGTCGGCGATCTGGATGCCAACGGAGAGAACAAGCTGCGGAGTACCGGGTCCGCGGGCAATGAGCTGATCCAGCGACTGCCCCGGCACGTACTGCATGACGATGTAACCTTCATCGCCGGCCTCGCCGACCTCGTAGATCGCGCACACATTGGGGTGCTCGATGGCCGAAGCGAGACGTGCCTCGCGAAGAACGGTGGTGCGTAGCTGCTCCGCGGAGAGGAGCCCGGTGCGAAGGATCTTGAGGACAACAGGGCGCTGGAGCAGCGTGTCGTTGGCGAGGTAGACCACGCCGCTGCCACCTGCACCGAGGCGGCGGATGATCTCGTAGTGCTCGATGGTCTTGCGCTTCATTGCTACGACAAGTGTAGAAGCGCGGGTATAAAGGGGACGTTACGGGATTCGGTCTATATTCCCGCGTCGGAGACGAAACCTTCTGTTTTCAGCGCATTCTGATCATTATTTGGTATCAATGAATCGACAATGCCTCGGTCGAGAGGTACGTTCGTGCTGCCCATGAGACCGGATCGCTGGCGAAGTGGCGCTGCATGGCCCGGTCATTGAGCGCATTATCCAGCGCCGCCATGATCATGGATTGATCGAGAACGAGATAGCGCTCTCCTATTGAACCGGTTATGGGATTCACCGCGTCATAGAATCCATGCTCGCCATAGACGCCGGGAAATTGCGACCGGAGCGCCTGGATATTGGCGAACGCCTGTTGTGGAAGCACATCCAATGCGAGGAAGGATGCATGAGGCGTGACCACGTCCTCGGTTGCGCATCCGTGACACTGCGACAATCCCTCGTTTGGATTCGAGGCGGTCGCGCCGCCTCCGAAGTATGGAAACAACAAACCTTCGACTCCAAAACTGCCATAGTTGCCGGAATCATCCGCAGTGCTGGACGGGGAAAGACCCCAGACGGGATAGTGCAGCTCATCGGTTGCGTACTTGATCTGCACCTGTGCGTTGCGCAGACCATTGAGGCCGAAGCTCCGTGTGCCCCACGACGTTTCGGGCACTACCTCATTCGCCATCAGCGCCTCAAACATTCCTCCAGCCCACGTGGGCACAAACGTCATCGTGGTGCCGGGGTAGCTGTAATGGCCTTCCCAGACGTGGAATATTTGTTTCGATTGCGGATCCGCGTAATCCTGCCAACTGCCCTCCACCGGCCATTGCCCCTGCCACGAGAAATCCGGATCGGTGGCAGCGCAGTTGTCGTATGGGGCAGGGGGCGGTAGAGTGCGCCAGCTACGCCACCAGACGTTCCCGGGCATCTGGTGCAGGCCCATTCCGATGTACATGGCGATGCGCGGGTCGCTATACAATGCGCCGTTGTGATAACTAGCGGGGCCGATTCCGGCGTAATAGCCGCCATACATCTGACCGGTGGGCTGATTCCCGGCGACAGCGGAATTCACGTTGCACGCTGTTTCTTCACGGTTGTCATAGAAGATGCTGAAATTCATCTGCCCGAGCAGGCTGTTGACGATGGGAGCAAGTTCGGGCAATGCCTGGCGGGTGACGATCAGCCCTGAGGCATACCACCCGTTGTCGACCGCAGACAAGAAGAAGCAGTTATCTGTTGTCGGGGTCGTTTCAGACGAGCAGTCGATGTCTCCGGGGTTGCGAATCACATCACCCGTCGTAGTGTCGTACCACTGGTAAAGGAATCCATCGAATCGTTTCAGGTTTTGCACTTCGGTCAGGGTGGACTGAATGAGAGAGCGTGCCTGGGAACGGCTGACCAGCCCGAGATCGCTTGCCGCGACAACGGCCCAGAGATAAACACCGATGTTCGACGCTGAGGTATATCTGCCTTCACCGTTGGCGCCAAAGTTGTCCATCGGCAGGTGGGTGTTCGGATCGACGTCCGAGGCGTAGAAGCCCCACGTGTCGCGCGCGATCTGCATCAAAGCTTTGCGCTCCGCAGCCGGAATCGGCGGATAAGAGATGACAGATGAAGCTGTGCCCGACTGCGAGAATGAGGAAGTCGGGATAAGCACCGTCGCAACGGCCATGGCCAGCGAAGCAACAAGCGATCCGCATCTGAAGCAGTTGCGAGTAAGGTTAAGCTGTTTGTCGCGGAAGGGATGCGGGAGGAGTGGCATGAGAACCTCCGTTTGATGGGCGGCCAGAAGTCGGCTTCAGAGTTCGACCTTTGGAATCGATCTGCGAGACAAAGGTTGCTCCATGTAGTTCGGCTGTTTCAGCTCTTCCGTTGGCCGCGGCTGCCGGTCAGTGTATGTTGGCGGAGATGAGAAATTTTCCCTTGGCTCCGTTCATGATCCTGCCCTTCGTCGTCTCGACCTTGTTCCCTGCCCTGGGTTCCGGCCAGGCGCAGCGACATGCTGAGTGGCCCAGCTATGGCAATGATGCTGGCGGTATGCGCTACTCGCCGGAGTCGCAGATCAACAGAGGCAACGTTGCTAACCTGAAGGTCGCGTGGACCTATCGGACGGGCGCCAACGACACGCCGACTGAGTTGAAGCGGAAGGCCGCATTCGAGGCCACGCCGATCCTTGTGGACGGGAAGTTGTTCTTCAGCACTCCTTATGACCACGTGATTGCGCTCGATCCGGGCAGCGGATCGAAGCTATGGGAGTACGACCCGGGCGTGAACCTCCATCGGAATTATTCAGAGGTGACGTCGCGGGGAGTTTCTGCCTGGCACGACCGAGGCAAGAAGACGGGCGAGCCGTGCAGGCTGCGGGTTTTCATCGGAACAGTGGATGCGCGGCTCCTCGCGCTGGATGGTGAGACGGGGAAGCTGTGCGCTGACTTCGGCACGGACGGAACCTTGGACCTGAATAAAGATGCGGCCACGCAGACCGAGTGGACGGGAGGGTACCAGGTGACCTCGCCGCCGGCGATTGCGGGCGACCTGGTGATTGTGGGGTCTTCGATCGCGGACAACTGGCGCGTCGACACAGGGCGCGGTGTGGTGCGGGCGTTCGATGCGCACACAGGCAAGCTGCGCTGGAGTTGGGATCCGATTCCCTGGGCGGAGCACACGACGCCCAGGACGGGCGCCGGGAATGCGTGGTCAGGGCTGTCCGTGGATGCAAAACACGATCTGGTGTTGATTCCAACCGGCAGCGCCTCGCCGGATTATTTCGGCGGGATTCGCAAGGGCGACGGCAAGTGGGCGAACTCGGTGGTTGCTTTGCGCGCATCGACTGGGAAGTTTGTGTGGGGTTTCCAGGTGGTCCATCACGATTTGTGGGACTACGATGTCGCGGCGCAGCCTACTCTGATCGACTGGAAGGGTGGAACGCCTGCGGTCGTGATCAATACGAAGATGGGGCACGTTTTTGTGCTGAATCGGCTGAACGGCAAGCCCCTGCTGCCGGTGGAAGAACGGAAGGTGCCGCAATCCGATATCGAGGGAGAGCAGAGTTCTGCGACGCAGCCCTTCTCGACGATCTCGCTGGTACCGGAGAAGTTCGATGCTGCGGATGCGTGGGGACCGAAGCCCGAAGATGTGAAGTGGTGCCAGGACAAGATTGCGGCTCTGCGCAATGAGGGAATCTTTACGCCGCCGAGTTTGAAAGGCACTGTGCAGACGCCGGGCAACGTTGGAGGCGTCAACTGGGGCGGCGCGACTTATGATCCGCAACATCACCTGATGATCGTGAATACGAACCGGCTGATTGCGTGGGTCAAATTGATTCCGCGCGCG
>Ga0157376_10002516_pt1 | contig 12416 bp, 10 predicted proteins | sample M45metaG_FD_121801 | JGI IMG/M metagenome (GOLD analysis project Ga0157376, IMG submission 121801) | Miscanthus rhizosphere microbial communities from Kellogg Biological Station, Michigan, USA - M4-5 metaG | ecosystem: Host-associated > Plants > Roots > Rhizosphere > Soil | place: USA: Michigan... | reverse complement strand
GGTCAGGGTCATATGACACGCAAGCTGCCAGTTTACTGCTGGGGGTTGGTTATGGGCAGCGTCTTGTGGGAAAAAGCAGTATGCACCTGGCTTTGTTAGTAGATGTTTTAAATAACAAAGATTCGCCTTATCTGGATAGCTATGGCCGTATCATCCCGGTTTTAAAAGCTGGGTTTGATATCTATTTTCATCCAAGGAAAAAGTAAGCGAGTTGCGGATAAATTGTCAAAAGCCCTGGCCATAAAATGCCGGGGCTTTGCTTTTATCCAATCTTATTAAAAACTTCCAGCGGCGTATTGCAAAGAATAATTCTTTCTTCCACTGGTTCATATAGAAAATCTTCTTTTTCCAGGTAACGCAGATGATTGATAAGATGGGTGTAAAAACCTGCAGAATTGAGGATGTAAATTTTTTTATCATGGATCTTTAGCTGGTTCCATGTCAGCATTTCAAACAATTCATCCAGCGTGCCAAAACCACCAGGCAATATAACAGCGGCATCGCTCATGTCGTACATCATTTTTTTTCGGCTATGCATATCTGGTACTACTGCCAGTTCTGTCAATCCCAGGTGCTGGTGTTCCCACTCTGTCAAAACTTTTGGAATGACACCCATTACAGCGCCACCATTGGCCAATGCAGCGTCAGCCACGGCAGCCATTAATCCCTTTTTACCGCCGCCATACACCAGTTTCAACTTTAGTATGGCCAGGTACCTGCCTAATTCTGCCGCGTGTTCTGCATATAAAGGATTGGCGCCGTTCCTGGATCCACAAAATACAGCGACTGATTCAATGGTCATGGTGGTGATTTTTTGAGGTTGCAAGGTATTTAAAACCAGGGCGCAACTTAACAAAGAGTTTTATATCTTCAAATATATTTTATAGACTGAAAGTTAATTAAATATACCATTTTACTATGTCGCCGCTGTTATTGTTTTCCTTCATCATTGTGTATTTTGTCATTCTGCTGATAGTAGCCTGGTATACATCACGCAATTCAAATAATGAGTCTTTTTTCATTGGTAACAAAAATTCCAACTGGATGCTGGTAGCTTTTGGAATGATTGGTACATCGCTAAGCGGCGTTACGTTTGTAAGCGTGCCTGGCGCAGTAGCCAATGAATCATTTGCGTATCTGCAGATAACATTGGGTTATCTTATCGGTTACCTTGCCATTGCTTTTGTGCTGCTGCCGCTGTATTACCGCATGAACCTTACTTCCATTTACAATTACCTCGGAAACAGGCTCGGTTTTACTTCCTATAAAACAGGTGCTTCTTTTTTTATTTTATCACGCACCCTGGGGGCTACAGCAAGATTATATCTGGTGGTTAATATTTTGCAGGAGGCGATATTAAAAAGTTTTGGCGTGCCATTCTGGGTAACCACACTGATTATCTTAATTATGATTTTATTTTACACCTATGAAGGTGGTGTAAAAACGATTGTTTATACTGATACCCTGCAAACAACCTGTATGCTGGCGGGTCTTATTATATGCGTAATTTATATTCTTAACAACCTGCACATAGGTATTGGCGATAGCCTGGCCATTATGAATGAAAAAGGCTATTCCAAAATATTTTTTACAAACCCCGACAGCAAGTTGTTTTTTGCAAAGCAAATTCTTGCCGGCGCATTTATTACGATTACCATGACCGGTATGGACCAGGAAATGATGCAGAAAAACATTTCCGTTAAAAGATTGCAAGATTCTCAAAAGAATGTGGTTACACTGGGATTTATATTACTGCTTGTGATTGTATTGTTTCTTTTTCTGGGTGGTTTGCTTTATTTGTATGGAGAATCAGTAGGCGGGCATTTTGCGGTATCAGCAACCGGGGCAAAAACTTTTATGATTGGCGATCAAAATATAATTGGCGACAAGCTCTTTCCTTTTATTGCTTTAAATCATATGCCGCCGCTTGTGTCTGTTATTTTTATTGTGGCACTTATTTCGGCATTATTTCCCAGTGCCGATGGCGCTATTACAGCCATTACTTCTTCTTTTTGTATTGATATCCTTGGCATTCAGCGCAACGCAGATTTGCCAGACGCTGCCAGGAAAAAAACAAGACAGCGGGTGCATTTAACCGTAGCAGCTATATTCCTTGTTTTTGTGCTGATTTATAAATGGATAAATAGCCCCAGTATGATCGGCGTAATTCTTATTGTGGCAGCCTACACGTATGGCCCCTTGCTGGGATTGTTCTCATTTGGGATACTTACAAAGAGGAAAGTACAGGATAATTTAGTGCCCGCAGTTTGTATAGCGGCACCCATCGTTTGTTTTATACTTGATAAGTACCAACAACGGGTGCTGGGCGATTTTAAAATTGGTCTTGAATTGCTGATCATAAATGGATTACTTACTTTTTTGGGGCTGTTAATAATCTCAAAAAAAGCCCCCGCTGTAAACTAAAAGTGTTTTTTATGCGTTTTATTACTGAGTGCCATCGCATTTCGCAGCAAACGAAAACGATGGCATTTATTGTCTGTATGAATGAATTTGGTTACTGCTGTGGTACTGTATAACTAGAAAAGTAACCCGGTTCCCCGTAAACCCCTAAATGATTGATGTATGCATGATACGATTAAGATGAACAAGCAGCGCAGGTGGAGTGAATCGAAAGCGCAAAGCAGTTGGCAGATCTTTAAAATTATGGCAGAATTTGTAGATGGCTTTGAAGCCCTGGCAAAACTGGGGCCCTGTATTTCTATATTTGGAAGCGCCCGCACAAAAGAGGAAAACCCTTACTACGAGCTGGCAATAGAAATTGGGAAACGCCTGTCTGAAGAAGGATTCGGAATCATATCTGGTGGTGGGCCAGGCATTATGGAGGCGGCCAACAAAGGCGCCCAGTTGGGTGGCGGTAAGTCTGTTGGCTTAAACATAGAATTGCCTTTTGAACAGGAGTCAAATCACTATATCGACCGCGATGCCAATCTGAATTTTGATAATTTTTTTGTGCGCAAAACCCTTTTTACAAAATACTCACAAGGCTTTATAATGATGCCGGGAGGATTTGGTACCATGGATGAATTTTTTGAAGTGGCAACACTTATCCAAACGGGCAAAATGACACAGGTGCCATTGATACTGGTGGGCAAAAGCTACTGGGGTGGCCTTATGAGCTGGATGGAAATGGTTATGCAAAAGGAAAAAAATGTGTCTGCAAAAGATTTGGATCTGTTGAAAATGGTTGATACCGCAGAAGAGGTAGTAGAAGAAGTGCTGCAGTTTTATACCAAACATGCCTTACAGCCAAATTTCTAAGGGAATAGGGTAGAGGGCATAGGGTATAAGAAGAAGGCCTTACGCCTCGCGCCTTAAACCTTAGACCTTGCACCTCCTCCTTATCTTTGCAGAAATATTAATAATGGATCTTATCCTTCCGCTTGTACAGGCATATGCTGAGCAATATACATCTCCGGAAGATGCCCTTTTGCAAAAGGTTCATCAACAGACAATGGCTCATCCACAGGCGCATATGCTCAGCGGTCACCTGCAGGGCAAATTGCTGGAATTGCTGAGCCGGGTGCTGAAACCCCGGCGAATACTGGAAATCGGCACTTTTACAGGCTATAGTGCGCTCTGTCTCGCCAAAGGGCTTACTGCTGATGGCGAGCTGCATACCATTGAGTTAAGGGAGGAAGACGCTGCTACGGCGCGTCGAAATTTTAACTTGTCGGATGCAAATGATAAAATATTTTTGCACACCGGTAATGCGATGGACATTATTCCGGGTCTTAACCAGGAATGGGATTTGGTTTTTATTGATGCAGATAAGACCGGGTACATTGATTATTATGCACTTGTATTGCCCAGACTGAAAAAAGGAGGGGTTATACTGGCAGACAATGTTTTTTTTCATGGCGAAGTATTGCAATCACCATTAAAAGGCAAGAACGCCAAAGCCATACAGTCGTTTAATGAATACATTCAGCAAGATGACAGTGTAGAACAAGTATTGCTTACAGTGAGAGACGGGTTAATGCTGATTTTTAAAAAATAACTATGCGCGCACGGATTATTTTCTTTTTTTTAATGGTTACCGCGGGTGCCAGTGCCCAGAAAACCGACGATATTGTTAACTATATTAACACCTATAGGGATATTGCCATAGCAGAAATGCAGCGTACAGGCGTGCCCGCAGCCATCAAGCTGGCCCAGGGCATACACGAAACCCAGGCTGGTACCAGCGACCTGGTAAGGAAATCAAATAACCATTTTGGAATCAAATGCAAAAACACCTGGACAGGCGACAAGGTATACCACGATGATGACGCACGCGGCGAATGTTTCCGCAGTTATACAGAGCCTGAACAATCTTACCGCGATCATTCTGATTTTTTAAAAGGTAGTCCGCGGTATGCTTTTCTTTTTCAACTGGATCCAACGGATTATAAGAGCTGGGCAACTGGTTTAAGGCAAGCGGGTTATGCCACTAATTACCGCTATGCGCAAATATTGATCAAATTGATTGAAGATTATAACCTTGAGCAATATACGCTGATTGCAATGGGTAAGTTGCCACCCGTTAACGATGCGCTGGTTTCAAATAATACTACTACAACCGGCAACACTTCTTCGGTGGTTATTCAGGCGCTCAATCCTACGGTACCAGGACAAGGTTCGCCCGCTGCTGCCGCGGCAGAGTCTAAAATCGCTCCCCCCGTGCCTTCATATCCGGAAGGCGAGTTTTCTATTAACAATGCTAAAGTAGTTTTTGTAAAAGAGGGCACCGCTTTGCTCACAGTAGCCGAAGACCATCATATTTCTTTTGCACGCCTGCTTGATTTCAATGATCTTTTTGACGGCGATGTTATAAAATATGATCAGTTGATTTTTTTACAGCGCAAACGCAAAACTGGCGCCACAGAATTTCATACGGTACAGCCGGGAGAAACATTGTATTATATCTGCCAGGCAGAAGGTATACGCATGGAAAGCCTGCTGGCATATAATTTACTAACTGATAAAATGCAGCCTGCGCCCGGTGAGAAATTATACCTGCAGACCACGGCTCCGGCCAGGCCCTTACTGGCCGAAGAAAAAAAGGTCATTATGAAAGAAGCTTTTGTTCAAACAGCGCCCAAACCAGCAGAGGCTACTACACATATTGTACAAACAAAAGAAACATTGTACAGCATCTCAAAAAAATATGGGGTTAGCCTTGATCAATTGAGATCCTGGAATAAATTAGACACAATGGATGTTAAAATTGGCCAGCAATTGCTGATTCACAGCAATTAAACACGGGCTATTTTGCGCGTTTGGAAAAACAAAATGCTAATTTTATACCGGCTTATTACAAATGCATAGATACGGCTAAACTAACTTTCCATTCATGCAAAATTTACGCGTTCACGATAAAGAATTCGAACCCTATTTAACGGCTGAAGCTATAGCAGGAAAAATAGAAAAAATGGCAGATGCCATTAACAAAGACTATGCAGGCAAAAAGCCATTATTTATAGCTATTTTGAATGGCTCTTTTATTTTTGCTTCGGATTTGTTTAAGAGTATCTCTATTGAAGCGGAAATTTGTTTTATTAAACTGGCTTCTTATAAAGGAACCAAATCCAGCGGGCAGGTAATTACCGCCATTGGCCTTGATACAGATATAATTGGCCGTCATGTTGTTATACTGGAAGATATTGTTGATACCGGCAGAACCTTAAGCCAATTCTTACCCCAGCTATTACATCAGCAACCCGCATCCCTTGCCATAGCCGCTCTGTTGCACAAGCCTGAAGCTACGGTATACCATCTTAAGATTGACTACCTGGGTTTTTCAATACCCAATAAATTTGTACTCGGCTATGGTCTTGACTATGACGGATTGGGTAGAAATATTAAGGAAATATACCAACTGGTAGGATAGAAACGTTTTACTGGCTGTTAACCCTGCTTCCTGGCTACCAGGAAGTACTTAATTAGCAGGTCAGATATCCGGTTGAAAAATATAATTATCATATTGCTAAGCTTGCTTACCAGCTTTTCACTGACTGCACAATATTACCTGCGTGGTGAAGTGAGAGATGAAACCAGTGCGCCCTTACCCAATACCAAAATTTTGCTCCATTCTACGGGTTATGTTTACTACGCCGGCAGTTCCGGTGGTTTTGGCATATTATCTACCCAAAAAGATGATTCTGTTACCGTTTCTTACGATGGATACCAGGATCTCAGGCTTAAATTATCTGCTGTTAATTACACCAATATTACCCTTAAGCCGCAACGCGTGGTAGGCAACCTGCACAAAAACAGGCTGATATCGGTTACAAAAGATATGCATTGGGATGAAAAGCACAACTGGTCTGTTGGCGGTGAAACCTATAGTAACCTGGTGGAAAATGAATTCATTCCCGCAAAAAAATACCCCGAAACAGGATTTGCCATTAATACCGATAAAGCGGCCTATAGCAATATGCGCAGGTTTATAAATATGGGCAGCATTGTACCCCCAGATGCAGTAAGAATTGAAGAATTGCTTAATTATTTCAATTTTGGGTATAAAGAGCCACCCAAAGACAGCGTTTTTAATTTCGACTCCCGTCTCACCACTTGTCCATGGAATACAGATAATGAATTGTTTTATTTAAAGGTCTGCGCAAAAAAGGTAAATCTTGATACAGTACCAGCCAGCAATTTGGTTTTTTTGATTGACATATCTGGTTCCATGGATATGCCTAACCGTCTGCCGCTGTTAAAATCGGCCTTTAAGCTGATGATAAATAACCTGCGGCAAAAAGACACAGTATCTATTGTTGTGTATGGAAGCACGGTAGGGGTATGGCTGCAACCCACCTGTGGCACGGAGAAGGAAAAAATAACAAAAGCAGTGGAGGATTTATATCCCGGCGGTTCTACACCCGGGGCTTCCGGCATTCAGGCTGCTTACAGCCTTGCCAAAAGCCAGTTTATAAAAGGCGGTAACAACCGCGTAATACTGGCAACGGATGGCGATTTTAATGTGGGTCAGGCCAATGACGATGAACTGGAAAATATGATAACCCTTCACCGGCAATCAGGTATCTATCTTACCTGTCTTGGTGTAGGTATGGGCAACTATAAAGATTCCAAACTAGAGATATTGGCTAAAAAAGGTAATGGTAATTTTGCTTACCTCGACAATGAAAAAGAAGCCGAAAAAGTATTGGTAAAAGAGCTTACGCAAACATTGTACACAGTGGCCGACGATGCTTACCTGAGTGTGAAATTCAATCCGCAACTGGTAAAAGAATACAGGCTGATTGGGTTTGACAACAAATTAAAAGCAGTGGCAGATTCATTGAGTGAGCTGGAAGGCGGCGAAGTAGGTTCCGGCCATACATTGATGGCCATGTTTGAAATAACACCTACTTACGCCAATATAGCTGCGGCGGATAATCCGGGCAGGGAGCCATTGGCAAAAGCAGTTGTTAATTACCGTTGCCCAAAAGACTCCACTAAAAAAATAACTTCTTTTAATGTGCCTTTTGAATTTACAGAGTTTAATGAGATGCCTGCCTGTCATCGCTTTGCTGCATCGGTGGCGGAATTTGCGCTGTTGCTAAAAGCCTCTCCTTATGTAAAAGCGATTTCCTGGATGGATGCTATCTTGCTGGCAAATGAATCTTACAACAGCAATGATGCTGTGCAAAAAGAATTCATTGCCATAGCTGAAAAGGCGAAAAAGATTTATGGTAAAGGCAAGAAACGGCGTGTGTAAAATCTAATTATTATCGTAGACCGGGTATAAAACCCGGGAGAACATAGTGGTACGAAGTCAGAGACTTCGTACAGCCTTGCCACAAGTGCTCGAAACTTGTTCTGCAGGAACATCTGGTGGGCAAAAATTTGAAATAGAAGAGTAGCGTTCCGTAGGTACGCTTGGTGCTATTGCGGCGCATTTGAACCGATCAACTACACTGTCAATCCAAGTCTCCTTGAAATGTTTGAACTAAACTCCTCATTGGGATCATATTTCTTTTTAATAGCCAGCCACTCAGGATATTGAGGATACATTTCTTTAAACATAGATTCATTAAGTAATGCATCCTTGCCAAGATAAAGCCTGCCACCTGCCGCCAGTACCTTTGCATCCAGCTTTGGCGTAAACGTAAACAATTGTTTTGTTACTGGAAAATCAATGGCCAGCGTATAACCCTTAAAGGGAAAAGAAAGAATGCCCTGGCCATCCCCCATTCTTTTAAATACATTTAAAAAAGGAGTACAGCCGCTGGCAGCAATCATCTCAAGAATTTCCTTCACGTTTTGTTTGCCATTTTCTTCAGGTATTACAAACTGGTATTGCACAAAGCCACGTTTGCCATATCCCTTGTTCCAGTTATTAATGGCATCCAGCGGAAAGAAAAATTTCTCATAATGTATAAATTCCTTAGGCGAATTCTGTACAAAAGCAATTACCCTGTTAAGGATTCTTACCGTAAGACCATTTAATACAAAGGATGGAAGAAAGAAAGGCACTGCCAGTTTTCCGGTAGAATGCAGTTTCAGTGGATCGTTTTTTAGCTTTTCCGGCAAATCGGCCAGCCTGGCCGCATTACCCAATGTAAGTACGCCACTGCCCAGTCTGCGCCCTTTTGCAAGGGCATCTATCCAGGCCACAGAGTAATTGTATTCATGATCATATTTATCAAGTGCTTCCAGCATATGATCAAGATCTTTAATCACCACTGATTTTTGTTTGAAATAAGTGGTCTCAATTTTTCTTAGTCTGATGGTGGTCGTTAGTATAACGCCCAACAGACCCAGACCACCAAAATTGGCCCAGAACAGATCTTCGTTTTCGGTGCGGGAGGCTGTTAATACCCTTCCATCTGCTACCAGTATGGTGAATGAAATAACGCAATTGACAAAAGATCCGTCAATATGATGGGCCTTGCCATGAATATCATTGGCTATGGCACCGCCAATAGTAACAAATTTTGTACCCGGGCAAATCATGGGCAGCCATCCTTTGGGTGCAAATACGGAAATAATTTCTTCCAGGCTTGCACCAGACTGGCATTCCAGTACGCCTTCTTTTTCATCAAAAGAAATAAAGTAATTGAGCTTTGTACATACTGCTACATACTTTCCTTCATTGATAGCCTGGTCGCCGTAGCTTCTGCCCAATCCGCGGGCGATCATCCGATCTTCACGCATGGCTTTTATGCAGTCTTCTTCATTGCGAGGGATGATAGTATAGGATTCCGACACAGGATAATTGCCCCAACCCGCCAATTGCTCTTTTTTTCCGGATAACATGAAGGTGTAGTTTAAATTAATCGCGCCAATATAATACAATACGTGCAAAGTCCAAAGCTGCCACTAGTCAACAAAATGGCCAGACAGGAAGCGTCATTGCGACAAAACTGTCTGCCAAACATAAAAAAAGCACCTGCAGTAAGTTCAATATGGCTTAGTGCAAATGCTCCGGCGAAATTATATTAAAATGACGAAAAGCTATGTAAACATTTCCCGCATCTTATCATAAAAACTTTTCTCGCTTTTTTCGGGTCTTGGTTGAAAATTTGGCGAGCTGCCCATTTTTTCCAGCATGCTCTTTTCTTCATTGCTAATATGCTGTGGCGTCCATACATTTACATGCACCAGTTGATCTCCTTTTGAATAGCCGTTTACTTCAGGAAATCCTTTGCCTTTCAAGCGGAATATTTTGCCACTTTGCGTGCCGGCAGGTATTTTAATTTTTGCTTTACCGTCTATAGTAGGCACCTCCAGCTGGGTTCCAAATACAGCATCGGGCATTGAAATATATAAATCGAACGCAACATTTAAACCATCCCTGTGCAGATCTTTATGCGCTTCTTCTTCTATTAAAACAATCAGATCACCAGACATGCCCCCGCGTTCACCGGCATTGCCTTTTCCACCCACGCTTAATTGCATGCCTTCCTGTACACCGGCCGGAATATCCAGTGTTACGGTTTCCTCTCCAAATACCCTTCCTTCGCCTTTGCAATTACCACATTTTGCTGTAATGGTAGTTCCTTCACCGTTGCAGGTTGGACAGGTAGTAACCGTCTGCATCTGTCCTAAAAAGGTGTTGGTTACGCGTTTTACCTGGCCATTGCCACCACAGGTGCCACAGGTTTGCACGCTATTTTTGTCTTTGGCACCGCTACCGGCGCAAGTGGTACAGACAACGTGTTTTTTTACTTTTACGCTTTTTGTAACACCATTGGCTATTTCTTCGTAATTCAGTTTCAATTTGATGCGCAGGTTGCTGCCTCTCACACCCCGGCTTCTGCCGCCTCCGCCCCGGCTTCTGTTGCCGCCCCCGCCAAAGAAGCTACCAAAAAGATCGTCACCAAAAATATCCCCAAACTGGCTGAAGATATCCTCTGTGTTCATACCTCCGCCAAAGCCGCCTCTTCCATTACTTATTCCGGCGTGACCATACCGGTCGTACTGTGCTTTTTTATCAGCATCGCTCAGCACTTCGTACGCTTCTGCCGCCTCTTTAAATTTTTCTTCAGCAGGTTTATCGCCCGGGTTGCGATCGGGGTGATACTGCATGGCTACCTTGCGGTAAGCCTTTTTAATTTCGTCTGCAGATGCATTTTTACTTACACCCAGTACTTCGTAATAATCTCTCTTTGACATAAAATAAATAAGCCGGAGCTTGTTGCGTATATAAATCAATAATTGCCGGCTGACAGGCCGTCAAACGGGTTAAATAGTTATTTGCCTACTACCACTTTTGCAAACCGGATTATCTTATCATTGAGATAGTATCCTTTTTGCACCTCATCAATTACTTTCCCCACAGCTTCTTTGGACGGTGCGGGAATTTCGGTAATGGCTTCATGCAAATCGGGATTAAATTCCTGGCCAACGCTGGTCATTTGTTTAAGACCTTTTGATTGCAATGTATTTCGCAACTTGTTAAACACCAGTGAAACACCTTCTTTGATAGCCGTTACATCGTTACTGGTTTCTACTTGTTTTTGGGCACGTTCGCAATCATCTACAACATCCAGCAGTGAGGTCATAATGTCTTTGCCGGCTATTTGTGTAAGCTCAATTCTCTCTCTTGCATTGCGTTTCCTGAAATTATCAAATTCTGCTACCAGGCGCAGGTATTTGTCCTTCCATTCCGCGGCCTCTTCCTGTAGTTTTTCCATCTCACTGATTTCGTCGGCCGGGTTACTTAAATGATTGCTTCCCGCTACTTCAGAATCGGCATTCATGTCCAGTAATTCCTCGTTGCTATTGGCAGCACCCTGCCCATTTCCTGTATTTTTTACATTTTTTTCTTCCATAATCTTATAAATTGTCAGCGAAGGTAAGACAGTCAAGAATGTTGCCAATAAGGATTCAAAAGACAAATTGTCGTATGATGCAAAAGACTAGTATTCAGCATGTAGTATTGCATCTGCAGACGAATGGTCTTAATACTGAGTACTAAAATCTAAATACCGTTAACTTGCGGCCCTCAACAATAAAAAATGACCAAGGTATTTCTCAAAAAGAAGATAAGCAGGCGCGTTGAAGAAGGGCACCCCTGGATATTTGGCAACGAAGTGAATGTTATTGAAGGCGAAGCAGGCGGGGGAGACATTGTGGACGTGTTTACGCATGACAAAAAATTTATAGGAAGGGGCTATATTAATCCCAAATCACAGATTATTGTACGTATACTTACCAGGGATAGAAATGAACAAGTAAACGACGAATTTTTTTATAACCGGCTGTTGCAAGCCTGGCAATACAAAAGCCGCCTCGGGTATAGAGAAAACTGCCGGCTTATATTTGGCGAAGCAGATTTTTTGCCTGCACTTATCATCGACAAGTTCAATGACTATTTTGTTTTGCAAACCCTTGCCCTGGGAATTGATGTATGGAAACCCGCAATTGTAAAAGCGCTGGAGCGAATTTTTAATCCCAAAGGAATATACGAACGCAATGACGTTCCCGTCCGGGAACTGGAAGGTCTGCCACAGCAGAAGGGTTTTTTATCGGCGCCCTTTAATACATCGGTTATTATCAATGAAAACGGATTGCAGTTTACTGTAGATATTGAAAACGGGCAAAAAACAGGTTATTTTTTAGACCAGCAGGATAACCGGCGTGCCATTGAAAGAATTGTAAAAGGAGCCGATGTACTGGGTGCATTTACATATACAGGCACTTTTGAAATTCATGCAGCACATTACGGCGCAAAGTCAGTATACGGTATAGATATTTCCGCAAGTGCAGTTGAGCAGGCCAACCGCAATGCAGCGCTAAACGGATTGCAAAATATTTGTCGTTTTGAAGCCATGAATGCATTTGACGTATTAAAGCTTTGGGTTAAAGAAGGAAAGCAATGGGATGTAGTAATGCTTGACCCGCCGGCTTTTGCCAAGAACCGCGAAAATATTGAGAAAGCAATTACAGGGTATAAAGAAATTAATCTG
>Ga0157376_10002515_pt1 | contig 12422 bp, 11 predicted proteins | sample M45metaG_FD_121801 | JGI IMG/M metagenome (GOLD analysis project Ga0157376, IMG submission 121801) | Miscanthus rhizosphere microbial communities from Kellogg Biological Station, Michigan, USA - M4-5 metaG | ecosystem: Host-associated > Plants > Roots > Rhizosphere > Soil | place: USA: Michigan... | reverse complement strand
GTAGGAAACGCGCTGAGCAACGCATACCAAAATACAGTGAAGGCGACAAACCTTAGAACGAAGCTGGCAGAGGTTAGAACCCAAGCTATGACACTTGGTAGTTTGTCAAACTCAGTGCCAAAAAGGTGCACAAGAAGAGTTGCGCAGTGCGACTTGCCCACGACCGCAAGCGTCAGTGCGAGAATTTGGAGAAAGATAAAGTGAAAGAAACCAGACGATATGCCGACAAGCGGTGACTTTCCGGTTTCTTTATTTTTGGCGCTGATCGTGTTTCGAAACCTGTCGTTTCCGATAGCAAGAAATATCGTAAAACTCGTGATAGAGAACCCGAGCATGTTAGGCAAAATGTTTAACGGTGTGCTCGGCCATACTTCGGAAGACCATTGCTCATAAGTGAGCACGCTTAGCAGCGCGGCTAGATGCAGAAACGGCGAAAGCAATACAGCGCGCCACCCTCCGTACGCGACCCAATAGGAACGGACGGCTTTCAAAACGTTGCGATAACTCTTCGGTAGTTTCATTCAGGCTTCGTTTGCCTATTGGTCGCGCCTTACTCTCGCCCGCCTTCGACCGGCGATGTCAGCAATAACGTGACCAACTGCGCGTAGCAAGCTGTCTGTGTGTGTCTCGACGTCAGAATCGTAAGTTGTCTTTTCCACAAGTGGCTTTGAGCTTCGAGTCGAGAGCTTCCTACCTTGACCCTCCGCCTCGACATAACCGTTGTCCTCAGCTACTTTGGCAAGTATTTGTGTTGCCTCACTAGGTTTTAAGGCTTTGCCCTCTTCAGCGTGTAGACGCTCTTCGAGCCTGTCAGCATTTTGTTCCTCGAGTCGCCGCTCAATTTCTTCGAAGTCTTCTTCTGAATAGTCGCCTGGATTGGGCTTCGTCACGCGGATAACGAGCGTTCGAATGCCTGTCCAGGCCAGGATTTCTCGGACAGTGCGAGCGTCAGGGATGACCGTTATCTTGATGTTGCTGAACTTTTCGCGGATTCGGTCATTCTCAAACAGCCTTTCGAGAAAAGTCCTCATGGTCCTTGCCGAAATTCCACCTTTGCGCGGCAGACTCTCGAACACCACTACATGGTGCACTGTGTCGAAGACGAAGTGGCAACGTTGATGATTGGGTTGTAGATAGGCCGGTAACTTGATTTCGCCCAAGTCGAGGTCTGAAGCGTCATCCGTAGTTTTTTCGTTGAACCAGGGCAATGCGGGATCAAGTTTTGAGAACGTTGAAATTACTCCATGAAGGCCTTCAATGTGGTGGCCTTCTGGAATTTTGTATAGCTGACTCAACATTCCCCAGCGGTCGCCGTGCACTTTGCATCGCAGCTTGAGTCTGTACGCAGTGCGCAGCAGCTCGTTGTAGACGCCGCTCGGGTGAGGGTGAACTACCACGTTCACCGCGCTTAGCTGAAGTAGCTGTTGCTGTCCCATCGTCCCTGCTCCCCTGAGTTGGCGGCCATGTTCGCAAAGCCCCCGTTGGTGTAACACGGGGGCCTACGAATACATTGTGCATCAAGAGCGGCGGAAGTCGCAGCAAACAAGGGCGAGGTGTGAACACGGCGAAGGCGCGCACAGCCGGGCAACGAGGTTGTTGCCCAGCCGTGTCGGTTATGGCTCCCCGAGACGGGATCGAACCGCCGGCTCCATGATTAACAGTCACTTACTCATTGCCGCGTCGATCCCAAGAAGGCAGCGTGCCCAACTTGCACCCATGCTACCGATCTCGCCGACCTTGACCTTTGCCGGAAGATGAAGGGTGCCCTGAGGCCGGCGCTTTCTTTCGGCTTCCCATCCCGGGAGCATGTGGCCTGGGCTTTCAGGGCGATGTCAGATTACGTACCGCATGGCGCGTTCGAAACGGAAATTGAACCCGTCGTCGCGTAGGAGATTTCGCACTTTCATGTGAGAATTTGCGACTACGTGAGTCACCCTGTCTAGGCGCATACACTCCGCCAGCCCGAGGCAGAGACACATGAAAATAGATTCCTTCATGGGTGCCGTACGGTCCGGCCACTAGGAAAATGCCATCGAAGTGCCATTCGATCCCGCCGCGTTTTGGGGAATCAAACCGGAGCAGATTCGTTCGGGGCGGCGCTGCTATCGTGTGCCGGTGTGCTGAAAGGACGAAGTTCTCGAGCCACGTCGTGGCGAGACCAAAAAAATTCTGGTTGCCGTTGCCGGCTGCGATTGAAGCCGGAGCGAAGGTCGGGGTTGGTGAAACCGTCGCCGCGAAACTGCAACCAGAAAAAGCGGAGAAGACTCGAGGGGTCGGGAATTGCGGATCGGCCCCGTGGCCGATCCGCGTCGCCAGGCGTCACGCCGTGTGGCGCCTGCGCACTTTTCCCCGCAGCTTCATGAGGGGTTGATCAGCGACTGGCAAGCCCGGACTGCGGGGCGCCGTCGCAGCTGATCTGGTGTACGTCGACGCCGACGATCTCGGTCGTGTGCCTGGCTTCGGCGGTATCGAAATAGCTGCGGTCGACGCTGAGCGAACGCGCGGCACCGCTCGGAATGTTGAACGCCACCGACTTCTGCTCGGTATTGCGCACGCCGTCTTCGGTTTCCCACGTCGTGTTGTAGCGGATCGTTCCGCTGCAGCCGGTGTCCTTGCAGTTCGCGCCATCCAGGCCGAAGGCGATACGGAATTCATCCTTGCCCACGCGCATGACCAGCGGGTCCTGCGTCAGGCCCACGCTGCAGGTGCCTTCGGTGGCGAAGGCATCGGTACAAGGGAGCGCCGCAAAGGCAAAGGCCAGACTCGACAATTTCATCTTGGTTTTCATGACAGCTTCCTCGTTCTCGATTGTTTGGTCGTGTTTGGAAAATTCTCGAATCTCTTTTTTTTCGCTCAGGCTCACTGAATAATTCAACTCTTTCGGTATGGAATTACTCGTCGATCGCCGTGCGCTTTTCTGCCGGCGTTCGAACTGCCTCTTCGTACGCCTTGCCTCTAAGAACGCGAAATCGCGAAGAAACCGCACAAGGTTTGCAAAAATATTCAGGTTCGATTCATTGGCACAGATGTCGTATTTATCTTTATAGTTCAGTGCTTTAGCCTCACCCTGCCGAATGGCCGTGACTTTCGGCATGGCCCGGACGAGGTGATCGATGGTCTCGCACACGGTGACCGTCCTGATTGATCAATACGCCGAAGCCGTCGAAAGCGGACACGCGCATTCCAGCGGTGCAGATGTTGCGACCGCTTCATTGCCGGTTGGCAGATGCGCCTTGAATTGGCGTCGCGAGATCCGCATGCGCGGGATGCGCGGCCGATTTTGCTACTTGTATACTCAGGGATTGTCGAACGCGGCGGCCATCTTGCCGCGCATGGCGGCATCGGGCATCACGCCGGCGGCGGCACCGATGTTGTCGAGCAGATGCGCCGGATTGCGCGTGCCGGGGATCACGCAGGTGACGGCCGCATGCGCGATGATCCACTTGAGTGCGAATTGCGCCCACGATGCCGCGCCGATCTCTGCGGCAAACGGCGGCAGTTCGCGGCCACGCACGCGCGCGAACAGCGAGCCGTCGCCGAACGGGCGATTGATCAGCACGGCGACGCGATTGGCGATCGCCGCCGGCAGCACGGTCTTGTCGGCGTCGCGCTCCATCAGCGAGTAGTTGACCTGGACGAAATCGATCGTGCCCTGCTCGACATACTTCACCAGGCCGGCGTGCGCCGACGCGACCGAACTGGTGACGCCGATGTAGCGTACGCGCCCGTCGCGCTTGAGTTGTGCCAATGTGGACAAATGGACATCGACATCGCGCAGGTTGTGCACCTGGATCAGGTCGATCGGGTCACGGCGCAGCAGGCGGAATGAATCTTCGATCTGGCGACGGCCCGCTTCGGCGCCAACCGTCCACACTTTCGTCGCGATGAATGCGCTGTGGCGCGTGTCGACCGGTTCGAGCAGCTCGCCGACGACGCCTTCCGCCGCGCCGTACATCGGCGAGGTGTCGATCACGCGCAGCCCTTCGCTGACGAACGTGCGCAGCGTGTCGACGGCCTGCGCGCGCTTGGCGGCGTCGCCGGCGAAGTCAAACTCCTGCCAGGTGCCCAGGCCGATGACCGGCAGTTTTTCCCCGGAACGCGGAATCGTTCTCGACAGCATGGACGTCGGCGCGGCGCTTGCCGGCAGCGCGCGCGCAACGAGCGCGCCCGCGCCGGTCATCAGGATCGAGCGGATGATACGCCTTCGATCAAGGTCGATGTCGGAAATGGCGGCGCCTCGGGATGCAGCTCGCGATCGCGCATAGTTTGCGCCGAGGCGTCGAATATCGCCAGCCGCGATCGAACGGCGTGTCGTGGGGCGCTTTCGCTTTGGCGCGTTCGCAACAAGATCCGTCGAGGTCGTCTTGGCCGGCTCGCGCTAAACCCATCCCAGCAGCTTGAGGGCGCGCACAAGGAAGTACGCGAGCGTGCCGGCAACCGGGATCGTCAGGATCCAGGCCCACACCATGCGCTCGACGACGGTCCACTTGATCGCGTTCAGGCGCTTGGCCGAGCCTACGCCCATGATCGCGGCGGAGACGTTGTGCGTGGTCGACACAGGAATGCCGAGTGCCGAGGCGGTGACGATCACGCTCGACGAGGCGATGTCGGCGGCGACACCGTTGATCGGATGCAGCTTGACCATCTTGTGGCCGAGCGTGCGGATGATGCGCCAGCCGCCTGCCATCGTGCCCATCGCCATGACGACGGCGCAGGTCGCCTTGATCCAGGTGGCGATCTCGAACTGGCCCTTGGCATCGGCGTCGATGCGCAGGAAATTGAGCCAACCGGGCAAGTGATCGAGCGAGCCGGCGCTGGTGGCGCTGGCCAGCGCCAGCGCGATGATGCCCATCGTTTTCTGCGCGTCGTTGAGCCCGTGCGAGAAACCCATGAAGCCGGACGACACCATCTGCACCTTGGCGAAGATGGCATTGACCACGCGCGGCCGCGACGCGCGCTGGATCGCGCCGCCGCGCGAGGACAGGAACGAGAGCAGCGCGAAGAGCAATCCCATGATCGTGAAGCCGAGCATGAATCCGGCGGCCGGTGAAACGACCATCGGCAGGATCACCTTGTTGAGAATGCCCTTGCCGAGCCACCAGTGTTCGCCGGGCACGGACCAGATGATGACGTGCCAGTTCTCGCTGGCGGCGGCGAACGCCGCTCCGATCAGGCCGCCGATCAGCGCGTGCGACGAACTCGACGGCAGGCCCCACCACCACGTGATCAGGTCCCAGATCGTGGCGCCGAGCAACGCGCAGATGAGCAATTCCGGCGTCATCACGACGACGCCCGAATCGATCAACCCGGACGAGATCGTCTTGGCGACCGCCGTGCCCCACATGGCACCGAGCAGATTGGTGAATGCGGCGAGCAAAACTGCCTGGCCGGGGCTGAGCACCTTGGTCGCGACGACGGTCGCGATCGAATTCGCGGTGTCGTGGAAGCCATTGATGTACTCGAAGACCAGTGCGACCAGCAGGAGGGTGAAGACGAGGGTGAGGCTCATAGGCAAGACGGAAATCGGGATTCGGTAATCGGGAATCGGAACAACGAGGAAACGATCGCGGGAGTTGCTCGCCCGCGCGATCGCGATAATGGATCGATGTGCTTGACCCGTCGCATCCGTTGCGCGAATCCGGGTCTCGAGCCTTCGCCGACGCGAGCATTGGCGCCAGCGCCCTGCGTTGACAGCTGCGCCAGCACCGGAACGATGAGCTTATCGTCTTTCTCCATTCCCGATTCCCCATTCCCGGCTCTCACGAATTCTTCAACACGATCGCGTAGATGACGTTGCCGGCGTCGCGGCAGCGGTCGATGGCCTTTTCCAGCAGTTCGAAAAGATCCTTGCGCAGCAGCAGGCGCGACGGGTTCTGCTCGTTCGAGAACAGGTCGCCGTACAGCGAGAGAATCAGGCGGTCGGCTTCGCTCTCGATCGCCTGCATGCGGTCGTTGAGGTTTTTCATTTCTTCGATGCGCATGCCCTTGCGCAGCTGCGCGACCATCTCGACGATCACGCCGGTGGCCTTTTCCAGCATCGCCGCGCGCGAGGCGTAGTCGACATCCATCAGTTGCGCGGCGAACAGTGCGTAGCGTTCGGCGAATTTCTCGATCGTCTTGGGAATCTTGTACAGCGCGGCGGACAGCGCTTCGATGTCCTCGCGCTCGAGCGCCGTGACGAACGTGTTGACCAGCTCCTGGCTGATCTGGCTCATGACCTCTTTTTCACGCCGGCGCGCCAGGCGGAATTCATCGAGCGAAGGGCTCGAAGACTTCTGGTTCAGCATCGAGATCAGCGCGCGCGTGCTCTGCCGGGCCGCGTCGGCGCTGGCCTCGAGCAATCCATAGAACTTGTCGCCTTTGCCGAAGATGGTTTGCAGAGAAAACATGGAGTTCCGCCTCGAGATTTGGACGCCTGCCGGCACGCCGCAGGGCTGCCGAAGTTTACAGTTTTGTTACAAAAATGGGGCCGGGAGTCGAGGTTTGAGGGCAGAAATACCCGGCAAGAGCTCGCCGGCGCTGTCTTTTTCGACTGCAAGATGGCGGAAAGCATGCGCATTGCCCTCCCGCGCCCCTGGACCCCTCGTTTCTCGCCGCCCATTGTCATAAATCTTTAAAACTCGCCGCGTAGCCTGCGCAGCGTAACGACAAGGCTGTGGCGCGGCTTGGGGACTACGTGCAGCGACCGCCGCCTCCGCTTCTTTTCTTCCACGGAGGTTCACATGTTCACCCGTTTTCGTCACGCGCTGACTACGCTCGCCGCTGGGGCGGCGCTGAGCGTCGCGGCCGGCAGCACGCAGGCCGCGACCGATATCACCGGCGCCGGCTCTTCTTTCGTCTATCCGGTGCTGTCCAAATGGTCGTCGGCCTTCAGCGAGAAGACCGGCAACAAGATCAACTATCAGTCGATCGGTTCCGGCGGCGGCATCGCGCAGATCAAGGCCGCGACCGTCGATTTCGGCGCGTCCGACAAGCCGCTCGAAGCCAAGGATCTCACCGACGCCGGTCTCGGCCAGTTCCCGGTCGTGATCGGCGGCATCGTGCCGGTCGTCAACATCGAGGGCGTGCAGGCGGGCGACCTGAAGCTCAGCGGTCCGGTCCTGGCCGACATCTTTCTTGGCAAGGTACAGAAGTGGAACGACAAGGCGATCGCCGACATCAATCCCGGCGCGAAACTGCCGGAGACGCTGATCACGGTCGTGCATCGTTCGGATGGCTCCGGCACGACGTTCAACGTCACCAATTACCTTTCCAAAGTCAGCCCCGAGTGGAAAGAGAAGGCCGGTGAAGGCACCTCGGTATCGTGGCCCACCGGCGTCGGTGGCAAGGGCAATGAAGGCGTCGCTGCCTACGTCAAGCAGATCAAGGATTCGATCGGCTACGTCGAGTACGCCTACGCGTTGCAGAACAAGCTGACCTACACGCAACTTCAGAACAAGGCCGGCAAATGGATCAAGCCGGACAAGGCCGCGTTCGCGGCCGCCGCCGCGACGGCGGACTGGAAGAGTGCCAAGGACTTCAACCTGATCATGACCGACGCGCCGGGAGAAGCGGCATGGCCGATCACCGCGACGACGTGGGCGATCATGTACAAGACACCGAAAGACGCCGCGCACACCAAGACTGCGTTCGAGTTCTTCCAGTGGTCGTTCGAACACGGCCAGAAGGAAGCCGATTCGCTCGACTACGTCGCGCTGCCGGAATCCCTGGTCAAGCAGATCGAAGCCTACTGGAAGTCCGATTTCAAGTCGTAAGCGTGCTTGCATTGGTTCCTTCGGCACAAGGACGTGCCGTCGGATCGGCAGTTCCACTGCCGCTCCGGACGCTACCCCCCAACGTCGGGATTTACGCGCGCATCGGCAACGGTGCGCGCTCTTTTTCCCGATCGATTTGAAAACGCATACAGGTGTACAAAGTAGTGGCTGAGTCCACCGCCAGTGTCAGCGCAACGATGCCGCATCCGGTCGATCTGGCGGATCGGGCGCGCCGCGACGCCGGCGCCGAGAGCCTTTTCCGCGGCATCGTTGCCGCTGCCGGCTGGTTCGTGCTGATCACGCTGATTGCAGTCGCGCTGTCGATGCTGTGGGGCGGCCGTCAGGCGTTTTCCACGTTCGGCTGGAGCTTCATCACCGGCAGCGACTGGGACGCCGTGCAGCACAAGTTCGGCGCGCTCGTGCCGATCTACGGCACGCTCGTGACTGCGCTGATCGCGATGCTGATCGCCGTGCCGGTCAGCTTCGGCATCGCGCTGTTCCTCACCGAGGTGGCGCCGGCTTGGATGCGCGGCCCGGTCGCCGCCGGCATCGAACTGCTGGCCGGCATTCCGTCGATCATCTACGGCATGTGGGGTCTGTTCGTGTTCGTGCCGTTCATGGCCAGGAGCATAATCCCCTGGCTCAATGCACATGTCGGCAACTGGCCGCTGATCGGCGCACTGTTCAGCGGGCCGCCACTCGGCATCGGCATGCTCACCGCCGGCATCGTGCTCGCGATCATGGTGATCCCCTTCATCACCGCGGTCATGCGCGACGTGTTCCTGACCGTGCCGACGCGCCTGAAGGAATCGGCCTACGCACTCGGTTCGACGACCTGGGAGGTCGCCTGGGACATCGTGCTGCCCTACACACGTACGGCAGTGATTGGCGGCGTCTTTCTCGGACTCGGCCGCGCGCTCGGCGAGACGATGGCTGTAACGTTCGTGCTCGGCAATTCGCACCAGTTGAGCACGTCGCTGCTGATGCCGGGCAACTCGATCGCCGCGACCCTGGCCAACGAGTTCACCGAGGCCGATTCGGACATCTACCGTTCTTCGCTGATCGCACTCGGCTTTCTGCTGTTCGTCGTGACGTTTGTCGTGCTCGCCGTCGCCAAGTATATGCTGATGCGCCTGGCGCGCCGGGAAGGTACTTGAGATGGCCGCGTCGATGGAACGCCTGTACCAGCGCCGCCGCGTCAGGAACGCGATTGCGCTGACGTTGTCGCTGCTGGCAACGGCATTCGGCCTGTTCTGGCTCGTCTGGATCCTGTGGACGGCCCTGTTCAACGGCCTGGCGGCGATGAATCTCGCGCTGTTCACGCAAATGACGCCGGCACCCGGCGAGAACGGCGGCCTGCTCAACGCGTTCTTCGGCAGCCTGACGATGTCGCTGCTGGCGATCCTCATCGGCGCGCCGATTGGCATCGCTGCCGGCACCTATCTGGCCGAATACGCGCGCAAGCGGGCGATCGGCGAGACGATTCGCTTCATCAACGACATCCTGCTGTCGGCGCCGTCGATCGTGCTCGGCCTGTTCGTGTACACGATCGTGGTCCGCACGATGGGCCATTTCTCGGCCATTGCCGGTGCGCTTGCGCTCGCCCTGATCGTGATTCCGGTTGTCGTGCGCACGACCGACGAGATGCTGCAGCTGGTGCCCTCGGCAATGCGCGAAGCGGCACTGTCGCTCGGCATTCCGCAGTGGAAGATGACACTCCAGGTTTTGTATCGCTCGGCCGCGCCCGGCATCGTCACCGGCGTGCTGCTCGGTCTGGCGCGAATCAGCGGCGAAACCGCGCCACTGCTCTTCACCGCATTGAACAACCAGTACTGGAATTCCGATCTGACCAAGCCGATGGCCAGCGTGCCGGTCGTGATCTTCCAGTACGCGATGAGCCCGTACGATTCCTGGCACTCGCTGGCATGGGCCGGCGCGTTCATGGTCACGATATTCGTGTTGCTGCTGTCCCTGGTATCGCGCGCACTGATATTGCGCAACAAGGTTGCCAACGACTAATCACGGCTGCGCGCAAGCGCGTCCGTGACTTCGGAGTTCGAGGATGCTGATCGTGAATGATTCCACTCCCGCCGCCGCCGATCCTGCCGCTCCGGTCGCCGCTGCGGAGTCGCCGAAGCTGATCGCGCGCGACCTGAAGTTCTACTACGGCGACTACCTCGCGTTGAAGAACATCAACATGCAGGTCGCCGCGCACAGGGTCACCGCGATCATCGGTCCTTCCGGTTGCGGCAAGTCGACGCTGCTGCGCATCTTCAACCGCATCTATTCGATCTATCCGAAGCTTCGCGCCGAAGGCGAAGTGCTTCTCGACGGCGAGAACATATTGGATGCGCGCTATTCGCTGAATCGGCTGCGCAGCAAGGTCGGCATGGTGTTCCAGAAGCCGGTGCCGTTTCCGATGTCGATCTACGACAACGTCGCCTATGCGATCAGGCACTACGAGAAGCTGACGCGTGCGGAGATGGATGCGCGCGTCGAACAGGCATTGCGCCACGCGGCGTTGTGGGAGGAGGCCAAGGACAAGCTCAAGCAGAACGCGCTGGGACTCTCCGGCGGCCAGCAGCAGCGCCTGTGCATAGCCCGCGCGATTGCGCTGAAGCCGGATGTAATCCTGTTCGACGAGCCGACCTCGGCACTCGACCCGATCGCGACGAGCAAGATCGAGCAGCTCGTCGACGAGCTCAAGGAGCACTACACGATTGCGATCGTCACGCACAACATGCAGCAGGCTTCCCGGATTTCCGACTACACGGCGTTCATGTATCTGGGCGAATTGATCGAGTTCGGCGACACTACGATGATCTTCGAGAATCCGAAGGAGAAGATGACCGAGGATTACATTACGGGAAGGTACGGATGAGGTTGGGAATCGGGAACGAGAATTCGGCAGTTGCATGACGGTTCGCCTCCGAAAAACCTGTTGGGTCGATGCTCCATTCGCCAATCCGATTTCCGATCCCTCACTCCCATTCCCGATTCCCCATTCCCCCATTCTCCATTCCCCATTCCCGGCTCCTCATATGTCCGACCACATCGTAAAAAGTTTCGATTCCGAGCTGTCCGCGCTGACCGCGGCGATCGCCCGCATGGGTGAGCTGTCGCAGACGCAGCTGGCCGGAGCCCTCGATGCGCTGCTGTTGCGTGACACGGTCGTCGCCGCACGCGTCGTGCGCGAGGACTTCGAGGTCGACGAGCTCGAGCGCGAGCTCGACGCGCGTGCGATACGAGTGCTGGCCCTGCGCCAGCCGATCGCGCGCGACCTGCGCGAAGTACTCAGCGCGCTGCGCATCGGCATCGAATTCGAACGCATCTGCGATTTCGCCGCCAACATCGCCAAGCGCGCGATTGCGCTGAACGCACGCTCGCCGGATGACTGGATCAACGAACTCGCCGAACTCGGCAACCTGGCGCTGAAGCAGCTTGCGGCAGTGGTCGCCGCATTCCGCGAACGCGATGCCACCAAGGCGATGCAGGTCTGGGCGCAGGACGAGGCGATCGACGACACGCACACCGGCATCTACCGGCGCCTGATCGACTACATGAAGGCCGATCCGTCGCGCGTGGCGATCGGTGCGCACCTGCTCTTCATCGCCAAGAACATCGAGCGCATCGGCGATCACGCGACGAACATTGCCGAATCGGTGTACTACCTCATTACCGGCGAAAACCTCGCCGGACCGCGGCCCAAAGGCGACAAATCCAGCATGGACGAGGTCGACGGAGCGCCCTGAGGGCCCGGCCGGCGGCAGCGCCGGGCAATTCATTCGCCGCCGGCGGCGGCGATCGTCTACACTGGCGGCCTCCGACGCAGATCGCGCCTGAATGACCTTCACCGTCGTCCTCGTCGTCTTACTGTCCTTTCTGAACGGCTTTTTCGCGCTCAGCGAAATGGCCCTGATGACCTCGCGCAAGTTCCGCCTGAAGCAAATGGCGCTTACGAGCAAGCGCGCGCAGATCGCACTGGCGCTTGCGCAGACGCCGGAGCGCTTCCTGTCCACGGTGCAGGTGTTCATCACCTTGATCGGCATCGGCACCGGAACGGCGCTCGGCGCGAGCATCGGCGAGGACATCGCCCATGTGCTCGACCGCTTCGACGTGCCCTGGCTGGCCCAGTACGCGGTGCCGATCGGCGTGGCGCTGAGCGTCGCAGGCATCACATTCATGAACATGCTGTTCGGCGAATTGCTGCCCAAGCGCCTCGCCCTGGTCAATCCGGAAAAGTTTGCCGTCGCCACGGCGATTCCGATGCGCATCATGACGGCGATCGCGACGCCGTTCGCCTTCGTACTGATCTGGATCACGCGCATGATCCTGCGCCTGCTCGGCGTGGAACGCGCCAGCAGCGAACGGGTCAGCGAAGAGGAAATCCGCCTGCTCGTTTCGGAAAGTGCCGAGCAGGGCGTCATCGACAGCGACGAACGCAACATGGTCAATCGCGTGCTGCGCCTCGGCGATCGCAGCGTGGACAGCCTGATGACGCCGCGCCCGCGCATCGTCTGGCTCGACGCCGAGGCGGGCCTCGAGCAGAATCTGGCCGTGATGCGCGATACGCCGTTTTCGCGCTATCCGGTCTATCGCGGCAGCGACAAAGACGTGCTCGGCGTGCTCACGCTCAAGCGCCTGCCCGAGATGCTCGGCAAACCCCAG
>Ga0157376_10002513_pt1 | contig 12431 bp, 11 predicted proteins | sample M45metaG_FD_121801 | JGI IMG/M metagenome (GOLD analysis project Ga0157376, IMG submission 121801) | Miscanthus rhizosphere microbial communities from Kellogg Biological Station, Michigan, USA - M4-5 metaG | ecosystem: Host-associated > Plants > Roots > Rhizosphere > Soil | place: USA: Michigan... | reverse complement strand
CCGCCAAGATGCCCCGTCGGCTGGTCAATGGAGTCTGCACTCCGCTACTTCCGCATAACATGATGCGCCTGAACACAGTTTTCGAGGTCGTCAGATCCACCTTGGGGCGGACAGCCTACTCTGAGAAGCGGCCCGCTTACGAGTTCCTGAACGGGCCGTCCGGAACGGGTGTCACCGATCTCTACACGCCGGAAATCAACTGCCAGCCGCACTACACCCTCCCTCCTCCGGCTAAGCCGACTGGAACATGCGCAAACGCGCTGCTCTCGCTGATCGATACCGAGGCCTTTGACGATCTGAGGGTGCAGACCGTCATCAACGAAATCGATGGCAAAGACCATACCGGCACAGCGTTTGTGGGCGTGCCTGTGCTATTCGGCATGAACTTCCAGGCACTCAATGCGGCGAAGAAAGACTCGCAAGGGGGCGGCTATGCCGACGACCTCGGAACTCCCAATGCGGATTTGGCGGACGCGCTGGCCCATACCGATGCGTCCATCGGCCGCATGGTAACCGAGTTATCCAACCAGGGCCTTAGCCTTACTACTGCGATCATCATTACCGCCAAGCACGGCGAGTCGTCTCTCGACCCTACCAAACGCGTGATCGATACCACCAGCGCAATCCAGGAGGTGCTCACCCCCGCTGGTTTTCCGGCCACCTCGATCGCAAAACTGACCGAAAAAACGGCTGCGCTGATCTGGTTGACGAACCAGGCCAATACAGCGGGCGTGGCAGCGGTGTTGACCCTCAAAGCCAACGAGACAGCGTTGAATATTGCGCAGACCTTGAGCGGAGAGTCACTGAAACTACTGTTCCCGGACCCTCTGAGCGATCCGGCGCCGCCGGATATCGTCGTCGTCCCGAACCTGGGAGTCAATTTCGAGCCAAAGCCGAACCCCGCCATTCCCCCTGTGCCCCCTGTGCAAGCGGAGCATGGCGGTTTCAATGAGAACGAGACGCATGTGCCGCTTCTCATCGTCGGCGGCTCTACAAACGGAATTCCAATTATGCCCGGAATCATCCGGGCGGCGGTGACCACCACTCAAATCGCGCCGACCATCCTGGAACTCCTGAACCTGGATCCGAACGCGCTGCAGGCGGTGCGGCTCGAAAACGTTGGAGTGCTTTCCGGTATCAAATCGGACAACGGTAAAAGCGCGCATTAGCTCCAACCCGATTCATAAGACAAATGCCCGGTGCAAGCCGGGCATTTTCATTTCTTACGCGAGGCGGCGGGCAACTGTGTTTCTCCACCCCGATTGCGCGTGATTCCCATCGCATGAAGGTGAGACAGTGGCCAAAGCTTAGAAGCTACCGCTTTACCCTTGTGTTACCATTCAATTGGACCGCCTCGGGGCTTCGAGGCATCGTCCGTTCCGAAGCGAATCACACCTCTATTTCGATGAACTTACGCTCTCTATTCAGTCTGTTTTCTTCGGACCTTGCGATTGACCTCGGAACGGCCAACACGCTGGTCTTTGCCAAAGGAAAGGGCATCGTTGTCAACGAGCCATCCATCGTCGCCATCAACAAGAACAACGGCGAGGTAGAGGCGGTTGGCAAGGAGGCGAAAGAGATGCTGGGGCGCACGCCCGGCAACATCGTCGCCATCAAACCCATGAAGGACGGTGTGATCGCCGACTTCAAGGTTACCGAGCGCATGCTGAATTACTTCATTCAGAAAGCGCACGGCAGAAAGATGCTGGTGCATCCGCGCATCGTCATCGGTGTGCCCAGTGAAATCACGCAAGTGGAAAAACGCGCCGTCATGGATTCCGCCTACCGCGCCAAGGCGAGCGAAGTCCACCTCGTGGAACAGGCCATGGTGGCCGCCATCGGCGCCGGACTGCCCATCACCGAACCCTCCGGCAACATGGTGGTCGATATCGGCGGCGGCACCACAGACGTAGCCGTGATCTCCCTCTCCGGCATCGTGTACTCGCGCAGTGTCCGCGTGGCGGGCAACGAAATGGACGACGCCGTCATGCAGTTCATGAAGCGCAAATACAACCTGCTGATCGGCGAACGCACGGCCGAAGCCATCAAAATGGAGGTCGGCTCGGCCTATCCGCTGGATAAGCCGCTCACCATGGAGATCAAGGGGCGCAATCTGATCGAAGGCGTGCCGCGCACCATTTCCATCAACGACACCGAAATCCGCGAAGCCCTCGGGGAGTGCGTCGCCACCATCATCAATGCCATCCGTGTCGCCCTGGAGCGCACCCCGCCCGAATTGAGCGCCGATATCAGCGACCGTGGAATCGTGCTGACCGGCGGCGGTGCCCTGCTCAAGAATCTCGACAAGCGGATTCGGGAGGAAACCGGATTGCCGGTATCGATTGCCGACGACCCGCTGGCCTCGGTCGTCCTCGGCACCGGCCGCATGCTCAGCGATTTCCGTCTGCTGCGCAAGATTTCGATAGACTAAAGTCAGAAGGCGCCTGTGGAGTCGCTGCTCAACCGGTACCGCAACATCACCGTCCTGCTCCTGGTCATCATGGCGCAGTTGGTGCTGCTTGCGGTGTCCGAGAAAAACGACCAGGATGTGCGCTTTATCCGCATCTGGACCGTAACTGCCGTCACACCGGTGGCCCGCATTATCGAGGGCCTGCGCGGCGGCGGCACCGGCTTCCTGCACAACTACATTCTGCTGCACGATACCCATCAGGAAAATCTCCGCCTGCGCGCCGAGCTCGACCGCATGAAGATGGAGAACGTCTTCCTCAAGAACGAATTGAACACCGCCGACCGCGCCAAGGCCCTGCAGGTGTTCCAGCAGCACACCCAGTCCAAGACGGTTGCCGCCACCATCATCGCCACCGGCGCCGGGTCGAATTCGAAGGTCGTATTCGTGGACCGCGGCAGCACGTCGGGCGTGCAGCGGGGAATGGCGGTTGTTACGCCGGACGGCATCGTGGGCAAGGTAATCGCCGCGTATCCTACGGCCAGTCAGGTTCTATTAATCACCGATCCCGATTTCGCCGCCGGCGTCGTTACCGAGAAGGCCCAGGTACACGGCACGCTCAAAGGCCAGGGCACGCCGCAGTGCAAGGTGGACTATATCCCGTTCGAGGAGAAGGTAGAGCCCGGCGAGTGGGTCTACACATCAGGCGATGACCGCGTTTTTCCTCGCGGTTTCAAGGTTGGCATCGTCAAGTCCGTACGGCCCGGCCAGCCATTCAAAGAGATCCTCGTCGAGCCCAGCGGTCTGCAGCGCGGCCTGGTGGAAGATGTGCTGATCCTTATTGAAGGCGTTCATCAGCCAATTCCCGATGCGCCGTCGGGGATGCAGCCCGTCTATATGACGCCGCCCCTTCCCGGTAACGAGTCCCAACCTGCCGACGCCGCGGTCCCGGCTACTTTAGGCACCGAGGCCGACCGCCTGCGCACGCAGTATAAGGCTCTGGGGGAGGAACAAAAGCACACCTACGGCGACAATCCGCCGGGCACCAAGCCGGTGGATTTCACCAAACTGGGAAGCCCCAGTGGCGCCACGGGTCAGGCGCCGGCTCCCGCTCCCGGTAAGGGCGCCGTTTCCCCACCCGGGGCTCCATCCGCCTCACCCTCGAAAAACGTGCCGGCAGGACCGTCGCCCGCACCCAACAGGGGCGCCGTCCCGCCGCCGGGCACTCCGAAGGTTACTCCGTCCACCGAGCCGTCCACGTCACCCTCGAAATCCCTGCCGGCCGGACCACAGACCACGCCCAACAGGGGCGCCGTCCCGCCGCCAGCCACGCCTAAAGTTACTCCACCCTCCACGCCGCCCGCCTCATCCCCGAAAACTGTGCCGGTCCCGCTGCCCGCAACACCCAAGAATTCGCCCTCGCCCTCCGGCGCTCCCGCGAAGAACCCGTCTGATGCCACTCGACGCTCGAATCAGTCCGCCGGCGGACCGCCGGGGGGGCAGCCCCGCTGATGAGCTACTCGGGCGAGCGAATCCTGCTCAGCAGCCAGCGCGAAGGCCAGGTTTCCCGGTTTCGTACCTGGGTATTCCTGGCGGTGCCCCTGGTGGCCATCTTGTTCCAGGTCTATGTCCCGATGTTTTTTCCCTTCCTGGGCTTCCTGGAGATGCCGCTCCTGGTGGTGGTCTACTTCGCGATCATGCGGCGCAATCAGATCAGCGGACTCACCATCGGAGCGCTGGTCGGCCTGGCGCAGGACTCGCTTTCCAAAAATCCATTAGGTATGTTCGGTATCGTGAAGACCCTGGTGGGCTACTTCGCCGCCTCGGTCGGCGTGCGCCTGGATGTCGAGCACGTGTTAATCCGCCTGTTGCTCGGCTTCTTCTTTTACGTGTTTCACCAGTTTCTGTACTGGGTGATGGCGCGCGCCCTGCTCGGCCAGCAGATGGTCTTCGACTGGGAGCGCACTGCGGTTCTCGCGATCCTGAATGCCGTGGTCGGTGTAGCCCTGTTCCACGTCCTCGACAAGTTGCGGGAGCCCGCGTAACGAAAGCTACTTCTTAGCGCTCGCCAGGCGCTTCAACTCGCCGTCGATCACGCTCTTGATCGCGTCCGGCGCCAGATCGCCGTTGTACTTCTGCCCGTTCACGAACACCGTAGGCGTGCCTTCCACTCCCGCCTTGTCGCCGTCCGCCTGGTCGCGCAAGACTGCTTTCCGGATGCCCTCGGAATCCAGGTCGGCGGTGAAGCGCTTCATGTCGAGGCCGATATCTTTGGCCCATCCGACAATCGATTGGCGCGACAATTTCTGCCGGTTGGCGAACATTACATCATGCATGGGCCAGAACTTGCCCTGCGCGTGTGCCGCGAGGCTTGCCGCCGCCGATATAGAAGCCTGAGGATGAGAGTCCAACGGATACTGTTTAAAAATCAGTTTGATGTCGTTGGGGTATGCCTTGAGAGTGGCATTGATTTGCGCCACAGCTTTGGAGCAGTAAGGACACTGGAAATCGGAAAACTCTACCAGGGTGATTCGCGCGTTTGCCGGACCCATCACTGGCGAACCAAGCGTGGGAATCGCTACCGGGTCGTCGAGTAGTTTGGGCGCCGGCCGCGATCCGAACTTTGACGCCTTCGATTCCGCGATCGCCGCAGTTTCGTTCTTACCAGCCTTGATCGCCCCTACAGTGATCGAGGCTAGCCCGCGGCTGAAGGAACAGTTCGGGTCCTTCACGCGGCACTCCGCCACTTTCATCTCGCACCCGCAGGAACACTCCTGCTTGCGCAAGGCGTTTAACGCAGCGGTCTTCTTTGCAGCAGTCAGTCCGGCAAAATCAACACCGGCCAAATTCGTGACTGTCTGCCACTCCTGAGCAAATAAAAGCGCCGCCCCACCCAACATTATTCCGAGGATCCACTTCGGCCTCGACTTCAGAGAAAGCATCCCTCTATTGTAACGGGGCGGCGCTCGAGCCGCGAGTTATATGGTACGCCCGCGGGTCAGAAACGCGATCAGCCAGATGACAAGGAACACGAAGAACAGGATCTTGGCGATTCCGACCGCTGCTCCCGCCAATCCGCCGAAACCCAGAACCGCGGCGATCAGGGCGAAGATGAGAAACATCAAGGACCAATGCAGCATTTAAAGCCTCCCGGTGCAGGTGCACCACCCATGACACTGCACCGCATCCACCAATGTGCGAATGTTCACCACACTTGCCGGGAACAATTGCGCGGCCGAAACCGTATCCATCCCAAGGAGAAACCATGAAAGCCAAGTACCTGCTGCTCGCTCCTGTCCTGGTCGCGCTCAGCGGCTGCGTAATTGAAGGCAGTCACGGAGGTCCGCTTCAATACTCCTCGGACAGTGTCGAGATGGACGATTCCGAATCGGTGCGGGTGGATCTGCGCATGGCGGCTGGCGACTTGCGGATCACCGACGGCGCCCCGAAGCTGCTGCGTGCGGATTTTGCATACGGCATTCCCTCCTGGAAGCCGGAAGTGCGCTACAACCGCTCCGGCAACCATGGCACCCTTACCATCGAACAGCCGGGAAAGACCCATACCACTACTCTCGGCGGGAATACCAAGTACCGGTGGGATCTGCAATTGAATAAGAAAATGCCGGTGGATCTATCCTTACACTTCGGCGCCGGCCAGGCGAGGCTCGATCTGGCCAGCCTGGATCTACGCGGTGTCTCGGTAGACATGGGTGTCGGCCAGCTGGACATGGATCTACGCAGTATGCCGAAACACAGTTACACCGTCGCCATCCACGGCGGCATCGGGCAGGCCACGGTTCGCCTCGCCGCGGATGCCGCAATTTATGCAGAGGCGCACGGAGGCATCGGCAGCATCACCGTCCGTGGCCTGCAGCACGAGAACGGGCACTGGGAAAGTCCATCCTACGAGAAGGCCGAAAACAAGATCCGCCTCGAAATCGACGGCGGCATTGGCGAGATTAAAGTGATCGCCGATTGAGGGCGGCAGTAAACCGATGCTAACCAATCACTGGCTTGCGGTTCCCACGGAGCACTGTAAACTTACATCCAAGTTGGTTGTTTGACATGGGGTCGTCGGCATTCAGTTGCAGACGGCCCTCCCGGCAAAGTACCCTCGAAAGGTGTCAACCACCGCCAGCGTCCTACGCACCCGATTCCGCAGCCAGCGGATCTCCCGATTTACCGAATCGGTCATTCGAGAGATGACCCGTCTGGCCGTGCATCACGGGGCCATCAACCTCGCGCAGGGCTTCCCGGACTTTCCGGCTCCCTCGATACTCAAGGACGCTGCCGCCCAGGCCATCGACGCCGATATCAATCAGTACGCCATCACCTGGGGCGCCAAGCCGTTTCGCAATGCCATCGCCGCCAAATACAAACGCACTTACGGAATCGAGTTCGACCCCGAGCGCGAGATCACGGTCTGCTGTGGGGCGACCGAAGGCATGATCGCCAGCCTGCTGGCAGTGCTCGATCCCGGTGACGAAGTGGTGCTTTTCGAACCCTTTTACGAAAACTACAGGCCCGATACGCAGCTTTGCGGCGCCACCTCGCGGTACGTCACCTTACGGGCGCCGGAGTGGACCTTCGACCCGGACGAACTGCGCGCGGCCTTCACCCCGCGCACCAAGGCGATCATACTCAATTCGCCCAACAATCCGACCGGCAAAGTTTTCTCTCTCGCGGAGTTGGAATGCATCGCCGGACTCTGCCAGGAATTCGATTGTCTCGCCATTACCGACGAGATCTATGAACACATCCTGTACGACGGCGAGGTACATGTACCGATCCTGTCACTTCCCGGAATGCGCGACCGTACCATCCTGGTCAATAGTATGAGTAAGACCTATTCGGTGACCGGCTGGAGGGTGGGTTGGGTACTAGCCTCACCCGACTTGACGGACTCCATACGCAAGGTCCACGACTTCCTGACCGTAGGCGCCGCCGCCCCGTTACAGCAGGCCGGAGTGGTGGCGCTCTCTTTGCCTGATGAATATTACGTTCATCTTTCAACCGAATACGCCGCGCGCCGAGACCATATCGTGACCACTCTGGAAACTGCAGGATTTAAGTGTTTTACGCCGCACGGCGCATATTATGTCATGACCGACATCTCTAACTTTGGTTATGCCGACGATGCTGCCTTCGTGCGGCATTTGATCACCCACCTCGGGGTGGCGGCGGTTCCGGGGTCGAGCTTTTTTGCACAAACCGGAACAGTTAACCAGTTTGTCCGCTTTTGTTTTTGCAAGAAATATGAGACGCTAGAATTGGCACGGCAACAGTTATATAAGCTCTAGTACTAAGACGACGCCTCAAGTGCGCCGCGCGGGAGAAAGCCAATGCTTCCAGAGTTCTTATTAACGGAAACAACGGTCCGCGAAGCCGGTACCGGGCCTGAATTGGCCTTAGGTGAACAACAGGGCGGGACGCTCGTTCTCACCCTCGGCATCACACGGATTATCGAACAGGAAAGCATCGATCTCTCCATCTGGGGTTCCGGAGACGGCTCCGACTGGGGAACGAAACCACTGGCCACATTCCCGCAGAAGTTCTATTGCGGTACCTACCAGATCATTGCCGACCTTTCCGGCCACCCGGACGTCAAGTTTCTGCGTGTGAAGTGGGCAGTCAACCGGTGGGGCAAGGGCGACCCCAAACCCTTATTCACCATTTACCTTTTCGCGCAGGCCCTGGAGCAGGAACTGGTGATGGGCGCCGCCTGATCGTACAAACAGCCTGATATACAAATAGCCTGTTATCCTAAGATCATACGCACACCACCGCTATGATCACTCGCGCCGAAGCCCTTGACCTCTTCCAATCCGACGATCTGATCGGGATCGGTATGGAAGCCGATCGCATTCGCCGGCAATGGCATCCCGAAGGCGTCGTCAGCTACATCATCGATCGCAATATCAACTACACCAACTTCTGCACTGAGTATTGCAGCTTCTGCGCCTTCTATCGCGCGCCGGGTTCGCCGGAAGGCTACATCCTGCCGAAGGAAGTCATCTACGAGAAGATCCAGGAGACGCTCGATCTGGGCGGCACCGGCGTGCTCATGCAGGGCGGCCTCCACCCGGATCTCAAGATCGAGTGGTACGAGGATCTCTTCAGCAGCATCAAGGCACGCTATCCGATTCACCTGCACTGCCTCTCCGCGCCGGAAGTGACCAACATCGCCGACGTCAGCAGCCTGAGCCTGCGCGACACCATCGCTCGCCTGCGTGATTCCGGCCTAGACTCGATTCCCGGCGGCGGAGCGGAGATTCTGGACGATGCCGTACGCCATCGCATTAGCCGTCTCAAGTGCGGCACACAGGACTGGCTGGACGTTCACCGCACCGCGCATCAATTGGGAATGCGGACCACCGCCACTATGATGTTCGGCTGCGGCGAAACCCTGGAACAGCGCATGAACCATCTGGAACTGGTGCGCAACCTTCAGGAAGAGACCGGCGGATTCACCGCCTTCATCCCCTGGACGTTCCAACGCGAGAACACCTCGCTCGGCCGCTTCGTCAAAGAAGAAGCGACCGCCGTCGAGTATCTGCAAACGCTGGCCATCAGCCGCATCTATCTCGACAACTTCGACAATGTGCAATCCAGTTGGGTGACGCAGGGCCTGAAGACCTGCCAGATGGGCCTGCGCTTCGGCGGCAACGATGTGGGTAGCATCATGATCGAGGAGAACGTCGTCTCCGCCGCCGGCGCCCACCACCGCGCGAGCGAAGAGGAACTGCGCCGCATCATCCGCGACGCCGGCTTCGTTCCCAAACAGCGCGACACACTGTACCGCACCTACTTCCTGAATTAATGAAGACCCGTTGGGGAAGCGTGGAGTACAGCCTCTCCTACAGCGAAGTCAAACAAAGAATAATCGGCCGCCGATGAACGCCGATCAACGCGGATAGAAATCTCCATGCTGTCTTCCATCTGCGTTCATTCGCGTTGATCGGCGGCCAATGTGCTTCTTTCACAGACTCGTCGGGGAGCGTTGTAAGAAGTTACGCGAGACCCCAGACTAGACGTCCACCACATACACCTGAGTCACGCCGGTCTGGTCGCTGGCAAATGCGACCTTCGATTCGTCGCGGCTCCAGCTGGGATGCGGGTGGGTATGCTGCGGGCCGTACACCGTATCCACTGCATTCTCCATCCAACTGAGCGTGTTGCGCGCCTGGGCGAAATCCTCCGCCAGCGCGTAGCTCGATTTGTGCCACTGCGAGCCCTGGTTGCTCGACCCGGAAAGGCACAACTGCCGACGCGCGCCGCTGGACGCGTCGATGATCTGCAGTCCCTCGTCGGGATGGTTGGTATCGCACAGGACACGCCGCCCGGCGCGGTCGGGAGCGATATGCCACGCATTGTAATTGGCGATCGTACGGATCGAGCGCGTCGTCCAATCCATGGCACAGAGCGCACGCGGCCAGACCGTGAACACCAGATCGCCGGTGGCGCCGAGAAACGTCTCGTGCACGATGAACTGATCGTTGCCGTGTTCGTAGAGACACTCCAGGCCCGTACCGTCGCGACGCACGCGATGCATGCGCGGCGCAGGATCGCCCGAGAACTCGATCCACCCGGGCTCCAGCGGATGGAACTGCGGATGAATCACCGTGCGCGGGAACGGAATCTCCGTCGACGAAGTGCCGTCGAAGCGGCTGACCACCAGGCCCCGCTTCGGCGCGCCGCACGCCTGCCCCGCGAAGGCAGCGGTCAGCCAGCCGCCATCCGGACTGATCGAACACTCACCAAGCTGCATGCCCGCGAAGGCAAAGATCCGGCGCTCTTCGAGCGTCCCGCGCCCGATGGCCCACAGTTCCCCGCCCTGGGTGCCCACGCGAGTCACTACCAGCGTTTCGCCGTCGGGATGCAGCGCCGCCGAATACGGGTGAATGGCCGCACCGTGGGTCAGTTGCCGGGTCTCACCACTCCCCAGCGAGAGCTCGAACAGTTGTGCATCGCCCGTACGGTAGCTGGTGAAGAACATTTCCCCATCGCCCGGAAAGAACGAACTCTGCAGGAAATACGTCGGATGATTGATGTGCGGCCCATCCGTGAGCTGACGAATCATGCCCGGCCCAGATAAAGATCGCGCCCCGCGGCGAGCGCGGCGATCTTGCGGTCGGCGATCGATCGTTTGAGCATCCAGAAGCCGCAATCGGGATGGATCCAGCCCACACGTCCGGCACCCAGTACACCCTCGGCGCGCTCGATGGCGCGCGCGATTTCCTCCGCGGTCTCGATGTGGTTGACCTTCACGTCGATCACGCCGATACCGATCCGAATCTTCGGATCGACCCCCTTCAAAGGCTCCAGATCTTCCGGCGGGCGGTGGGCCATTTCGAGTACCAGGTGATCCACGTGCAGCTGGTTGAGGAAGTTCACCAGGGTGCGCCACTCGCCCTTCTGAATGGTCTGTCCACCGTAATTGCCGAAACACAAATGCACGGCGCGCGTGCCGTGAAAGGCATCCAGCACGCAATTGATGGCGGCGGCAGCCAGGGGAGCGTCGGCGGGATTGCCCGGAATGTTCGCCTCGTCGATCTGCAGGCAGTCGCAGGGCAGCCCCGCCGCCTGCTGCGCCAGAACACTCGCGATTCCCATCAGAAGCGTGTCGAAATCCCGGTAGTGGTTGTCGAGCAGGGTACGCGCCAGCATGTAGGGACTGGTGACGGTGAACTTGAAAGGTCCTCCCGAGACGCCGGCGGCGAGTTCGCAATCGGCCAGCAGATTGAGCGAGCCTTCGCCGAGCGCCTGCTCTACAACACCCGCGGCCTTGCGCCGGAACTTCATGGCGCTCTTGCGCGCGAAAGACTCGTGATCGCTGCGCCCCACCTGGGAGCGTATTCCGGACATGGGCCGGATGAAATATTCGATCATCCCGTTGGTATCCGGATGATTGACGTCGAAGCGATAGAGTTCGCCGTCCGTGGGCAGGTCGATGCGCGCCTGGCGTTGGGTATCGAACACGACGCGTGTGGCGTCGAGCCGCGCCTGTTCGCTGGGAAGCGCCGGCAGCCAGTCGGGAACGGGGTAGCTGCCGACCGTGGTAGTGAGTATGGAGGGTTTAGACGACATAGGGAGCCCGGTATTTGGCACGCGATAGATATTGATTGCCTTCGGCGGCGCCTTCGCCCGTGAAGCGGCCCTTGGCGGCATCCACGGAGAGTTTGCGGCCCGCGCGATAGCTCGCGTTCGCGAGGTGGCACAGGTCGGCGCTCATCACGCCAATGGCGACATCGGCGTGCAGATCTTTGTAATTTCGTGAGCGGCAGGCGGCCAGAAAGTTCGCCATGTGGGGCGGAGTATCGCCGCCGGCGTCCTTCTTCACCTCCATGACCAGCTCGTCCTTATCGCCCTTGTAGACCTTGTAGCCGTCGCCATCGATTTTCATCCAGCCGTCGGCGCCGAGGAAGAGATTCCCAACGTAGTTGCCGCCGCCCTTGACGATATTGCCTTCGCCGCCGGTGAAGATGCCGCGGACTTCAAACTGGATCTCTTTGTCACCGTAATCGAAGGTCGCGAATTGGGTATTGGGCGTCTCCTGGTCGTCGGTGTAGACGTACTTTCCGCCGGTAGAGACCACACTCTTGGGCCACGTCACTTCGCCCAGGCCCCAGCGCGCGATATCCATTTCATGGACGCCCTGATTGCCGATGTCGCCATTGCCCGTGTCCCAGAACCAGTGCCAGTTGTACTTGAAACGCAGCGCGTTGAAGGGGCGCATGGGCGCGGGACCCAGGAACATGTCCCAATTGACGCCGGGCGGGACCGGCGCGTCGTCGGCGTGCTTGATGGAGGGGCGCCGCTTGAAGCAGAGTCCCTTGGCGAGGTAGACCTTGCCGATGATGCCTTCGTTCAATTGCTGTACAGCTTGGATCTTGTACACCTGGCTGCGGCTCTGCGAACCGATCTGCACCATGCGGCCCGTCTTGCGCGCCACTTCGATCATGCGCTCGCCCTCGTGGACGTTGTAACAGGCGGGCTTTTCGCAATAGACATCCTTGCCGGCCTG
>Ga0157376_10002512_pt1 | contig 12432 bp, 14 predicted proteins | sample M45metaG_FD_121801 | JGI IMG/M metagenome (GOLD analysis project Ga0157376, IMG submission 121801) | Miscanthus rhizosphere microbial communities from Kellogg Biological Station, Michigan, USA - M4-5 metaG | ecosystem: Host-associated > Plants > Roots > Rhizosphere > Soil | place: USA: Michigan... | reverse complement strand
GTGCGACGGCAAGAACTGGTTCGGCTGGCCGTGCGACGAGGAACTCGAGAAGATCCGCCTCGAGTACCCGCTGGCGCCGCCGGACAAGCAGAAGGAAATCGTCGAACGGCTGCAGAAGCGCTTCTACGAGGTCGTTCCGTACATCCCGGCCGGTCAATTCTTCGCGCCGATCGCCTATCGCAAGAATCTGTCCGGCATCCTGGAGACTCCGCGGCTCGTACTCTGGAACATCGAGAAGAAGTAGAACCTATCTCAAAACTGGCTGCGCGGCCCCATCGCTTTCCCTCCGCGGACCCCGCGTAGCGCGGCGGTTCGGGCGACGACATGCATGTCTTCCTGATTCGCCGCTTGCTCGCGGCCGTTCCGGTGATCATCGTCGTCACGGTTTTCGTCTTCGCGCTGCTGCACCTCGCGCCCGGCGATCCGGCGGCGATCATCGCGGGCGACCTCGCCACGGCGGAGGACGTCGCCAAGATCCGCGCCAGGCTGGGGCTCGACCAGCCGCTGCTCATCCAGTTCTTCACGTGGGTCGGCCAGCTCCTGCGCGGCGACCTCGGCAATTCGATCTTCTCCGCCCATCCCGTGTCGGAGCTGATCGGCCAGCGCCTGGAGCCGACGCTGGCGCTGACGGCAATGACCCTCTTCATCTCGGTCGTGTTGGCGGTGCCGCTCGGCGTCATCGCGGCGTGGCGCGTCGGCTCGTGGGTCGACCGCGCCGTGATGGGCTTCGCGGTGTTCGGCTTCTCGGTGCCCGGATTCGTCATCGGGTACGTGCTGATCTGGCTCTTCGCGATCGAGCTCGACTGGCTGCCGGTGCAGGGCTACACGCCGCTCGCCAAGGGCTTCTGGCCGTGGCTCTCCAACATCGTCCTCCCCAGCGTCACGCTCGCGCTCGCGTACATGGCGCTGATCGCGCGCATCACGCGGGCGGCGATGCTCGAGACGCTGAACCAGGACTACATCCGCACCGCGCACGCCAAGGGCCTCGCCACCCGCGACGTACTGATGGGGCACGCGTTGCGCAACGCCGCGGTGCCGATCGTGACCGTGATCGGCATCGGCGTCGCGTTGCTGATCGGCGGCGTGGTCGTCACCGAGAGCGTGTTCGCAATTCCGGGCCTGGGACGCCTGACGGTCGACGCGATCCTGCGCCGCGACTATCCGGTGATCCAGGGCATCATCCTCGTGTTCTCGGGCGCGTACGTGGTCGTCAACCTGGTGGTCGACATGCTCTACACCGTGCTCGATCCACGGATCCGGTATTGATTCGTGGCGACGGCGATCGCGGCCGCAAAAACCTCCGTACCGCCGCGGGCACGTGGGCGCGTCGGCGCATTTCTTCGCCGCCATCCGACGGTGGCGATCGGCGGCGCGCTGCTCATCGCGATCGTGCTGGCGTCGATTGCCGCGCCCTGGCTCGCCACCGTCGATCCGATTTCGATCGACCCGTCCCATCGGCTGCGCAACCCGTCGGCCGACAACTGGTTCGGCACGGACCGGTTCGGACGCGACTTGTACAGCCGCGTCGTCTATGGCGGCCGCGTCTCGCTCGTCGTCGGACTGTCGGTGGCGGGGCTCGCCACGCTGATCGGATTGACGATCGGCCTCATCAGCGGCTATCTGCGCGCGGTGGACCGGGTCGTGATGCGGGTGATGGATGGAATGATGGCGATTCCCGCGATCATGCTGGCCATCGCGTTGATTGCACTCTCCAAGGCGAGCATCCTCATCGTGATCGTCGCCGTGACGCTTCCCGAAGTGCCGCGGGTCGTGCGTCTGGTGCGCAGCGTCGTGCTGACCATTCGCGAGCAGCCCTATATCGAGGCGGCGACGGCGATCGGCACGAGCGTGCCGCGCATCATCGTGCGCCACCTGCTGCCCAATGCGCTGCCGCCGCTGATCGTGCAGGCGACCTACATCTGCGCGTCGGCGGTGCTGATCGAGGCCGCCCTGAGCTTCCTCGGCGCCGGCACGCCACCGGAAATTCCGAGCTGGGGCAACATCATGGCCGAAGCCCGGCCCTATTTTCAATTGAAGCCGTGGATGGTCTTGCTGCCCGGCGCGTTCCTGGCCGTGACGGTGCTCGCGATCAATCTCGTCGGCGACGGGCTGCGCGACATGCTCGATCCGCAACTTGCGCGGCGGATGTGATGAGGGGAACATGAGCGCCGCCGGGCCGCCCCAAGGCGCTCATCGCGCCCCCTCGGGGGGCAGCGCAGCGGCCGAGTTGGCCAATGAGGCCGCAAGCGTGGGTGCCGTAACCATTCCGGTCCTGGCGGTCAGCGATCTGCGTACGCATTTCCACACGCGCGACGGCGTGGTCAAGGCCGTGGACGGCGTGTCGCTGTCGCTCGACCGCGGCGAAACGCTCGGCGTCGTAGGCGAGAGCGGTTGCGGCAAGTCGGTCACCGCACTGTCGGTGATGCGCCTCGTGCCTCCGACGGCGGGGCGCATCGTCGCCGGAAGCATCCGCTTCGAAGGCACCGAGCTCCTGACACTCGATCCGGACGCCATGCGCGCGATCCGCGGGAACCGGATCGGCATGATCTTCCAGGAGCCGATGACGAGTCTCAACCCGGTCATGACGGCGGGACGGCAGATCGCGGAAACGGTCGCCTTGCACCAGCATCTGCCGCGGAGCGCGGCGTTCGACCGGGCGATCGAAATGCTCACGCTCGTGAAGATCCCCGATGCGAGGCGGCGCGCCGGCGAATATCCGCATCAGCTCTCGGGTGGGATGCGGCAGCGCGTGATGATCGCGATCGCAATGGCTTGCACGCCGACCATCCTCATCGCCGACGAGCCGACGACGGCGCTCGACGTCACGATCCAGGCGCAGATCCTCGACCTGATGCTTGAGATGAAGGAGCGCACGGGCGCCGCCGTCATGCTCATCACGCACGATCTCGGGGTGATCGCCGAGACGGCGCAACGCGTGGTCGTGATGTACGCGGGCCGCAAGGTCGAGGAGGCACCGGTGAAGGCGTTGTTCGCGCGTCCCCGGCATCCGTATACGCGCGGCCTGATGGCGTCGATCCCGCGGCTCAATCGCGCGGCGGACGATTCAGTCGGTTCCCATCGCCTGACCGAGATCCCCGGTGTCGTGCCATCGCTCATCGGCATGGCGGAGGGCTGCACGTTCGCTCCGCGCTGCGGCTATGCGAGTGAACGATGCCGGATCGCGTATCCGCCGGAGATCGAAGCGGCGCCGGGTCATTTCGTCGCCTGCTGGAACCACGACACGTTGCCGGAGCTCGTATGATCCCCCCGAACGGTGCTGCGCACCGCACCCCCCAGGGGGCGAGTGCCTTGGGGCGGCCCGGCGGCACACTCGTGCCTGAGCTCGACGTCGCCTCGCGGCCCGTGCTCGAAGTCGACGCACTGGTGAAGCACTTTCCGGTGCACGGCGGCTTCCTCGGCCGCGAAGTCGGCAGGGTGCAAGCGGTGGATGGGGTGTCGTTCAGCCTTGCCGCCGGCGAGACGCTGGGCCTGGTCGGTGAAAGCGGGTGCGGGAAATCGACGACCGGCAAGGCAATCCTTCGTCTCATCGAACCCACCAGCGGCACGATCACGCTGGAGGGCGATGACATCACGCGACTCGATCGCGCCGCGATGCGTCCGCGCCGGCGCCGCCTGCAAGTAATCTTTCAGGATCCCTACGCATCGCTCAATCCGCGGATGAATGCCGGCGATATCGTCGGCGAGCCATTTCGCAATTACGACATCGCGTCGGATGGCGGGCAGACGGAGCGCGTTGCGCGGCTCTTCGCTCGCGTCGGCCTGCGGCCCGACCAGATGCGCAAGTACCCGCATGAATTTTCCGGCGGCCAGCGGCAGCGGCTGGGCATCGCGCGGGCGCTCGCCGTCGAGCCCAGGGTCATCGTCTGCGACGAACCGGTCTCGGCGCTCGATGTGTCGGTCCAGGCGCAGGTCATCAATCTGCTCATGGACCTGCAGGCAGAGTTCGGTCTTTCGTATCTCTTCATCGCGCACGACCTCGCAGTCGTCGAGCACATCTGCCACCGCGTCGCTGTGATGTATCTTGGCCGCATCGTGGAGCTCGCGCCACGCCGCGCACTGTTCGCCCATCCCCAGCATCCCTACACGGAGGCGTTGCTGTCTGCCGTGCCGGTACCTGACCCCGACCCGGCGATCCGGCGCGAGCGCATCATTCTTCCCGGCGACGTGCCGAGCCCCATCAATCCGCCGGCGGGCTGCCGGTTTCACACGCGCTGCCCGTACGTGTTCGACCGCTGCCGGAGCGAGTCGCCGGAGTTGCGCGAGATCTCACCCGGCCATCACGTCGCCTGCCACCTGCGTTAGCGACAGGGACGCCCCCATGACACATTGGAGAAACGAAAGATGGATCTGATTCTGCGCAGTGGGCGGGTGATCGACCCTGTGCTCGGCCTAGACGCGACGCGCGACGTGGGCTTTGCGAACGGTGTCGTCGCCGCCGTCGAATCGCGGATCGCCGAGAAGGCCGATGAGGAGCACGACGTCGCGGGTGCCATCGTCACGCCCGGCATGATCGACCTGCATACCCATGTCTACTGGGGAGGCACGTCGATCGGCGTCGAGGCCGAGCCGATCGCACGCCGGAGCGGCACGACGACTTTTGTCGACGCCGGCACCGCCGGTCCGGCCAATTTCCCTGGTTTCCGGAGGCACGTCATCGAGCGGTCGCCGGTACGCATCCTTGCCTATCTCAACGTTTCGTTCGCGGGCATCTTCGCTTTCAGCCGCACCGTGATGGTCGGCGAATCATCCGACTTGCGGCTTCTCGACCTCAACGAATGCGTGCGCGTGGCGCGGGAGAATCGTGACCTGATCGTGGGCATCAAGGTGCGCGTGGGCCGTGGCGCCGGCGGCGCAAGCGGCGTCGCGCCACTCGACATGGCGCTCGAGGTTGCGGAAGAGCTTGGATTGCCGGTGATGGCGCATATCGACCATCCACCGCCGAGTCGCAAGGAGGTGCTGGAACGATTGCGCCCGGGAGACGTGCTCACCCATTGTTATCGACCGTTTCCGAATTCGCTGTTGCGCGGTGACGGCGGCGTGCGCGAGGAAGCACTGGTCGCCCGCGAGCGCGGCGTGACCTTCGACATCGGCCACGGCGCCGGCTCGTTCGGCTTCCATGCGTGCCGCGGCCTGCTCGCGGCCGGTTTCAGGCCCGACGTCATATCGAGCGACGTGCACGTGCTCAACGTCGACGGCCCCGCGTTCGATCTCCTCACTACGATGTCCAAATTCCTGGTGCTTGGAGTCGACCTGAATGCGCTGGTGGCTGCGGTGACCGCCGCTCCGGCGAAGGCGATTCGCCGTCCTTCGCTAGGCACGCTGGCGGTTGGCAGCGAAGGCGACGCGACCGTCATCGATATCGAGCGCGGCGCATTCGAGTTTCATGATACGCAGGGTGAGCGCCTTGCAGCGGATCAGCGCCTGCGGCTGCAAGGAATGGTGGTCGCCGGAAAATGGTGGCAACCCGGAACTGCCAGCAACGAGCCGCCAGGGAAGTGACGGCCCAGACCGCGCCGGCTTGGATGCCGGCGCAATCCAGGTTGGAGATGAGCGCTACGAGCGCCGATCGTCGTCGCGCAGTTGCACGCGGACGTTCGCGGCCAGCTGGTCGAGACCGCGCTTCAAGTCCGCGTCCTCACGGAAGCTCAGCCGGCCATCCGCCATGTACGTATGCTCCTTCGCCTCGATGCCCTCGAGCTCGCGATACAGACGACGGGCTTCGCGGTTGGTGAGCCGGCCGTCGCGCAATCCACGCTCGATCCGCGCCCTGATGCGGGATTCGCGTTCGTTGACACTCAAAGACCGATCGTCCCAGCGGTCGGAATACTGGGAAGAGTACTGCACAGGAACGACTGCCGAACGATTGACCTGAACGGTCGTCGTCTCTGCGGCGGCGCCACCCGATGCGAGCAGGGTCGCAGTTGCAAGTGCGATCAACGTGCTTCTCATGGCAAACCTCCTTGTCTTCTGCCGGCACCGATGTGCGCCGGACCTTGCCATAAACGTCGGGAGACACGGACGTGTTGACGACGCATCTATCTCCATTTGTAAGCCCGGAGCGCAAACCGTTCCGGCAGCCACGCCCGACATTTTGTCGGACGTCTCCTACGCAATTCGCGACCCGACAACCGATGCCCCGCGACGACTGCATATGGCTACATTTGCCGCACCGCAGTATTCAAAGCAGAATGGAAATTTTTCGCGCGCCTCTTCGACGCCATGCGCGTCACTCCGGGGCGCAGTCCAAGGAGTCAAGCAACCATGTTCAACTTGAACCCCCTCCCGCCGCAGATCGATCCGAGCGTGGTGCAGAAACTCGTCCGCGCGGAGCCCGCGACCATCGGCCATTTTCGCAATTGGGGGTTCATGGATCCGGGGATCAAGGCGATGCAGCAGGACGTGCGCATCGCCGGAATCGCCGTGACCGTTCATCAGCCAGGGGTCGACGGCACCATCGTCGGGTATGCACTGGGACAGCTTCGACCAGGCGATATTCTGGTCGTCGACCGTTGCGGCGACATGCGGCATGCGGGCTTCGGCGGGCTGGTCGCCTATGCGGCGAAGGTTGCCGGGGTGGCGGGCGTGATCGTCGACGGGGTGATCACGGATATCGGCGAGATACGTCAACACGGAGTCCCGGTATGGTGCCGCGGCTTGTCTGCCATCACCAGCAAGCGGATCGGTCTGGCGGGTACGTTCTGCATGCCGATATCCTGCGGCGGCGTGGCGGTTCGGCCCGGGGACGTGATCATCGCGGATGAATGCGGCGTGGTCGTCATGGATCCTGCCGAGGCCGAGGCGGCAGCCGACCGCGCGATCGCCATGCAGGAAGCGGAGGCGAAATCGCGTGCCCGCCTGGACGCCGGTGAGAAGCTTCCTGACATCTCGGGCGCGACCAAAATGCTGGAAGAGGTGATGGCCAGACAGTCTGGAAAACAGTAGAGGAGTCGGCCGTATTCTCACCGCACGAAAACGCTCGGAGACAGAGCTTCGTCCCGCGATTACTTCGGCGCGCGGGGCGCGGCAGGCTTTCGTGCGACTTCGACGCCGGCAATCGCCTCCATCGGAAGGATCACGGCCGACAGATCCTTCGCCCCATGACCGAGGCCCTCCGCTTCGATGTAGCATTGCTGCGCGAGGCTCGGAAGAAGCATGCGTACCCCGACCGCCTTCGCCGTTGCGGTCACGCATTCGAGATCCTTTATCATCATCGACAGCGCCGAACCCGGAACGTAGTTGCCGGGCAGGAAATGGTTCGGCACGACGCGCTCGAGCGTGTTGCTGCGTGCCGAGCTCGCATGAAGCACTTCGTAGAGTTGCGCCGGGTCGAGCCCCAGGCGCGTTCCGAGAACCATGGCCTCGGCGATCAACACGTGCAGCGTCCCCGTGATGAGATTGTTGCAAAGCTTGGCGGCAAGTCCGCTTCCTACGCCACCGAGGTGGAATACGTGGCGACCGACGGCGTCGAATACCGGACGCGCACGCGAGAAATCGTCCGCGCTTCCTCCGGCCATGATCGAGAGCGTCGCCGCGGCCGCCCCGCCGGGGCCTCCGCTCACCGGCGCATCGAGGAACCCGATGCCGCGCTCGGCGAGACCGGCGGCGATGCGTTGCGCCGTCGCGGGATCGATGGTGGCGAAGTCGATGCACAGCATGCCGCTCGCTCCGGCGCCGAGCGCCCCATCGTCGCCCATGAAAACGTCGAGCGAATGCTGCGGCGTCACGCGACACGAGCAGAGAACGTCAACCTCGCTCGCCACCTCCCGCAGCGACGCTGCCGCACGCGCGCCCGCGGTGCGCATCCGCGCCACCGTCGCGGCATCGCGGCCATGGACGAGCACGTCGTGTCCTGCCCGGAGCAGGTTGGCTGCCATCGGCGCCCCCATCAGTCCGAGCCCAACGAATCCGATCTTCATCGATATTCTCCTTGTGCGGCGCCGCTCGCGCAGCATTGACGCCATTGTGGCGACCTGCGCCAGGCCTCGAGCAGGACCAAGTCTATGACACGCGAGCGGATGGCGGTGGTGATCGGCGGAGGCAACGGGATTGGCGAGGCGACATGTCGGCTGATGTCGGCACGCGGTTGGCACGTGGTGGTCGCCGATTGCGACGCGCCCGCCGCCCTGCGCGTCGCACGCGATATCGGCGGGGCGGCCGTCGAGATAGATCTCTGCGATGCGGAAGGCGTCGAGCGCGCCGCGGCCGAGATGTTCGATGCGCAAGGCGTGCCCACCGCTCTGGTCGTCGCTGCCGCGGTTTTTCAGGATGTGCTTCCGCCGGAGGCGTTGCCGCTCCCGATGTGGGAGCGCACGCTAGAGGTCAATCTGACGGGCACGTGGCTCGCCAATCGTTCGTTCGGGGTACGCATGGCCGCGCACGGTGGCGGGAGCATCGTCAATATCGCATCGATCGCCGCGATCGCGTCCATGCCTGTGCACGCCTATGGAACGAGCAGCGGCCGTCGTAGCGCTGACGCGCAACCTCGCCGGTGAATGGGGACGCGCCGGGGTGCGCGTCAACGTCGTGTCGCCTGGGTCCACGCTCGTGCCGCGCGTGGAAGCGCGCATCCAGTCCGGCCGTTACGCTGCCGACCCCGCGGAGTTCACGGCACTCGGCCGCATGGTGCGGCCCAACGAGGTGGCCGAAGCGATCGAGTTCCTGGCTTCCGAGCGCGCGTCCGCGATCACCGGCGTGAATCTCGTGGTGGACGCGGGTTGGGACGTTGCGTCGACGTGGGCGCAGTTCGGCGGCGTGCGCGCCGCCCCGCCTCGTCATTCGTCGTAGGCCGACTCCAGTACACGGCGCGTCGCCTGCACCGCGAGCTGCAGCCGCTCCGGCGCCGGCATCGTTCGCGACAGCGTCGCGCGCGGGATCTCGAGGGCCACCGGAATGCCGACCGGCAGCGCACGCAAGAGACCGATGAGGTCGATCGCGCCTTCGCCTGGAAAGAGCCGCTCGCGAGTCGCCGCATGGAGGAGCGCCTCGCGGTCCATGCTCCGCTCCGCGGGTGCGTCGCATAGCTGCACATAGCGAAACCACGATCGCGGCAGCAGCGCAAGGTCCTCGAGGAGGCTGCCCGAGCGATCGAAGTGCAGCGCATCCACCGCGATGCCGAGCGTGGGGTTCGCCACGGCACGTAACAGGCGTGCCGCATCGTTCACGCCCGAGATCGTCATCCACGTTACGAACTCGATGTCGACCGTCAGCCCGAATCGTTGCGCTGCGTCGCACAGCGCGGCGAAGCGATCGGCGAGGCGCCTTTCATCCGGGTCGTCGCCGGTGGCGAGCACATGGCGCGCACCGAGCTCCGCTGCTGCTTCGAAAAAGGGGGCGAAGGCCGCGAGATCGGTCGACGGAACGAGGCGCGCGCCGCTTGCATCCAGCACTTTGACGCCGGTGTCGCGCAGGCAGGCGAGCGTTTCGCGCCGAAGCGCCGGACTCTCGAGGAGCGGCGCGGGATCGCGCCCCGGCTGGCCGTTGAGGAGCCGCACTCCGACGAAGTCGAATCCGGCATCCGCCGCCGCCCCGACCATGGCGGGCGGCGCGAGCTCCGGAACGGTGTAGTACGAGAGTGAAAGCGGTATCGCGGCGGCCTTCACTTATCGGACGTTCCGGCCGGCTCGGACCTCGTAGGTGCCCGCAACCGGATCGTAGTAGCGGCGCTCGGCGTTGTAGGCACCGTTCACGACGGTGATGCCGTACGTGCCCTCGTCGAGCGCGGTAAAGCTGTGGATGTCCGAGGGCGGCGCCACGATCGCAAAATCGCCGCGCGCGAGCACGGCGTCGTCCTCGACATGCAGGTCTGCGACGCCGGGAACGCGGCCATCGTCGGCGCGCGAATAGACGATGTGTCGCAGCCGTCCGCGATAGACTGACAGCGTTTCCCAGATGCCGTGGTCGTGCGCCGGAATCGTGCGTCCCTTCGGCACTTCGTAGATCAGGATCGACACCTCGCCGTCGTAGTACAGGTAGCGGGAGAACGCGACGTTGTTTCCCTGTCTCTCGACGCCGCGCTCGAGAAGGTCGGGTTCCTGCATCAGCGTCGCGAGCGCGGCGCGGATGCCGGGTGCAATCGCTGCGCTGTTGTTTCCATGCTCGGCAATCGCAGCGATGATGGCTTGCGCGCAATCGCGAACCGCGGCGGTCGAAGTCATGGCTTGGGCGCTCTCTCGGGTGCCTTGCGTGGCAAATGATTCTTGAGGCTGAACGATACGCCGCCGTCCACCATGAGCTGGTGGCCGGTGGTGTAGCGCGCCCTGTCGGACGCGAGGAAGGCGACCGCTTCGGCGACGTCCTCGGCGGTGCCGAGCGAGCCGACCGGGACGACCCCACCGCGCATCGCGCGGACTTCTGCGTTCTCGTAGATCGGTGCGCTCATTCCGGCGTCGATGAATCCCGGTGCGACGGCGTTCACGCGGATGCCGTGTGGCCCGAGGGCCAGGGCGAAATGCTGCGTCAGAAGCGCTACGGCGGCTTTGGAGGCCGGGTAGGCACCCGCGTCGGAACTCGGTGCGATGGCGTTGAGCGACGTGATGTTGACGATCGCGCCCGAGCCGCGCGCGATCATGCGCCGCGCCACCGCTTGCGTGACGATGAACGTGCCGGTCAGGTTTACGTCGATCACCTTGCGGAAATCCGCGACGCTGTGCGTAAGAATCGGTCCGAAGCGCACGATGCCGGCGTTGTTGACGAGGACATCGGGAATATCGCCGAAGGCGTCGAGCACGGCTTCGATTGCCGCTTCGTCAGTGATATCGGCCGCAAAGGAGACAGCATTGGGAAGCCGGCTCGCCTGCGCCCGCCCGGCCGCGTCGTCGGTGTCGACGATCGCGACACGATAGCCATCCTGCGCAAGTCGGTGAGCGATGGCGGCGCCGAGGCCGCCGGCCGCACCGGTGACGAGTGCCGATTTCATGGGATGAAGTATAGTACCGGGGTTCAATGGTCCCCGCCGCGTCGAGTGAAAGTTATCCTCAGTAACGCTGCCGGGCAACCCGTCGCCGGCCGACGCGCCCGCGTTACGACAATTCGAAAACGGCTGGTTAGAAGGAGGAGCTCGAGATGGCAGTGACCCAACGCACGCGCGCAGTTCTGGCGGCTCTCGTACTCGGCGCGCTGACGGCGACACTCGCGTTCGCGCAAACGCCGACGCGCCTGGTGATGGCGGGGTCGTCGTCCGGGGGCACCGCGCACCTGTTTTTCGCCTCGCTGGCACCACTGCTCAACAAGTACGTGCCGGGAATGGAGGCGAGCGCGCGCACCGGAGGCGCGGTCGAGAATGTGGCGCTGCTCGAGCGTGGCGGCGTCCAGATCGCCGTAGCCGGTCCGGGAGACGCGCAGGCGGTGCTTGGCAAGGAGGGCCTCGAGAAGTCGCGCCTTCGGACAGTCTTCGGCATGTTCCATATTCCGTTCCACATCGTCGTCCCTGCGGATTCGTCGATCAAGTCGTTCGCGGACTTGAAGGGCAAGCGCGTATCGGTCGGCATTCGCGCCGGCGGCGAGGCGAACCTCTTCCTGCGGCTGCTCGAGCTCTACGGCATGAAGGAAAGCGACGTGAAGATCGAGTTCCTCGGCAAGGGCGAGGGAACCGCGGCGTACAAGGACGGCAGCGTGGACGCGATAACGTTCCTGTGTCCGCTGCCCTGCCCCGTCGTCACGGAGCTCGCGACCCACCCGCGCGGTGTGAAGATCGTGTCGTTCAGCGACGCCGAAATCGCGAAGATCCGCGAGAAATATCCGTGGTACAGCCCCTATACGATCGAGAAGAGCTGGTACACGAACGCACTCAAGGGCGACGCCAGGGACGTGCCCACGTTCACCGAATGGATCTACGTCGCGGCGCGCGACGACTTCCCCGCCGAGACGGCGTACCAGATTGCCAAGGTGCTCGGCGACCATCACGACGAGATGGTCGCCGCGTTCAAGGCGGCGAACTCTTCCACGGCCGAGAACACCGCCAAGTACCCCGGCTTCAAGCTGCATCCAGGCACCGAGCGGTATCTGAAGGAAAAGGGCCTTCTGAAGTAGCGGCCGCGTGGTGATTGCCGAGGTTGGCAAAAGCGTGATCGCCGAGGCCGACAAGCCCGCGCCCGCCGGGGAGGACGTACCGGCGCCGCGGGACACGGCGACGCGCATCGTCGCCGCGATCGCCAAGACCGTCGCGCTCGCGATGGCGGCGTTTCAGCTTTATACGGCGATCACCGTCAGCTTCTCGCCGATGATGCAACGCAGCCTGCACCTCGCGTTCGCGCTGTGCCTGCTTTTCCTTATCACGCCGACACGGCCGCGGTCCGGCAGCGTCGATCTCGCATTGCGATGCCTCGCCGCGGCGTTGTCGGTGCTCGTGACCGTCTACGCAGCGGTCGAGTTCACCAATCCGGGCATCTTCCGCGCCATCGACCCGACGCGGCT
>Ga0157376_10002510_pt1 | contig 12435 bp, 10 predicted proteins | sample M45metaG_FD_121801 | JGI IMG/M metagenome (GOLD analysis project Ga0157376, IMG submission 121801) | Miscanthus rhizosphere microbial communities from Kellogg Biological Station, Michigan, USA - M4-5 metaG | ecosystem: Host-associated > Plants > Roots > Rhizosphere > Soil | place: USA: Michigan... | reverse complement strand
TGCGGCTTCAGCCGATCGAGCCGCGCTTGCTTGAGCCTCACGTCGTAGTACGCGTTCAGGTCGTCCAGGCCGACGACGGAATCACCGCGCTCGAGCAGCCGGTTGGCGAGGTGGAACCCGATGAAGCCCGCGGCCCCGGTGACGAGAACCCTCACGGCTCCTCCGTGCGCGTGCGCGGAGCGCCCTCACGCCGGTCGAGGTAGAGCGAGATCCAGCCCAGCGCCAGCAGCACCATGAAGAGAGCCGCATTGGCCGGGATCTGCAGATTGAAGTCCACCCACGAGTGGATGAGGATCGAGGTGACCCCCATGATGCAAGCGAAGGACATGCCGCGCATGAGCGGATCGCGGCGCTGCCACTGCGCATAAAGCGCGGCGGCCAGGCACAGGCCCACGAAGATTGCGAGGATCACAAGTCCCGGAAAGCCCGACTCGGCAGCAAACTGCGCGTAGTCGTTGTGCGCCTGGTTGAAGAAGGCTCCAATGTGCTCCGTGCGATAGGGAGGAAAGGCGAGATAGAAGCTTCCGGGGCCCGCGCCGAAAACGGGAAAGTCCTTGGCGAGTTCGAAAGCGCGGGACGCGGGCAGTTCCCGCTCCTCCAGGGTCTCGGGGCCGGGCTCCTGGAAGCGCTGCGCAAGCTTCTCCACGCCGAACCAGCTTCCCACGACAACGAGGTCGATCACGACGAGGCTCGCGAGGAGCAGCACCGTGTTGCGCGCCGCGTAGCGGGACAGGACGATGCCGATCGCGCCCGCGATGATGAGGCTGGAGAAGAACGCCGCATTGCCCATGCGCGAATGCGTCGTCGTGAGCGCGATCACAAGCACGCAGAGCGCGAGGCGCAGCACCATCTTGGGGCTGAGGATCCACTCGATCGTGAGCCGCACGAACTTCTTCCACGTGTCCGCCGAGCGGTCCGACAGCCCGGCAATCAGCAACCCGATGCCGACGGCCAGCGACATCTCGAGGTAACCGGCGAAGTGATTGCGGTTCACGTACGTGCCGCTCGCCATTTCGGCGTGGCGCAGGTATTCCCCGAAGAACTCCCCTTCCCTGCCCGACAAGTGCATGAGTACGGCGAACACGGATTGGGCAAACGCCGCATACACCAGCACCTGGGCCAGCCGCAGCACGCGTGATCGCCTATTCGCGAGGACGAGGGTCAGGAAGAAGATCCCGACCAAGGCAAGGGATTTCAGCAGCGAGACGCGCGAAGCCTGCGGATCGATGGAGAGGGTCGTCCATTCCCCATGCACGCCGGCGTCACGCGCCAGCGCGTGGATGCGCCCCGCCGCGGGAGAGAGGAACTCGACGAGCCCCACAGGCAGCGGCAGCGTATGCAATCCCTGCAGCAGGAGCCAAAGCGCAATCACGATCCACGCGGGCCACGCGCGGCGTACCGGCTCGGGTACCTTCGTGACATCCCTCGTCCACGCGACGAGCCATGCACCCACCAAGCCGAAGGTCGCGATTTCCATCAAGGCCGATGACCACGGTCGATTGCTGCCAAGCGGGATAGGCAGCCATACGAGCAGCACCAGGAACGCAGCGAACAACACGCGCTCGGTGGTGAGATGGCGCGTCCAATAACCCATTCAGGAACTCAACAAATGAAAGGGCCACCCCGGCATCGAGGCCGGGGTGGCCCTGGAGGTATTGGCGACTCTAACTACCGCTGGCGTTGCCGCCGCCGCCGCCGCTGCCGCCCTGGCCGTTCTGGCCCTGGCCGTTGTTGTTTTGGCCCTGGCCGTTCTGGTTGCCCTGCTCTCCTTGTTGCTGACCCTGCTGGCCCTGCGACTGGCTGCCCGGGGCGGCATTCAGCACCGCGGCGATGAGGGCGGCCTGTTGCTGAATCGCCTGCTGGATGGCCGCCGGCGCCTGCGCCAGTATCTGGGCTGCCGTGCCTTTTATGACCAGTTGTCCCGAACGCGCCAATACCGCATCACCGGCGTTCAGCGTGAAGGTCTGGCCTTCGAAGCTGAAGGTAATCGAGCCTTCGGAAATGGTCGCAACCACATCGCCTTGGGAGGTCGCGATCGTGACGTCCGTGCCTCGGATTCCGATCGTTGCCGTCGCAGCCCTGTATGCAACCTGGCTCGGCGCTCGCCGCCCGATGAGGCCGGTGATCGCGCGCATGCCGCCGGAAACCAGTGACAGGAGCACGTTGCCGCTTTCGGTCTGCGGGTTGTATTGGTAATTGGTCACCTGCATGCGGGAGTTCGACGTGAGGGCCACAACCTGGCCGTCGTCGAACTTGAGGACCGCCGCGGAATTGACGCCTGTAATGATGGTGTCGCCCTGGGCCACCTGGTCACCGGTACGCAGGGAGCGGGGAGCCGCCTGTCCGGTCGCCACCGACACGGTACCCGTCGTGGACGTCACGACGGCGCCCGCGGCAAGCGCGAGGTCCGTGAAGAACAGCGCCAGCAGCGCCAGGAATACGGAGATTTTTTTCATGGTGTTGCCTCCATGCTTTGGCAAATTTGCGTCGACTTCGATGCGGCAGGGCGCGGTTCGCCGTCCAAGTGACGACAAGCAGCGCCCAGCCTACCACGCCGCGATGCAATCTGCAGTATTTCCGCGGCGTTACGCTTCATTCCTGCCGCCACCATGCGCTCGATTGCCGCGCGGGTGGCGGGTGAAACTTCGTCGTACATCGCCAGGCCCAGGTCCGACACGATCTGCTGCACTTCCGGCTCGTACGGCCCGAGGTTCGAGGCGTTCACGAGGATCTTCTCGAACGCCGGCCCCGTGTCGCCGAGCCTGTACTTCACCACCGCCAGGTTCGCCCAGGTGTAGGGCGAACCGGGCCTTTCCTCGATCGCCGCGACGAGGTGGCGCTGCGCCTCCTCGAAATCCGCCGGCTCGTTGCTGTTGCGCACCATCAGCAGGGCGAGTGTTTCCCTGACAAACGGATCGCCCGGAACGTGAGCCGCGGCCCTCGACAAGTCATCGCGCCACCATGGTGCGACCTGCCCTCCGCGTATCTTGCTCATCTTTTCCAGCTCGCGCGCGCCGTTCGACGAGGCCGTGCCCGAGACGCCATACCGAACCGATTCGTACGCCATCCACGCCAGTGCCGCCAATGCCCCCGCAGCAATCAACAGGCGCGAAGCCCGCTCCATCTCAATCCGCGCCGTACGTCTTGCCGTAGCCGCGATAGCCGTACTTGCGATAGCCGCGGTAGCTCTTGTACCCGCTGTACTCGCCGTAGTACTTCTCGGCCTTCTCGAGGTCGAGCTGGTTCAGCACCACGCCCAGGATCGGCGCGTTCACGCGGCGCAGCTTCTTCAGGCCGTTCTGGGCCACCTGATAAGGCGTCGCATCCGCCTTCACCACATAGATCACGCAGGAGGCGAACTGCGAAAGCACCTGGGCGTCGCTCACGAGCTGGAGCGGCGCGCTGTCGATGACCACGATGTCGAACGCCTCCTTCAGCTTCCCGATCACGTCGTCGAAGCGCTTGGAGCTCAGCAGCTCGAGCGGATTCGGCGGAACCGTGCCGGCGGCCAAGAGGTGGATGCCCGCGCGCTCGTCGAAGAACACGCATTGGCTCACCTGCGCATGGCCGGCGACGAGGTCGGCGAGGCCGGGCAATTTACCATCGCGGCCGACCAGCTTGCCCACCTTCGGACGTCGCAAGTCCGCATCGACCAGAAGCACTTTCTTCACCTGCCCGAGTGCGCACGAAAGATTGAAGGAAAGCGTAGTCTTTCCCTCTTCCGGCACGGACGATGTGATCACGACGACCTTATGGGCCTCGTCGAGCGATGACATGAGGACGCTGGTGCGCACCGTGCGCACGGCCTCGGCAAACGCCGATTGCGTGTCGTTGAAGAAGGCCAGCTCGGAGACGAAGCCTTTCTTCGTGAATCCCTTGATCTTCTGCAATACGCCCAGGGCCGGTACCCCTAAGCGTCCTTCGACATCGGCAGTCGAGTTCAATGCGTTCGTCAGCCGGTCGAGCAACAGCGCCATGAGCGCGGCCATGACGAGAGTGACGACGGCGGTGATGATCACGATCTGCTTGCGGTCGGGTGCGAACGGCAAGGATGGGAGGGTCGCCGGGTCCACCACGCGCGCGATTGTCGACTGGAGGTCGCCGGTGGCGCTCGTCTCCTTCAGGCGGTTCACGAACATGTCGTAAAGATTGCGGTTCTGCTGCACTTCGCGCTCGAGAATTCCGAGCTGGAATTCCTTGCGGTTCAGGCCCTGGATGTCCGACTTGCTTTGCGCAAGGGCGCGCTCGACCGCGCTTTCGTTGGCGCGTGCCTGATCGAGCTCCTTGGTGAGACCGCCCACCACGATCTCGGCCTGTCGGCGCGTGTTATCGCGCGCCGCTTCGAGTTCGGCCTTGGCCTGGATCAACTTCGGATGCTCCGGTCCGTAGCGCTTGGCTGCGTCGCTCAGGCGCCTTTCGGCTTCCGCTTCGGCGAACTTCATCTGCTGCACGATCGGGCTTCGCAGGACGACCGGGACGCTGTCGTAGCTGGCTTGCGAGCGGCCGGCGCGGATCTGGCCCACCAGGGCGAGGGCGCCCTCGGCCTCGGCACGCTTCTGACGCGCCTCGACAAGACTGGCGCTCAGCGACTCGAGCTGCTTGCTCGCGCCCGACATCGCCAGGCCCTTCGCGTCCACGATGCGCTCGCGTTCGCGATAGTCCTGCAGCGATCTTTCGGAGGCGTCCACCTTCGAGCGCAGCTCGCCCATGCGCTCGCGCAGCCACTCCGCGGCCTTCTGTGTCATGGCCATGCGCGAATCGAGATCGCTCTCGATGTAGGTCTCGGCAAGGGTATTGGGCACCTTCGCGGACAGGTCGCGATCGAACGTGGAAAAGCTGATCTGCACCAACTGGCTGTTGCGCACCAGCTGCACCTGCAAGCCGTTCTTGAAGCGTCCGATTGCGCGCTTCAGGACCTCGGCGTCCGGCACCTGGCTGGGGTCGGCCACTGCCGTGCCCATGATCCGGTTCCACAGGTTCGGCGAAGTCTGGCGAACGTCGAAATCAGGGTGCGTCGTGAGGTTGAGCTTCTGCACGACCTTGCGGGCCAGCTCCTCGCTTTTCAGGATCTCGACCTGCGTCTGGTAGTACTCACGCTGTATCAGTCCGGAGCTGTAGATCTCCTCGATCGACACGACCTTGGACTTGCCCTGCTCGATCAACATGATCGCGGTGGCGCGATAGGTCGGACGAACGTTGTTGGCGATGAGGAGCGCGAGGATCGAGACCACGAGGGTCAATCCCAGGATGCTCCACCGGCGCTTCGATATTGCCCGCCAGTACTCGACGAGGTCGAGGGTCTCCTCCGGCTTCCTGGGCGCGAGGTCCGGCTGCTGCAGGCGCTCCTGGAGGGTGAGGTCGTTCATCAGAAGAAGCTTTCCTCGATCGTCACGATATCGCCGGGCAGGACGGGCGCGTTCAGGTCCACCTTGCGGGGAATCTGCTTCGGGTCGTCGTCCCGGATCACGTTGATCTTCTCACGCGAGGCGCGTTCCTTGAACCCCCCGGCGAGCGTAATCGCCTTGCGCACGGTAAGCCCCGGCGAGAAGGGATATCCGCCGGGCTTTTCCACCATGCCGTTCACGTAGAAGTTGCGGTACTCGTCGATGGTGACGGTCACCTGCGGGTTGAGCAGGTAGCGGCCCCTGAGGCTCTTGGTGATGTAGTCCTCGAGCGCGCCCACCGTCATCCCGCGCACGTTGATCTCACCCAGGACGGGGAACGACATCGTGCCCGCATCCGACAGCTTCACCTTCTCGCGCTTCAGGTCATCCTCGCCCAGAACGCGCACGGTGATCATGTCGCCAGCGCCGAGCTTGTAGGACGAGAGCTCCGGAACGGGTGACTGCTGTGCGAACGCCTGCGAGAAAAAGTGCGCGGCGAGAAAGACGGCGATACGGGCAATACGCATGTCAGATACCGTAAAAAATCCGCCCGCGGAGCAATGCGGGCGGATCGGGGAACGCTCAAGGCGCGATCGTCGCGGTCAACAGGTAGAGGTTCCTGTCGTAGTCGTTGTTCCGGTTCGAGTCGCGGTTGGCACGGGTGTATTCGGCGCCCAGCGTGAGCCAGGGCCTGAACTTGTAGCCCACCCTCAATCCGAGGCTCTTGGTGTCGTCGGTGCGGTCGAACCCCTGGTATTCGTCCTTTTGCCAGCGCGCCGTCACGCCGGTCGTCAGATACGACGACCAGTTGTGATTCCACGCAAGCTGGTACGCCTCCGTCAGGATGAAGTTGCCCTCGCCGCTCGATTCGTTCGTCTGGCGCGAGGTCAGGAACTCGAACTGGGTGTAGGTGCGCGGCGCCCAGATGACCTGGCCCTCCCAGCTATTTTCCTTCTCGTCGGGCAGCGTGGATTGGAAATCTCGTTTCAGTCGGCCGAATTTGAGCGTCCCTTGCGTTGCCGCTGTCGCTTCCCAAGTCACGCCCAGGTAGACGCGTGTCTCGTCTGCGCTGTTCGGCGAGGTGATCTTGTAGTCGATATTGGTGCGGCGGACCTCGCCCAGCAGATACGTCTTCGGTCCGGCCTTCACATAGAGGGCGCCCCCGAATTCCTGCGTGTCGCGATCGGAGAACTGCGTCGTTGCGCGGTTGTTCTGGTAACGACGCTGCGCGAATGTGTAATACCCCTCGAACCTGCCCTGGGCGCCCGGCGCGCCGAACGCGAAGGTCGCGTTGGGAGCCAGAACCTTGTACGTGTCGGGCGTGAGGGAGATGGAGCGGTCCGTCGAGCCGCGCGGATCGTGGCTCTTGATGTAATCCAGGCCGACACGCCCGAATGCGCGCTGCGAAAAGGCCATGTCGGCCACCGCGTGCGTCGAGTAGTCGATGTAGTCGTCGTTATGGCTGCTCCAGTAGCGCCCGATCTGGTATTGCTGGACCAGCTGGATGACCGAATTCGGGCTGCGCGCATCGATGCGCAGGCCGGGGCTGACCACATAGAAACCCGAGCCCCTCGCATTGTTTTCGAGGAGGAACAGGTTGTCGTCGTATCCCACGCCCGTTCCCAGCCACCACGAGTAATACGCCGGGGTGTCGCCGATCTCAGTGCCGGAGGTCGGCTTCGCGGGATAGCTATATGCGGGCCTGACCTGCGCCCATGCGCCCGTCGCACCGCAGAGGAGAGCCGCGGTGGCGACGAAAATTCCTATCTTGTTATGTTTCATGCACTCAGTACTCCCAGTGTTCATTCGCTAGAAATAAAAAGGGAACAATTCCCCTCCACCGTCGCCCGAGTAACGGAGGTACGACCATAATTCTAGGAAACTGGCCGAACAAGCCGTCCTAAGTTCTTGTCTCGCCTAGAGAAATGCGCCTGTCGCCCAGCGCAAATAGTACGGTTTTCGCCCGGGCGCGTCAAATAGGCGGCGTTGCACATCCCCAACACCCTGGCACCCCCCTATCATCCCGGCACTTTGGGGAGCCGTGTTCTAGAATCCGCAATTCTCAACGCCCCCCTCCCCCGGATCTGACGCCTTGACCTCCCGCACCTACTCGACCCGCCGCCGCGTCCTCGTGACCGGTGGCGCGGGCTTCATCGGCTCGCACCTGTGCGAGCGCCTCATCGACCAGGGCTGCGATGTCCTGTGCGTGGACAACTTCTTCACGGGCACCAAGGACAACATCGCCCACCTCCTCGCGAACCCGCACTTCGAGCTCACGCGCCACGATGTAACGTTTCCCCTCTATGTCGAGGTTGACGAGATCTACAACCTCGCGTGCCCGGCGGCTCCCATCCACTACCAGTTCGATCCGGTCCAGACCACCAAGACGAGCGTCCACGGCGCCATCAACATGCTGGGCCTGGCAAAGCGCGTGAAGGCGAAGATCCTCCAGGCGTCCACGAGCGAGGTCTACGGCGATCCGCAGGTCCATCCGCAAGTCGAAAGCTACTGGGGGCACGTCAATCCGATCGGATTGCGCTCCTGCTACGACGAGGGCAAACGCTGCGCCGAAACGCTTTTCTTCGACTACAACCGCCAGCACAAGCTGCGCATCAAGGTCCCACGCATCTTCAACACCTACGGACCACGCATGCACCCCAACGACGGCCGGGTGGTTTCGAACTTCATCATCCAGGCGCTGAAGGGCGAGCCGATCACGATCTACGGCAACGGCAGCCAGACGCGTTCGTTCTGCTACGTGGATGACCTCGTCGAGGGGCTGATCCGCCTCATGGCCACGGACGACAAGGTCACGGGGCCGATGAACCTCGGCAACCCGCGCGAGTTCACGATCCTCCAGCTCGCCGAGGAGGTGATCCGGCAGACGAAGTCGAAGTCGAAGATCGTGCGCAAGAAACTTCCCAGCGATGACCCGAAGCAGCGCAAACCGGACATCTCGCTCGCAAAGAAGGAGCTGCGGTGGCGCCCCAAGACCGAACTGGAGGCCGGCATCGCGAAAACGATCGACTATTTCAAGCGCGTGGTCCAGAAGTAGCATGCCCGCGCGTGCAAATTCGAAGCGACGCGGACTGTGAGCGCCGTCGTTCACGAAACGCTCATTCTCGAGGCTGGACGCACGGAGCGCCACTATTGGCGCGAGCTGTGGCGCTACCGCGATCTCTTCCTTGTGCTGGCCTGGCGCGACGTGGCCGTCCACTACAAGCAGACGATCATCGGCCTCGCGTGGGCAGTGTTACGGCCGTTCGCCACCATGATGGTGTTCACGTTTGTCTTCGGTAGGCTCGCGAACCTCCCGGCTGAAGGCAATGCACCGTATGCGCTGATGGTGTTCGCCGGGTTGTTGCCCTGGCAGTTTTTTTCGACCGCGCTCTCGGAATCGTCCGGAAGCCTGGTCGATAATTCGAACCTCATCGGCAAGGTGTACTTCCCGAGGCTGATCATTCCCATGGCCTCGGTGTTCGTGGCTCTCGTGGACCTCCTCGTGACGTTGAGCCTCCTGGCGGCAACCATGGCTTGGTACCGCTTCACGCCCAGCTGGCAGCTGCTGGCCCTTCCGTTGTTCGTCGTCCTCGCGTTCCTTGCGAGCCTGGGTCCGGGCCTATGGCTTACGGCGATGAACGTCAAGTATCGGGATTTCCGCTACGTGCTTCCCTTCGTCGTCCAGCTCGGACTCTATGTGTCTCCTGTCGGCTTCAGCTCTTCGCTGATTCCGGACGACTGGCGCCTCGTCTATTCGCTCAATCCGATGGTGGGCGTCATCGATGGCTTCCGCTGGGCCGTGTTGGGAGACCAGGCCCGCATCTACCTTCCCGGTTTCGCGGTGAGCTGCTCCGTGATCGTGATCCTCCTCTTCCTCGGCCTGCGCAAGTTCCGCGCAATGGAGCGGGCATTCGCCGACCTGATCTGATGCCCATGCATGGTGATGTCGCGATTTCAGTCTCGGGCCTCGGAAAGTCGTACTTCGTAGGGCACGAAGCAAGCAGCCGCTTCCGCTACACCGCGTTACGCGACGTAGTCGCGCGCAACTTCAAGGACCTCGTCCGCAAGACCCACGACATGCTGCGAGGGCGCGCCGTCGTTCAGGGCGACCACATCGAGGAGTTCTGGGCGCTCAAGGACGTGTCCTTCCAGGTCAATCGCGGGGAGGTGATCGGAGTGATCGGCAGGAACGGCGCGGGCAAATCAACGCTGCTCAAGGTGTTGTCGAGGATTACCGAACCTACCGAGGGACGCATCGAGATCACGGGACGCGTGGCGAGCCTGCTCGAGGTCGGCACCGGATTCCATCCCGAATTGACGGGCCGCGAAAACATTTTTCTCAACGGGGCGATCCTGGGAATGACGCGCCCGGAAATCCGCTCGAAGTTCGACGAGATCGTCGCGTTTTCCGGAATCGAGAGATTCATCGACACGCCCGTGAAGCGTTATTCGACCGGCATGTATGTGCGGCTGGCATTCGCCGTGGGAGCCCATCTCGAGCCCGAAATTCTCCTCGTAGACGAAGTCCTGGCGGCCGGGGATGCCGAATTCCAGAGGAAGTGCCTGGGCCGAATGCGCGACGTTGCGGGTGACGGTCGCACGGTGCTCTTCGTCAGCCACAACATCGCGGCCGTCCGAGCTCTATGCAGCCGCTGCCTGTTGCTGAACGGGGGCCGCGTGACAGCGGCCGGCGCACCCAGCGAGGTCATCGCACAATACGTAAGTCATGAAACGGAGGCGCTCACCTTCAGGCGCGCCGCGGCCAACGACGAGCGCCCGTCCATTACCTCGGCTACGATCGAGGAGATCGCCGCGGGCGCAATCCCAGGCGAACGGCTGCTCAAGATACGGCTCACCGCGCATGCAACGCAGGCTAACCAGGTCGAGATATCGGCACTTCTTCGGGACAACATGCGAGCGCCAGTCGGATTCGCGCCGGTGGGATCGCTGATGTCCGAGGCGCCGGCGCGGCTTCACAAGGGCGCGAACAACTTCATGCTCGTGATCGACATCTCGTCTCTCGCCCTCGGTCAATACACTGTTACCCTCCAGATCAGCAAGCCGCTGAGCGACATCGTCGACAGTTGCCCGGACTGCCTCGTGTTCGACCTGGGCTCAGAACACTTCTCCGAGGTCAACCCGCTCCGACAGGATTGGCAGGTCGGCAGCGTCGTTTTCCGGTCGCAAATCATTCCTCTCCAATGACGCTGCGCCGCCGCGCGCGTTCTAATTGATACCTATGAAGAACACGATTCGAAGGATGCTGGCCGCAGTTGGCTATGAGCTCAGGCGGACCACGACGACGTCTGTGCCATTCGAGAATTTTGCCAATCTCGCGAAAGCGTACGAACGGCGATTGAACGACGACGGCGGAGTCCCTATACCGCGTGACGAGAGCAGAGCCCGGCTGCTGGCGCGGCTGATGGGGACTCCGCCTTCCGAGGCATACTTTCTCGTGCGCGCCCTCGCGGCCTGCAGGGAAATCCCCGGCGACGTATGCGAATTCGGCGTGGCGCAGGGAGAAACTTCCGCTCTCATAGCCAACGAAATTGCCGGATTGGTCGGCAAGCGCCTTCACCTGTTCGACTCGTTCGAGGGCCTGCCCAAGCCGACGGACAAGGATCGGTTGAAGGACGACATCGACTCGCTGGGCAGCATGGGGGCGTACGCGGGCGGAATGTCCTTTCCGGATGACATGGTTCGCCGGCGCTTGGCTGCCATCGCGTTTCCGCCGGACCGATACGTCATCCACAAGGGATTCATCGAAAAGCTTATCAGTGAGGACAAGGCGCTGCCCGACCGCGTGTCCTTCGCTTACGTGGACTTCGATTTCTACGAGCCGATCAAAGTGGCGCTGGAGTTTCTCCATGGAGTGACATCGGGCGGAGCGATGATCATCGTCGACGACTACGATTACTTCTCCACCGGCGCGAAAGCGGCGGTCGACGAATTCATCGAGGCAAAAAAGGGGGCTGGAACAATCTACGAAGCGTTCGTGCCGGACAAGTCCTTCGGCCACTTTGCCGTCATCACCCGCAAGCAACGATAGAAAAGCAGCTTTCGTGAAGGTCGTTGTCTACTCATTTATCCCGAGTCCCTATCAGGTCGAATTGTTCGACACCCTTCACGAATCGGGAGAGATCGCGCTCACCGTGATCTATGCCGCCCACGGAGTGGTGGGCACGCCCTGGTCGGAACGTTCGCTTCAACACCCGCATCGCTTCATCGACGAGTGCAGCAGCCGGGACCTGGATCGCGAAACTGATCAGGGCGACCTCGTGGTCTTCTCCTGGTATCGGCATCCGGGGTTTCGCAACGCCATGCGCCGCCGAAGCCGGCAAGGCAGACCTTGGTGCCTATGGAGCGAACGCCCCGGGTTTCGCTACACCGGCATCGCGGGTCGCGCTGTGCGCAAGGTCCTGTTGTGGCCGCTCTGGGCGCGCCACGCGCCTATCTGGGCGATTGGACAGTGGGGCATCGAGGGTTACCGAAGGGAGTTCGGGGACCGGCACGCGTACATCGATCTTCCCTATTTTTCCAACCTGGCGAGGTTTCGAGCGATATGCAATCCCAGCCGACGCGCTCCCAAACGGGTCCTCTATGTCGGTAGCCTCATTCCGCGCAAGGGGCTCGACGTGCTCGCGGCAGCGTGGCGGCGGATCGCTCCACGTTTCCCATCCGCGAGGCTTTCGCTGCTGGGATCAGGAGTAATGGCACAGGGGCTGGCGAGGACGCTTGCGCCGGTCGATAAATCGATCTCCCTTCTCGGACCCGCCGATTGGGAGCAGGTCCCGCAGGCGTACGGCACCGCTGACATCCTCTGCGCTCCGTCGCGATATGACGGATGGGGTCTCATCATCCCGGAAGGCCTGGCGTCGGGCCTGCCTGTGGTCGCTTCAACCTCGATGGGAGCGTCGCGCGAAATGCTGGTCGAGGGACGGCAAGGCTGGCTCGCGGACCCGGGAGATGTCGAGTCACTCGAGAGAAAACTGGCCCTGGCGCTGTCGCTCTCGGCCGACGAATACGGCGCGATGAGCCGTGCTGCGCAGGA
>Ga0157376_10002509_pt1 | contig 12436 bp, 8 predicted proteins | sample M45metaG_FD_121801 | JGI IMG/M metagenome (GOLD analysis project Ga0157376, IMG submission 121801) | Miscanthus rhizosphere microbial communities from Kellogg Biological Station, Michigan, USA - M4-5 metaG | ecosystem: Host-associated > Plants > Roots > Rhizosphere > Soil | place: USA: Michigan... | reverse complement strand
GGCGCGCTCGAGGGTGTGCTTGATGAGTCCGGCGATATCCTGTTCGTCTTCGACGATGAGTACTCGGTGTCTGGGCATTCGACACCGTTACGGTACGGCCCGGACGTTTCCAGACCGTATCGGAGCTGTTAATTGTGGGTTACGAAAACGCCGAGTTACGCAATTGGCCGTTCGGCCGAGCTCGGCAGGCGCCGGAGTCGCGGGGTGATATTCTGAGCGCCATGAAACCGCGTCGGGCCTCCGCTGTGCCTCTCGCGCTCGTGATCGGCGCGCTCACCGCCGTGTCGGTGTCCGCCCAGTTCACGTCCTATCCGCGCGGCTCGCACGCCATCCTCGAGGGCAACTGGCAGTCGTGCCGCGAGGCTGACGGCCGCTACGGCGAGCGCGTGTACGACCACGTCGTCAACGGCGTGCCCAGGTTCGAGGTGCACATGGGCCCGCGCCGCGAGTTCGCGATCTTCGAAGGCGTGCAGGACGAGCATCGCGCCCACGATTCGCCTGCCAACCTGCTGCGGCCCTACCGCCTCGACGTGGAGGGCAACCTCGCGAAGCACGAATGGAAGATTCCTTCGCTGGACCTGGTGTTCTCGGCGACGCTGTCCGGCGGATCGCGCGGCGATTGCGAGAGCTGGTACGTCCTGCTCGAGCCCGCCGCGAAACACAAGCCTTCCTGAACGAGGTGCATCACGCATCGCATTCGCACGCTGGCCGTCGTCGTACTGATATCGCTGTCGCTCCACGCCCGGACGGCGGGAGCGCAGGCAGGAGCCGGCGCTGCGCGGGCGGCGCAGACTCCCGCTCAGACGCCCACGCAAGCAGCCGCTGAACCGCCCGCGGAAACAGACGCGCTCGGGCGCGACACGCCTCGTGGAACCGTTCTCGGTTTCATGGACGCGGCCCGGGCAGGTAAGAGCGACGTCACCCCGCTTTACCTCGACACGAATCTCACCGGCCAGGCCGCGACGGATCTCGCCAACGAGCTCTATGTGGTGCTCGACAGCCGCCTGCCGGTTCGCCTCAGCCAGTTGAGCGACCGCCCCGAAGGTACGCCGGACAACCCGCTGCAGCCCGACCTGGACGTCGTCGGCACCATCAGCACGAAGCGGGGCCCCTTCGAGCTGGTGCTGGAGCGGGTCAGCCGCCCCGGCTCCCGGCCGGTGTGGCTGTTTTCCAGGCAGACCCTGGCGTTGATCCCCGAGGCGTATTCAGAAGTCGACCTGGTCAAGATCGATCGGTACCTGCCCGGGTTCCTGACGAAATTCCGCATCGCCGGGATCCGGTTGTTCGAGTGGCTCGGGCTGCTGCTCGTGTTGCCGTTCTTCTACGGGCTGTTCGCGTCGCTCAACTGGCTGTTCAGGCCCGTGGCCGCGCGCTGGCATCGCCGGTTTGGCGATCCTCGAGAGAAGCCGGCCGATCACATCCCGGGCCTGCTCCGGCTGGTGGTGCTGGCCATCGCGATCCGGTGGATCCTGGCGAGCATCGATCTGCCGCTGATCGAGCGGCAGTTCTGGACGACCGCCGCCGCCTTGATGCTCATCGTGGCGGCCGGCTGGCTGCTCCTGCTCGTCAACGCCTACGGCGAGGGCTACATCCGGCGCCGCTTCGGGGTCGGCAGCGAGCTCGCGTCGCTTCTGCGCGTCGTGCGTCGATTCGCGGACATGCTGGTGATCACGGCCAGCATCCTGGTGATCCTTCGCTATTTCGGCTTCGATCCCAGCGCGGCGCTGGCGGGGCTCGGCATCGGCGGGATCGCCGTCGCGCTCGCCGCCCAGAAGACCCTGGAGAACATCATCGCCGGCCTGTCCCTCATCTTCGACAAGGCGGTTCGCGTGGGGGACACGTTGAAGTTCGGCAACACGGTCGGCACCGTCGACTACATCGGCCTCCGGTCCACTCGAATCCGCACGCTCGATCGCACGATTCTGACCGTGCCCAACGGCCAGATCGCCAGCGTCGGGATCGAAACCCTGTCCGACCGCGACAAGTTCTGGTTTCACCACTTTGTCGGCCTGCGCTACGAGACAACCGCCGCGCAGCTGCGCAAGGTCGTCGACGGCGTGCAGAAGCTGCTTGCCGCTCAGAAGCAGGTCGACGCGAGCTCCGTTCGCGTGCGGTTCATCCGGCTTGGTGCGTTCTCCCTCGACCTCGAGATCTCCGCGTACGTGTTCACCCGTGACGGGGATGGTTTTCTCGACGTCCAGCAGGAACTGCTGCTCCGCATCATGGAGGCAATCGACGCCGCGGGCACCATGATCGCCATTCCCTCACAGACACTGCATATCGCCGACGGCCGTCTGCCGGACAGCCCGGCCACCGATCCCCGCACTCAGCCGGAACCGCTCCGCACGACGAACTGAGCGCGCTTACGCCGGCCGCCGAGGCGTCTGATTCAGGATGTTGTCCACGGTCTGATTCGCTTCGGCGAGCGAGCTCGCGTGAGGGCTGTCGAGGCGGAGCAGCGCTTCGCGAACCTGCCCGTGAGTCTCGGCGAGCCGGAACTCGATGCCGCGTCCGAGACAGAAGCGGCGCAGGGCAATCAGCAGCTCCGCGCCGGCCAGGTCGACGTGAGGCACGTTGCCCATGAACAGGATGACCAGCCGAGGCGGATCGGGCCGCTCGTTCAGGAGCGCGGACAGGGCGTCACGCACGTGATCGACGTTGAAATACACGAGCGACCCCTCGGGCCGGACGACGAGGACGCCCGGTTCGCGCGGGTTCTCGGGATGACGCGCGAGATCCGCGAAGTACGACGTCCCCGGGATCCGTGCGACCTCCGCGACGCGCGGGCGGGCGGCACGTCGAATGAGCAGGAGAATCGAGATGGCGACGCCGATCAGCACGCCCTGGAGCAGTCCCGCGGCGAGCACGCCAAGGAGCGCGGCCATCGCGACGGCGAATTCCGCCCGGCTGAAACGCCACGTCTCGCGCAGTGTCTTGACCTGGATGAGGCCCGTCACCGCCATCAGCACGACGGCGGCCAGGACGGGTTGCGGAAGGGTGCGGAGCAACCCGGTGAAGAACACCACCACCACGAGCGTGATGACCGCCGCCACGAGGCCGGAAAGCGGCGTTCGCGCGCCGGCCGTTTCGTTGACGAGCGACTGCGACATCCCGCCGCTCACCGGGAAGCCGGTGCCGAGGCCCGCGGCGAGATTGGCGGTCCCGAGCGCCAGGAATTCCTGCGTGGCGTTCAGGCGATAGCCGTGCTTTGCCGCGAACATCCGCCCGATCGCCGTGGTCTCCACGGCCGCGAGCATGAAGCACGCCATGGCCAGCGGCAGGATCTCGTGGAGGTCCGCGCGTGTGATTGAGGGCAGCGCGGGCATCGGCAGGCCCTGAGGCACGACGCCGAGCAGCGCCACGCCGCGTTCGTCCAGGTGCATGACGCGGGCGGCGACGATGCCGCCGACCACGACGAACAGCGCCACGGGGCGGTGCTTCAAAACGGTTTTGCCGAGGAGGAGGCAGAAGAGCGCGATCACGCCCAGCGTCAGGGACGCCGGGTTGGTGTCGCCCAGGCCCTGGAAGAAGTGACCCATGCGGTCCCAGAAATCGCCGCCGTGACCGCCGCTGAATCCGAAGAGCTTCGGCAACTGCGTGCTGGCCAGAAACAGCGCCACGCCGCACTTGAAGCCGACCAGCACGGTTTCAGAGAAGAAATTGACCACGGCGCCGGCGCGCACCGCGTAGGCGACGAACGCGATCACGGCGACCAGCAGGGCCGTCCCCGCGGCGAGGGCCGCGTGGCGCGCGGGGTCGCCGCCGCTGATCTCGGCGAGCGAGGCGCCGACGAGCAGCGAGATCGCCGACGTGACGGTGACGGCGGTCTGGCGCGAGCTGCAGAACAGCCAGAACGCCAGCCCGCCAAACAGGCACGAGTAGAGCCCCGCTTCCGGCGGCAGCCCGGCGAGCGACGCGTCGCCGAGGCCGGCCGGCAACAGGTACGCGGCCAGCGTGATCCCGGCGGCGACATCTGCCCGGAGCCAAGCCCGACCGTAAGAGGCCATCCACGAGCGGGCCGCGATCATCATGCGTCGTGCTCCTGGGATTCAGCCGCCGAGCGCGATCGTAATGGCGACGAGTACCAAGCCGACCGTGACCACAACGGCGCCGCTTCGCCAGCCTGGCCTGCCCGCGTATCGCCCGAGCGACCACCCCAGGATGAACATCATCGAGACGGCGACGGCGTTCGACACTCTGACCGCAATCTGCGTGTCGCGTACCACGATGAGAGGGACGACGACCGGAAACGTCGAGAAGAATACCAGCAGGAACACGCCCGCCGCGCCCATGAAATCGGCGCGCGTGAGCTGGACCGCCATGGAGGACAGCGGTTCCAGGTTCAGCCGCTGACGCAGCGCCTCGACCTCGGCGACCGTCAACGCCTCCGAGAGCGGCGACGGCATCATTTCGACAATGGCACGGTGGGCCAGTTCGGGCTCACGCGCCCGGCGGATATCGTCGAGCGCGACGAGCAGGCGAGCGCGCGCCGTGAACCTGGCCATGAGGTACATCGCCGCATCGACCAGCCCCCACGCCAGGTTGCAGCCAATGGCCCCAACGAGGACCGTTCTGAGACCCTCGCGCCCGGCCTCCGCCACCCGGATGGATCCCGTGAAGGTGAGGACCATGATGATCCCGAAAAGGATCTCAGAGGTTCGTTCGAGGGGATCGAGGATGCGGCGGGGCACGTTGTACGAGCACTCCGCGTGCCAGGCATCATCGTCTTTTTCCAGGGGCCGCGACTCAGGGTGCTTGCCGTGCGCGTCCGGAATAACGGAGGACACCCGACAGGGTGGAGGCCCCCCGATCCCCGGTCCTTCCGAGCGCGTGGAACGCTACGGAATCCGCGCATAAACCCCGCGGCGTCATAAAGAAGCCGGAGACCAGGCACGGCGATCTGCTGGTACATTGGTTGCTCCAAAAACAGGAAAACCGGCGGAATGGTGTCTCCGCCGTGTATGCTGTGCCGCACCGCACGTTTTCGACAGATACGCCTGCCTGCGGATCGCGACCCTTCCCGACAGGGAGCGCTGATCGTGGGACGAACCATAGGCCCGGTGGTTGCGAACGGAGAACCCGACGTGAACAAGCGAATCGATGCAGGCAGGACGATGTTCGCCGCCCTCGTGATAGCCGCCGGCATGACCGCGGCGTGCGAGAAGCCGGCGCCCGTGGCGGCGCCGCCGACCGAGGTCCTCGTCACCGACGTGGTCCAGCGGGACGTGCCCGTGTACCTGGAACTGGTGGGGCAGACCCAGGGGTTCCAGGACGTGGACATCAGGGCCCGCGTCGAGGGCTTTCTCGAGACGGTGAATTTCCGCGAAGGCTCGCTCGTTCGAAAAGGGGACCTGCTCTACCAAATCGATCGCAAGCCGCTCGAAGCCATCCTGGCGGCGACGAAGGCCGAACTGGCCACGGCCGAAGCGAGGCTCGAAAAAGCGAAGAACGACGTCGCGCGTTATACACCGCTGGCGGCGAAGCAGGCCGTGAGCCAGCAGGAGCTCGACAACGCGAAAGCCGCGCGCGACGCGGAAACGGCGCAGGTCGAGGCCGGCAAGGCGGCGGTGGAGAAGGCGACGCTGGACCTGAGCTACACGCGCATCACGTCGCCCATCGCCGGCCTGGTCGGCACGACTCAAGTGAAGCCGGGCAATCTCGTCGGCCGTGGCGAGACGACGCTGCTCACCACGATCTCGCAGATCGATCCGGTTCTCTTTCGCGTCGCGGTCACCGAGGCCGACTACCTGCGCTATTCCAGGCGTCAGACCGGACGTACCGGCGATTCTCCGGTGTCGCGCGGCATCCAGCTGACGCTGGCGGACGGCAGCACGTACGCGCACCCTGGCCGCGTCAACCTGGTCGATCGCGCGGTCGATCCCACGACGGGCACCCTGGGCATTCAGCTGGAATATCCCAACCCCCAGCTGCTGCTGCGGCCCGGTCAGTACGGCCGCGCGCGGCTGCTGCTCGACACCAGGACGGCGGCGCTGCTCGTGCCGCAGCGGTCGGTCCAGGAACTGCAGAACCTGACCAGCGTGGCCGTGGTGGACGCCAGCAGCAAGATCGCGTTCAGGACCGTGAAGACGGGCCTGCGCGTCGGCTCCCTGTGGGTAATCGAGGAAGGGCTGAAGCCGGGTGAGAAAGTCGTGACCGAAGGCCTGCAGCGGATTCAGGAGGGGATGACGGTGGTGGCCAAACCGGCACCGGCGGAAGCTGCCGCGGCCGAGGCCGTTGTCGCGCCGGCGGCCGGCGGGGTGAAGTAGTCATGGCCCGTTTCTTCGTCAACCGGCCCATCGTCGCGATGGTGATCTCCATCATCACGGTCATGCTGGGGCTCGTCGCGATGAGCGGCCTGCCGATTGCCCAGTACCCCGAGATCGTGCCGCCGATGGTGCAGGTCACGACGACCTTCATCGGCGCCAGCGCCACCGACGTCGAGGCGTCGGTCGCGACGCCGCTCGAGCAGCAGATCAACGGCGTCGAAAAAGGCATCTACATGAAGTCGACCAACGCCAACGACGGCACCTTGACGCTCAAGGTCTCGTTCGAGGTCGGGTCGAACCTGGACATGGACAACGTGCTCACGCAGAACCGCGTGTCACAGGCCCAGCCGCAGATGCCGCAGTCGGTCAAGAACTACGGCGTCACGGTGAAGAAGGCGCTGGCGTTTCCGCTGCTCGTCATCTCGATCAAGTCGCCCAACGGCACCTACGACAGCAGCTTCCTGTCCAACTACACGACGATCAACGTCAACGATGCGATCGCCCGCATCCCGGGCGTCGGCCAGATCAACCTGTTCGGGGGCAGCGACTACGCGATGCGCGTCTGGCTCCGGCCCGACGTCATCGGACGGCTCGGCCTGACCGTCCCGGACATCGCGAACGCCATCAGCCAGCAGAACCAGTTGACGCCGGCAGGCCAGATCGGCGGCCCCCCGGCGTCGAAAGGCACCGAGTACACCTACACCGTTCGCACGCAGGGCCGCCTGCTGAACGAGGAGGAGTTCGGCAACATCGTCGTCCGGACCAACCCCAACGGGTCGCAGGTGCTGCTGAAGGACGTCGCCCGGCTCGAGCTCGGGACGATGCTCTACAACGCCGTCGGCCGGCACGACGGCAAGCCGGCCGCGGTCATTGCGGTGTTCCAGATTCCGGGGACCAACGCCCTCGACGTCGCCAAGAACGTCAAGGCCGAAATGGAGAACCTGAAGAAGCGCTTCCCGCGCGACATGGAGTACCTGGTCTCGCTCGATACGACGCTGCCCGTGTCGGAGGGCATCAACGAGATCTTCCACACGCTGCTCGAAGCCGTCGCGCTCGTGATCATCGTCGTCTTCATCTTTCTCCAGAACTGGCGCGCCACGCTGATTCCGTTGATGACCGTGCCCGTCTCGCTGATCGGCGCGTTCATCTTCTTCCCGCTGCTCGGCTTCTCGATCAACGTCCTCTCGCTGCTCGGCCTCGTGCTCGCCATCGGGATCGTGGTGGACGACGCCATCGTCGTGGTTGAAGCCGTCATGCACCACATCGAGCACGGCATGCAGCCGAAGGAGGCGACGATCAAGGCCATGGAGGAGGTGTCGGGGCCCGTCATCGCCATCGGCCTGGTGCTCAGCGCCGTGTTCGTGCCGGTCGGCTTCATGGGCGGCATCACCGGCCGGCTGTATCAGCAGTTCGCGATCACGATTGCCATCTCCGTGCTGCTGTCGGTCATCAACGCACTGACGCTCAGCCCCGCGCTGGCGGCGCTGCTGCTGAAGCCCGCGACCGGCAAGAAGTCGCTGCTGACGCCGTTCTACAACGGCTTCAACAAGGTGTTCGGCTGGACGACCGACCGCTACGTGAGCGTCGCCTCGATCCTCGCCAGGAAGATGTTCCGCAGCCTCGCGTTCATGGGCGTGCTGGTGTACGTGATCCTCGTGCTCGTCCGGAACATCCCGGGCGGCTTCGTGCCCGAGGAGGATCAGGGTTTCATCCTCGTCAACGCCCAGCTCCCGGATGCCGCGTCGCTCGAACGGACCGACGCCGCCATGAAGAAGGTCGAAGCGATTCTGGCGAAGAACGAGGCGATCGAGGGCTTCAACACGATCTCGGGGTATTCGCTGGTCACGTCCGCCTACTCGTCGAACATGGGTTTCTTCTTCGTGCAGCTCAAGCCGTGGGAGGAGCGGAAGACCGAGGAGGAGCACGCGAACGGCGTCGTGGCCGCCTTGAACAAGGCGTTCGCCCAGCAGATTCCGGAAGCGGGCGTCGTGGCCTTCGGACCGCCGGCCATTCCGGGTCTCGGCACGGGCGCCGGCTTCACCATGCAGCTGCAGGACCGCAGCGGCGGCTCGCCCGACTATCTGGCCGAGCAGACGCAGCGATTCATGGCGGCGGCGCGGAAGCGGCCCGAGATCGCACGCGTCAACTCGCTCTACCGCGCGGCGGTGCCGCAGGTCTACGCCGATATCGACCGCAGCAAGGTGCTCAAGTCAGGCGTCCCGATCAACGACGTCAACACGACGCTCGGCGCGCTGCTCGGCAGCTCGTACATCAACGACTTCAACCGGTTCGGGCGCGTCTACAAGGTGTACCTCCAGGCTGAACCTGAGTTCCGTCAGGATCCGAAGCAGATCGGCCTCTTCTTTGTCCGCAACCAGGCCGGAGGCATGATGCCGCTCGACACGCTGGTGTCCACGCGGCCGGCGTCAGGGCCCGAGTTCACGAACCGCTTCAACTTGTTCCGTTCGGCGGAGCTGACGGGAGTCCCGGCGGAGGGCTTCTCGTCGGCGCAGGCGCTCGATGCGCTCGAAGCGACGGCGCGCGAGGTCCTGCCCCCCGACATGAGCTTCGACTGGGCGGACATGTCCTACCAGGAGCGCAAGGCGCCGGGCGTCGCCGTGGTCTTCATGCTCGCCATCTTCCTGGTGTTCCTCATCCTCGCGGCGCAGTACGAGAGCTGGGGCCTGCCGTTCAGCGTGCTGCTTGGAACGCCGTTTGCGGCGTTCGGCGCCTATCTCGGCCTGTGGCTCGCGCGGCGGTATCTCGGGGTGAGCTACGTGAACAATGTGTTCGCGCAGATCGGGCTCATCATGCTGATCGGGCTCGCCGCGAAGAACGCGATCCTGATCGTCGAGTTCGCGAAGATGGAGTACGACGCCGGCAAGCCGCTCATGGATGCGGCGCTCAACGCGGCGAAGCTCCGGTTCCGGCCCATCCTCATGACGGCGTTCGCGTTCATTCTCGGCGTCGTGCCGCTGCTCACGGCGTCGGGCGCCGGCGCTGAATCGCGGAAGGTGATGGGCATGACGGTGTTCTCGGGGATGCTGATCGCGACGATCCTCGGCGTGCTCCTCGTTCCGATGCTGTACGTGATGATCGAGAAGATGATCGGCGTGAAGCAGCACGTGCCGGTTCCCGCGGGGGCGGCGCCGCCGCCGTCCAAGCTGGCCACACAACACGGGCAGGAGGGGCACTGACGTGCAGATTCGCCCCGTTCTGACCGTCCTTTCCGCCGTAGCCGCGACGGTCGCGCTGGCCGGATGCTCCGTCGGCCCGAATTACGAGAGGCCCCAGCTCCCCACGCCGCCCGCACACCGGTTCGTCGAAGCGCCCACGCAGGCGCAGTCGCTGGCCGACATGGCCTGGTTCCAGGTGTTCGACGACCCGGCGCTGCAGGCGCTGATCCGCGAAGCCATCGCCAACAACCTCGACCTGCGCGTCGCCCTGGCGCACGTCGAGGAGGCGCGTGCCCGCGCGGGGATCGCGAAGTCGTACCTCTACCCCCAGGTCGACGGCTCGGCGACGTACGGCGTGCGGGGCGCGACGAGCACGGAAGAAAACAACGACACGACCCACCAGAGCGGGGTGTACGGGTTCCAGCTGTCGTGGGAGATCGACCTGTTCGGCAAGCTGCGGCGCGGCCAGGAGTCGGCGATTGCGCTCGCGCTCGCGAGCGAGCAGGGCCGCCGCGGCGTCCTGGTGACCCTCGTCGGCGACGTCGCCACGAACTACTTCCAGTTGCGCGAGCTCGATCTGCAGCTCGTCATCGCGCGGGAAACCCTTCGCCTCAACGACGAAACGGTCGTTTATTTCAGGAACCGTCTCGACGGCGGCGTGTCGAATCGCCTCGAGCTCGACCGGATTCAGGCGCTTCGCCAGCAGACCGCGGCGGCGATTCCCGAAATCGAGCGCCAGATGGCGGTCATCGAAAACCTGATCTCGCTGCTCCTCGGCCGGCCGCCGAACCCGGTGAACCGCCAGGCGCTGACCAACACCGAGTTGCTGCCGCCGCCGATTCCACCGGGCCTCCCGGCCTCGCTGCTCGAGCGCCGTCCCGATGTCGTCGAGGCCGAACAGATTCTCGTCGCGGCGAACGCCGATATCGGCGTCGCCAAGTCGCTGTTCTATCCGACCATCAGCCTGACCGGGTTTCTCGGCGGCGTCAGCGGCGATCTCACGACGTTCCTCGGCGGAACCGGCGGCGTGTGGTCCCTGGGCGCCGGCCTGTTTCAGCCGATCTTCCAGGCCGGGCGGATTCGCCGGAACCTCGAAGCGGCCCAGGCGCGATTCGACGGCGCGCTGGCCGGATATCAGAAAGCCGCGCTCAACAGCTACCGCGAGGTTGCCAACGCGCTGGTCACGATCCAGAAGCTGGCGGAGCAGCGCGCCGCGCGCGAGCTGGGCGTCACCGCCCTGCAGGACGCGTCCGATCTGTCTCGTGAGCGGTACGAGTCCGGCCTCGCGAGCTACATCGAAATCCTGACCGCCGATCAACAACTGTTCGAACAGCAGCTGCTGCTCGCGCAGACCCGTGGGGCCGAGTTGCGGGCCCGCGCCGAGCTCTATCGGTCGCTCGGCGGCGGCTGGCAACCGGTGCCCTGAGCGCCGAGGAGCGAACGATGGCGAAAGACGATAAGAACGACGGCAAGAACGGCGGCAAGAACGGAAAGATGAAGCGGAAGAAGTACGAGAAAGAGCTGACGCGTCTGCAGGGCAAGCTGTGTGTGCTGCAGGATTGGGTGAAAGAGAAGGGGCTGCGCGTCATCGTCGTCTTCGAAGGCCGCGACGCCGCGGGAAAGGGCGGGACCATCAAGGCCATCACCGAGCGCACCAGCCCGCGTGTCTTCCGCCTCGTCGCGCTGCCGGCGCCGTCCGACCGCGAGAAGTCGCAGATGTACGTGCAGCGATACATACAGCACTTTCCCGCCGCCGGCGAGATCGTCATCTTCGACCGGAGCTGGTACAACCGCGCCGGCGTCGAGCGGGTGATGGGCTTCTGCACCGACGAACAGTACGAGCGCTTCATGAAGGTGACTCCGGGCTTCGAGAAGCAGATGATCGACGGCGGGGTCATGCTCATCAAGCTCTGGCTCGAGGTCGGGAACAAGGAACAGGAGCGGCGATTCAAGGCCCGCATGGACGATCCGCTGCGTCAGTGGAAGCTGAGCAACATGGACCTGCCGTCACGCGCCAAGTGGTACGAATACTCGCGCGCGCGCGATGCCATGTTCAAGGTCACCGACACGAGCTGGGCGCCCTGGTTCATCGTCCGTTCCGACGACAAGCGGCGCGCGCGGCTCAACGTAATCGCGCACCTGTTGCAGTCGATCCCGCACAAGAAGATCAAGCGGCCGAAGGTGAAGCTGCCCGATCGGTCGCGCAAACATGCGTACGACGACGAGGCGACGCTCGCCCGGCGCCGGTTCGTGCCCGACGTCTACTGACGGATAGAATCAGCGGCATGCCGAACGGCTTCAGATCCCGGAGTCGCGATGCGGCGCGTCTGGGACGCTGGCTCGTGCTGTGCGTCTTCCTGAGTGCGCCAGCCTCCGCGCAGGCGCCGCCGGCGCAGCCTCCGCTCCCGCTGGCGTCTGCCCTGCGGGGCGCGACGCCAGCCGCCGAGACCGCGACCTTCTCCTACGCCAATCGTCCGATCATCCTCCTCAGGGCGAACGTCCTGGGCAGATCCCCGGCGGAACGCGCGGCGGGCGCCCAACGGGCGCTGGACGATCTGATCGATGAGGGCATCACCGGCCCCGTCGCCATCGAGCCCTTCGAAGGCGCGGCCCTGGTCAGCGTCGGATCGCGGGTCGTGCTGGGGCTCACGCCGCTGGACGTGGACAACCTGACGGGGGAGTCCATTGAGAGCGTGTCCGCGCGGGTCGTCGCCCGCCTGCAGATCGCGCTCGAAGAGGCCGCCGAAGGGCGCCGGCTGCGGACGCTGCTGCGGTCCGCAGCGATCGCGTTGCTCGGGTTCGTCTTCGGCGTGTTCCTCTTGTGGGCCATCAATCGGATCCATCGCGCCGTGGCGGGGAAGCTGGTGACCGCAGCCGAGAAGACGGTGACCAGGTCGAAGATCGCCGACCTCGAGGTCCTGCACGGCATGCACATCGTCGAGCTCGAGCGCCGCATGGTGACCGCGGCGAAGCTCGCCCTGGATCTCGTCGTCG
>Ga0157376_10002508_pt1 | contig 12437 bp, 8 predicted proteins | sample M45metaG_FD_121801 | JGI IMG/M metagenome (GOLD analysis project Ga0157376, IMG submission 121801) | Miscanthus rhizosphere microbial communities from Kellogg Biological Station, Michigan, USA - M4-5 metaG | ecosystem: Host-associated > Plants > Roots > Rhizosphere > Soil | place: USA: Michigan... | reverse complement strand
TTGGTCCAGGAAGCACAGGCGCAACCGTTCGACAGACAATCCTCGGATTCGACGCGCGTGGGCCGCATCTGGTCGGCGCGGAAAGCTATGCCGATCTGCGCATCGACTTTGACGGCATCCCGCGGCCTGAATCGTCCGTCAGTACCTACACTGGTGCCTACTCGAGCAACGCCACCTTTCTCCGCCTGCGAACAGTGCACGCCGGCCTCCAATGGAAACACACCGGCGCATACTTCTCGCTCGATCGCCCGATCTTCAACCCAGACTCTCCAACATCTCTCACCGCAGTCGCCGTCCCGGCGCTCGCGTGGTCGGGCAATTTGTGGGCATGGAATCCCCAAGTCGGCGTCAAGCAAACGATCCCGCTCTCCCCATCGCGCGAACTTCAGTTTGGAGCTGCGCTCGTTGATGTAGGGCAGTCGCCCCTCACTCCGAGACTTCCGTACATAAATTCGGCAGGAGCCATACCGACGAGCGGTGAGGCGAGCCGCTGGCCTGGGGTGGACGCGCACATAGCTCTCCTTGGATCAGCCCCGCGCGAGTCCGGAAATCGCATCGGTATCGGAGGCCATGTCGCCCCTCTTCGCGATCCCACCGGCCGCAGGTTCACCTCTTGGGCCGGTATTGCCGACGCACATTTCCTTCTCCCCGCTGGTTTCTCTGTTTCAGCCAATGCGTACCGCGGCCTCGCTCTGGGTGGCCTCGGCGGTGGCGTCTACAAGGACTTTCTCTATCACGTCGAACTCGGCACCGGCTCATACTACTTCCGCCCACTCGACGACGTTGGCGGTTGGGCCGAGCTCAAGCAGGAGCCCAATCAGCGCCTTGAATTCAACGCGGCCCTCGGCCTCGACAATGGCTTCGCGAACGAGCTTCGGCCGTATTCAATTCCGGGCGGAAACTATTATCAGAACCTTGCCAGAAATCGCACCGCCACCGGCAACGTCATCTTCAAGCCGAGCGCATACTTGTTGTTCTCCGTCGAATACCGACGCATTAAGAGCTGGTCGGTCGATCGCGATTGGTCCAGTGATGTAGTCGGTCTGGGAGCAGGATTCAAATTTTGATGAACCTCGCCAAAATAGGAGCATGCACGCTCGCCCTGTCCTTCACAGGTGCGTCAGCTGTGCGATCCGGAGCCGCAGACGAACAGACTGCATCCATTCAGATTCGTATTGCGTCTTCTCAATCCGACAAGTCCCATGCCGTCCCCGCTGTCGCCTGGCTCGAGCCGGAGCCTGGGACTCCTCAAGTTCCGTTCAACACTCACGGGCCATACACACTTCTCCAAAAGAACCGTACCTTCGTCCCCCATCTCCAAGTGATTCCGGCTGGCTCCGCGGTTCAGTTCCCAAATGCCGACCCCTATTTCCATAATGTCTTTTCGTTGTACGCAGGCAAGCGTTTCGATCTCGGCTTATACGAGGCCGGTGCCACCAAATCCGTCACATTCTCTCGCGTAGGCGTCTCCTACATCTTCTGCAACATCCATCCGGAGATGAGCGCCGTCGTCGTTGCTCTCTCATCGCCTCTCTACGGCATCGCAAATTCCGAGGATTCTATCTCGATCCGCAATGTGCCCCTCGGGGATTACACGCTGCACATCTGGGTCGAAGGGATCCCCGAATCAACGCTGTCCGGCCAGACTCGACGCGTTCATATTTCGTCGCAGAACGTCGATCTCGGTGCCGTGACTCTGCCCCTCTCCGAAACTCCAACAACGAAGCACTCCAACAAGTTCGGAAAGCCCTACCCTCCGGTCCCCAAACAGCCCTATTGACAGCGCCTGAAACCTCAGGCCGCTGCGTTCTTCTTCTGACAATCCGGTGACAGAAACCTGACAACTCTGCTGTTGCCGAGGCATACATTTGCAATAAGTTGCAGAGGTCAGAGTGGATGCCCGTACACCCGTTTACTGATGTCGAGAGCGCAATCAACGATATCCGGTCCGGTCGCATGGTCGTCGTGGTCGATGATGAAGACCGCGAAAACGAAGGCGACCTCACCATGGCCGCCGAGTTCATAACGCCCGAGGCCGTCAACTTCATGGCCAAGTTTGCTCGGGGACTCGTCTGTCTAGCGATGACTGCGGAACGCCTTGACTACCTGCGATTGCCCCAGATGACGCGGCACAACACGTCTCTCTTCAGCACTGCATTTACTGAGTCCATCGACGCCGTCGGGCGCGGTGTCACTACTGGCATCTCTGCCTATGACCGCGCTGCAACCATTCTCTGCGCAGTCGATCCGCACACGCGGCCCTCAGATCTTGCCCGCCCCGGTCACGTATTTCCTCTGCGAGCACAGCCGGGCGGAGTCCTCACTCGTCGCGGCCAGACCGAAGCCGCCGTCGACCTCTCCCGTCTTGCCGGACTTACTCCTGCAGGAGTGATCTGCGAAATCATGAATTACGACGGAACGATGGCGCGAGTGCCGGACCTGATCGATTTCTGCAGGATCCACGCCATGAAGATGATCTCAGTGGAGCAATTGATTCGCTACAGATTAGAGAACGATCGGCTCTACGATCGCAATCTCATGCCGGCAGTCCAGGCCTTACCTTACTCCACGGCAAGATAGACTCCAACTCAAGCATGACTCCAACTCAAGCTAGGATCAGAACAGGCTCGCCAATCTCTCCAGCGAACCCTCCCACAGCATCCTGTAGTGTGAATGATCTGAGTCCTCGAGACCGATGTGCGTGAGGCGTACTTTAGTGCGGCCGAAATCCCCCTGCAGCCGAATCTTGACTAGCGAGCTTGTCTCCTGGAATGTGTCTCGCCGCCACGCGAATTGGACCTTCCCTCTTCTCAGGACTTTGTAAGACCCCACAAACCGTTCCTCTCCACCATCCAGCAACCTGTAGCTCACCACAAAGCAATCTGGTCCCATCGTTACTGAGGTGCTTCCTGGGACTGACCCCGGCGCCACGAACCACGCGTCAATATACTCGGGCAGGGTAAGAGCCTGAAAGATCCTGTTTCGATCGGCATTCACGCTCCTGCTAACAACAACCTCGGCACTATGCTCGAAATCTCCGCGCCTCACCCACTCCAGTGGGAGCCGTTCGTAGCGAGCAACAAAATTGCTGGTACTCATCTTTTGGACCTCTGCCTTTGCATGTGCATATTCAGTGCCACGGGTGCCCGATTCGCTGTTTTGTGACGACCCGCTAAACTGTGAGATCAAGAACAAGGTTGGAATTGCTGAGCGCATGGCGTCTTGCAATGACTGCAATCCGCATGCTTGCAATGACTCCAACTAACTAAATTTGACGCATTGCGGCTCCGGTTTCTTGTACTTAGTGACTGTTCGCAGAAGAAATGTCACGAATGGCTCGAAATCGATGACGACTTGAAATCAAGCGCTCTAGAAACAGCCGCTACGCGACTCAGTCGAATTCCAAAATCGAAAGATTACTGGAACTTAAGTAACTTCTGGATCTTCGATCGATAACTCCGGCTCATCGGAACCTGTTCACCGCTTTTGAGTACTACCGTCGCATCGCCGTCAGACTCGTTCTTCACTTCCTTCACGTGGTGGAGGTTCACAATTGCAGAGCGATGAACTCGCAGAAACGACTTCGGGTCCAGCCTGCTCTCCAGGCTTCCAATCGTTTCCCTGAGAAGATGTGAGTCCTTGCCTGTGCAGATTCGCACGTAATTCTCCTGCGCCTCGATCCACCGAATGTCGTCCACCGAAAGAAACAAGATTCGTCCGCGCGATTTGAAAACCATTCGCGTCGCGTACCGTTCTTCCTCCTGCTTCTTTGAAGACCCATTCTGGGCCGGATCGCCTGTGATAAGTCGCTCACGAACGCGCTGAACGGCAGCCTGAAGCCTCTCTGGAGTGAAAGGCTTCAAGAGATAGTCGATCGCGTGTATCTCGAAGGCCCGAACTGCATATCGATCGTTTGCCGTCACGAAGATCACGTGGGGAAGGATTCGATTTACATCGGATGACAACTGCTCGAGTACGTCGAATCCATTCATGTCCGACATGCGAATATCCAGAAATATCAGTTGCGGATCGGTCAGTCTAACCAGTTCGATCGTCTCGGCCGCAGTCGCGCATTCACCCACAATCTCGACGTCATTGATCTCCTTCAACAATTGCCGTAGCTTCTGTCGGGCCAGAACTTCGTCATCTGCAAGCACTGCGCGAATCATCGTGTACCAAACCTTGTCAGCGGTGTCTCTTCGGCCTTGGAGTACTGGAGAGGAAGAACGATTGTCACGCTTACATTTCTCTGATCGATCTGGGCGATCTCGAAAGTTGCATCTGCGCCGTAGTGAAGATTGAGCCTTGCCTGGATATTCCGTAAGCCGACACCTCGCCGACTGCGCTCGTTCAGTCTCGGAGTCAACCCGATCCCACTGTTCACCACGCAGATTCCCAGTTGATCTCCATGTCGCCGTCCTTCGATCGTCAGGATGCTGTTGGCATCTGTCTTCGAAATGCCGTGTACGTATGCGTTCTCAACAATCGGTTGCAGAAGCATGCTGGGGACCAGAGCGTCATACAATTCCGGATCGCAGCTCACCGACTGCGTCACTCGTCCCGCATAGCGCTGGCCCTGCATTCCGAGGTACAACTCGATGAAATCCAGCTCCTCGCGTAGCGACACCAATTGCGATTCGCCTCTCTCCAGCGACAAACGGAGCAGGCAACTTAACTGTTCCAGCATCGTGTCGGCGGCTTCCACGTCACTTCGCATCAAGCTCGAAATGCTGTTCATCGTGTTGAAGAGAAAATGCGGATTCAGCTGCATACGCAGAGCGGCGAGCTGTGCATTAGCAAGTTCAATCTCCAACGCCGTCTTGGCCTGCTCCTGCTCTCGGAAGCGCTGGTAATATCCGACGCCGCGAAAGAGTAGGAACGCGCACCAGAAAATCAACATGTTATCCAGCAGCTCGGCATATACATACATAGAAAGCCGCTGCCAGTAGGACATCTCCTGATGATTCAGTGGCAAATTCCGGAAGATCAAAACAAACAACATCTGCTGAGCGAGGCTGATAACTACACTTAGCGGCAGGAACACAGCCAGGATGGTGACTAAGTTGGACCTCTGGATTTTGGCGCCCATAAACTTCCAGAGAAGCCAGCACAGCGCGCCCCATACCAGGAATTGAAAGCCCCATGACTCAAAGAAGATCGGTGCAGCCATGTGGTAGCCCATGTGACGCAGGCTTATCCACTCCTGAAATGCAAAAAGAATCCCTACAAGAACCGAGCTGGTAATAAAAACCGCCGGGTTCATGAACGTTGGTGTATTTTGACTGCCTGTCCGCACGCGCACTCTCCGTTGCGCTCCTTGTCCGCGTTAACTACGGTTGAAAAGTCTCTGCCGGCAATTCTTCTGACTCGCCGACCGGAAACATCCGCCCTGCGTGTAGGCCATCTTCTGGATAGGCCAATGCAAAAGTGGGGAAATCCTTATCTCCGCTCGGATATCGGACAAACTCAAGCCGGCGCTTGTGGCTCGTCATCCAGTCAGCAGCCTTTTCATTCAACGCTTGTATACGCACATCGCTGAGCGTTGGTTCCAGGGCCTGAAGATCGTTCTTCACCATCTTTGCTGCCGCATCACCCCCCTGCAGTTGTGCAATGCGGAACTGTAAATAGGCAGTCTCTGTGTCCTTCGGCACGCCGCGTCCTTCGCGATAGAGGACGCCAAGCACAACTGTCGATTTCCAGAATCCCTGTGTTGATGCTTCCTGAAGCTGCTCCAATGCCTCCTGCGGCGTTGAGAGGAAATCTCCCTTCCTCACAAGCCGCAACGCAAGTTCGTGCCTTGCTGCCACATATCCGGCCTTCGCTGCATCGCGCAGAAGCTTGATCGCCCGCTCCTCGTCGTCTTCACCGGGCTGTCGGAGAAGCAGAAGTGCAAGCGACAGCTCAGCCTGAGGATCGTGCCTCTTCGCTGCGACCTCAAACCAGTGCTTCGCCTTGTCCAAGTCCTTCGGAAGACCGACACCAAAGTAGTATGCATCCGCCAGGAAGCAAGCTCCGGGCCCGCTTCCTTTCTCCGCCGCTGCCCGAAATAGCTGCGTCGCAAACTCAGGATCCTTGCGCACGCCCACGCCCCACGTGTACGCCACCCCAAGATTCACTTTGGCCTCTACGGAGCCACTTGCCACTGCGCGCTCGAACCACACCGCGGCGCGCGCAGGATCTCGCTCCACGCCAATCCCCGCCTCATAAAAGAATCCAATTTGCAGTTGGGCAGCCGGATCTCCAGAGTTCGCTGCCTTCTCGTACCAGTAGGCCGCTTGCTTCTCGTCCCTCGTTACTCCGCGTCCCGCAAAGTAAGCACCCGCAAGTTCGATCTCCTGCTGAATCGAGCCCTTCTGTGCCCCCGCTTGAATTCTTGGAATGTCCGGTTCAACCGCACTTGCGCTGCTTGCTGCAGTGAACGTCAGTGCCAGTGCCCCGGCTGTGCAGAGAGAGACTCGTGCAAATGCACGACGACGAAGAGTGCACTTCATACTACCTCCATCTTGTATGAGACCAGCGTGACGCGTTGAGTTGAGGATGGCCGCCTGGAGGCGGACCGCGCGCAAAAAGGGGAAGCTACTCAGTGCTCGTTGCGCTTAAGCTAGCAACTCGCTTGCGCAGAAATGTCACCTTACTGCAATGTGATCGTCACTAGTCGGTTTCAACTTCGTACTAACGGATGACTTGCTGCGGCTCTGGTACTGTTACTGGTAATTCATAGTCCGTAACTCTGAGCTACTCGGCTATCTGAATCCTGCGGCAAATTCCAGAGGTAGCGAATCATCGCTGCTCTGAAGCAGTAACAGCAATTTGTCTGCCGTCTTCGCACTGGGGAATGCGATCAAGCTATCGAGGATGTCCCGGAGAGTCTCAAGCAAATGCGCGGAAGCTCTCAATTCGATGACGTTCTCTAGACTTTTGCGTTAACAAACCGTCATCACGCCATACGCGCATCACAGAAGGTGTCCGCCCCGCCTACGGGGAGGCTGGCTGGATCCTTCACCCATTCGTCCCAAACTGGCCGCAGTTCGTCACAAAATGTAGAAAGTCTCGAACACATCCCTGGAACTCGTGCGTCGTCAAGACAACCTCTCGGACCTCGCAGAGCTGCGATTGGTCAATTGCAACAGCGATTTGCAGTCACTCTGTACGTTTGAACCGTTCGAAATCTTAGGGTCACCTGCACCCGGAGTTGGTGTTCGGATTCGGACAAGTGAGTACGAAACCGAACAAGACCCTCGAAGGGCTAGACAACTTGTCACTGATAACCCCTATGAAATCAGCCCATGAGCCGTTCGAGAACAATGGCATCAAAGTTGCCAAAGCCATTCCATAGCAGCAGCGGCTTTTCCTGTTCCCGGAAGTCTTCTAAACATTATGTTGTGAGGCATGCATGGCTATCCAGACCTTGATTGCTGACGATGAATTGCTCGCCCGCCAGAAGCTCCGCCAACTCCTTCGCGGAGAACCCGACATCGAAATCGCCGGCGAAGCCTCCTCCGCGCGCGAGGTCTACGAACTCGTTCAGGAAACCACTCCGCACCTGCTGTTCCTCGACGTCCGCATGCCCGGGATGGATGGTCTCGATGTGATCGCGGAGCTGTCTATGCGCGCTTCAATCAAGCTTCCGCGGGTGATCCTTACTACGGCATACGATCACTACGCCTTGCGGGCCTTCGAATTGAATGCGACCGACTACCTCCTTAAGCCCTTCACGGCGGAACGCTTGCACTCAGCAGTCGAGCGCGCGCGCGACCAGATTTCCGCCGGCGAGCGCCAGCCAGATCGCAGCCACTCAGACGAGACTAAGTCCGGACCATACACCGGGCGCATCGTCTTCAAGTCCCGCGGCCGCATCCTCTTTCTCCCCGTTTCCGATATCCGTTGGATCAGCGCGGAAGAGAATTATGTTCGTATCTGCACTGGAGCGGAGACGCATCTCCTGCGCGAGACCATGACATCGCTCGAGCAGCGCCTCGATCCCAAGCTCTTTCTGCGTGTTCACCGGTCTGCGATTGTGAATCTTCGCTACGTCAAGGAAGTTCGCAGCGAGTCGCGCGGCGACTTCATGGTCCATCTCGTCAACGGCCAGAAGCTCGCAATGAGCCGCAGTTATCGTGCGCGCATCGGCGATCTGTTGAACCGCAGCTAAACCTGATAACTCGCAATAAGAATCAAACCAGTTAGTCGCCCCTCCTGGAGAGATCCGGAGGGACGACTAACTGCGCCACTTCCGTGAGCGGCACTAATAGCATCACCCGACTCTCTACATAGCATGTCAGTATCTCGCGTTCATTATTTTCGTAACTGAATGGTGCTTGTCTAAATACATTTCTTGTCTCTTCATCCCAGATCCATTTCCCCGAGTCGTCGTAGCGGCACGCTGCTCCAACCCTGTTTTCGGCGTTTCATCCTCATAATCTCCTCTTCGTCACATTCGAGCAGCCGGTCATTTGGTTACGTGGTCAAATCGGATGACTTGGTGCAGCAGATGTACCCCCGTAAGTGAATGCACGCACACCAGGTGCCATACGTACGTTTTTGTGCCATCTCGCCATCATCGCGATTTTGCACTTTCGAGGAGGTCAGAATGAAGGTCAGAGCCATCGTGACCGCGCTGTTTCTCGGCGTGGCAATCACACTTGCTGCGCATCATGCTTCCGCGCAGGCCACCACTGCAGCCATACACGGAACCGTGACAGATCCTGCTGGAGCGGTGATTCCAAATGCAGAGGTCTCTGTGCTGAATACCAGCACTGGAATCTCAACGAAAACGAAGTCCGACAACGGCGGCTACTTCAAATTCAGCCAGCTCCAGATCGGCGGACCATACATCGTCACCGTTGAGTCCCAGGGCTTCTCCAGCTACGCCGCCAAGGGAATCCAGCTGAATGTCAACGATGATCGCGAAGTCGCCGCGAAGCTCTCCATCGGCTCCACAGCCCAGACCGTAGAGGTCACTGTCGCCAGCGCACAGGTTGAAACCACGGAGACGCAGCTCAAGACCGACCTTCTCTCCGACACCATCACCCAGATGCCCCTGCTCGGTCGGGATGCCACGACTCTCCAGAAATCTGCTCCAGGTGTTGTAGAGGCCGCCGACCGCTTTGGCGGCTTCTCTGCCAATGGAGCCCAGATCGAACAGAACAGCTATCTCCTCGATGGCGCCGACGTTAACGACTCCGCCATTCAGGTAGAAGGTGTCGCCGTCAATCCTGACGCAGTCGGCGAACTGGCCATTGTCACCAGCACCATCAACCCTGAGTACAGTCGCAACTCCGGCGCCATCATCAATCAGGCCCTCAAAACCGGAACAAATTCTTTTCACGGCAACGGATTCGAGTTCTATCGCGACACATTTCTCAATACGCGAAGCTTCTTCGATCAGGGCGGAGCGCCGCCGATTCATCAGCATGTCTATGGCGGTACCTTCGGTGGCCCTATCCTGAAGAACAAGCTGTTCTTCTTCGCCGCTTATCAGGGAGCCAAAAGCGGATTAGCAACCACCACCCAAACACAGGTGTTCTCAACAGCACAGCGCAATGGCGATTTCAGCGCCGACCGAAACCTCGCCACTGGTGCTTCAAACTCGACGATAGCGCCAGGTACTGTTAACGGACTTTCGGATAAACCGATACCGTTCGCCCTCGCCGGTTGCGCGGCCGGAACACCGTGGAATATGTGCCCCGGCCTTTCAACCGTGAACATCCCCACTTCTGCGTGGGATTCGGTCGCCTCAGGGCTCTTCAACAAGTACGTCCCAGCTCCCAACTCCGGTTCTCACTATAATTTCGCGGCTGCCGGAAGTACCAAGAGCGACCAGGGAATCATTCGCCTTGATTACCACCTCACAGCCAATGACACGTTCTGGTCCTCGGTGCTCTTCCAATCCACTCCGTTCTCCAGCGACCTTCCCTTCGGTGGCTCTACGCTGCCTGGCTTCGCCATGACCAACGCCGAGCATTTCAAGATCTTCAACGCTGACTACACTCACATCTTCAATTCGCGCATGATCAATGACCTGCGCGGCGGCTACTTCCGATTCAACTACGCTGCCGTCGAGCCGGCCCAGATCATGCAACCTAGCTCCGCTGGGTTCAACATCACACCTCAGGCGCCTGGCGCTGGCCTGCCGGTGATTGCGTTGAATGGCTATTTCAATCTCGGCTTCAGTTACGAGGGTCCGCAACCCCGCCTCGACTCGAACCTTCTTGGTCAGGACATCTTCACCTTGGTTCATGGTAACCACAGCATGAAATTCGGAGCCACGTTCGAGCAATTTGGAGTAGACAATCCCTACAATGCCGACAACGACGGGCTCTATAGGCTGAACGGCAACGGAGAATTCTCTTCAGGCGATCCCGCCATTGACTTCGTCCTTGGTATCCCGGACCAATACACCCAGACGTCAGGCAGCGCAATCGCAGCCATTTCGCGCGAATACTATGCATTCGCTCAGGACAGCTGGAAGATGACTCCTGATTTCAATCTCAACTATGGCATCTCCTGGGACGCTGAAACCCCGTGGGCAAATCACCAGTTCGGCGGCATCGCCATCACCTGCTGGCAAAATTCCAGTGCAACGTCGAATGTTCTCCCTGGTGGCCCTCCGGGACTCCTCTATCCCGGTGATCCCGGCTGCACAAATTACGGCCTCGCTACCGTGAAGTGGAATCACTTCGGCCCGCGTCTCGGATTCGTATGGTCTCCAAGCGCTGGCCCCTCGGGTTTGGTCGGCAATTCCGGTGGCCACGCTCTCGCCATACGCGGCGGCATCGGTGTGTATTTCAATCGTGACCAGGAAGAGGAGGCACTTCAGAATCTTTCTGCTCCGCCGTTCTTCTTCTCATCGATCGGTGCAGCCGACGTTGGTGGAAGCCCATCACTTGCTGACCCGTTCACCGATGTCGCGGGCAGGCCCGGAGCCTCCAGAGACAACCCATTCCCCTATCAACGGCCATTGGCCGGTGCCACACTTGATTGGGATAACAACTACTTCGCTCTGGATCTGAGCCAGCCTGGCAAGAACTACTTGCCGTCGTATTCCTACAACTTCAACCTCAATGTCCAGCGTGCTATCGGCACCAAGATGGTCGCTCAGGTCGGATACGTGGGTTCACTTGGTCGCAAGCTGGCCCGCACCTACGAGGGTGACCCAATCACTCCGCAAGGGCACTCCGCATGTCTCGCTGACGCAGTCTGCTCTGACAATCTCGCGCAGGTGCACCTGTTTTTCCCGGAGTACACAGCTCAGCCGGCAATCACGTCGAATGGCTTCCCGTGGTATCTCAGCGTCGCCCAGCAGGGTTCCACGGGCGCCTCGAGCTACCACTCGCTTCAGGCAAGCCTTCAGCAGCAGCTCTCGCGCGGACTCTACTTCACCCTCGCCTATACCTACTCCCACGCCCTCGACAACTCGTCAGGCTATGAGTCGTCGTATGGCAATGGAACTCCAAACGGCAGCGGCGCGCTCAACGGACGCGGCGTAAACTTTACGCCCGGCTTCGAATACCTGAACTACGGCAACTCCGACTACGACGCCCGCCATCGGTTCGTTGCCCTATACACCTACGAGATTCCGGTATTTGCCTCGATCCGTGACAATTTCATCCTCAACGAGCTTCTCGGCAAATGGCACATCGCCGGAACCACGGCACTGCAAACAGGCTTCCCAGTGACCATCTCTGAAGCCGGCGCCTACAACTCCGGTTGGTGCGACGCTTACACCTACTACGGCTGCGGCGACACTCCCAATCTCAGCAACTTCCATGTTAAGAAGTTGGATCCTCGGAACGGAGACAGCGCCAATGACAACGGATACTTCGACACTTCGAACTTCACTGCGCAACCGGACGGCACCTTCGGAAACGTCGGTCGCAACTTCTTCCACGGTCCCGGCTACAACTACACCAATCTCCAGCTCTTCAAGGACTTCCCTCTGGTGAAGGACGGACACGTCTACGTCCAGCTTCGTTTGGAGTCCTACAACGCCTTCAACCACACAAACTTTGCTCAACCAGATGGAAATTTCGGCGACCAAGACTTCGGCAAGATCAAGGGAGTCATTCAGCCGGCGAACTTCGGCGTTTCATCTGGCGATCCTCAACCCGGGCGCGCAACGCAGCTCTCCGGCAAGATCTACTTCTAAGGGATCCCTTGCAGACCGATCCCCGGCGGCGCAGATTCACTCGAGTCCGCGCCGTTCCTCTTCTTCACTCCGCATCGCGCACGCAGCGAAATCCCACCGTCCCCGACCGGTCGTAGCTCTCGCCCATCATCAGCAGTTTGCCGTGTTGTGTGTTCTTGTATGCCTGCGGGAAATACCAGATCGATCCCACTGGCCTGTAGTGGCTCCCGCCCCTCAGAATCGCAGCGCGCGTATGCTCGTCTACATATTCATCCGTCCACTGCCAGACGTTCCCCACCATATCCATCAC
>Ga0157376_10002505_pt1 | contig 12440 bp, 7 predicted proteins | sample M45metaG_FD_121801 | JGI IMG/M metagenome (GOLD analysis project Ga0157376, IMG submission 121801) | Miscanthus rhizosphere microbial communities from Kellogg Biological Station, Michigan, USA - M4-5 metaG | ecosystem: Host-associated > Plants > Roots > Rhizosphere > Soil | place: USA: Michigan... | reverse complement strand
TGGTTCCGCATCGACCCCGGCTTCGCGAATGCGAGATCTTCCGTCACCGTCGTCGCGCGCGATCCCGAGCATCTCGACCTCTTCGTTACCGGCAACGACGGCGGCGTGCATTCGGCCTACTGGAGCATGGCGAGCCCCTGGTCGTCCTGGTTCAGGATCGACGCCGGCTTCGCCTCCGCCTGGTCCGCGGTCGCCGCCATTGCGCGCGACGCCGATCACCTCGATCTCTTCGTCACCGGCAACGATGGTGGCGTGCATTCGGCTTACTGGAACACCGCGAGCACCTGGTCGTCGTGGTTCCGCATCGATGCCGGCTTCGCCGCCGCGCGCTCCGCGGTCACCGCGATCGCCCGCCATCCCGATCATCTTGACCTCTTCGTCACGGGCAGCGGCGGCGCCGTCCATTCGGCGTACTGGGACTCGGCGAGCACCTGGTCGGACTGGTTCCGGATCGACGCCGGGTTCGCGATGGGCCGATCGGCCGTCACGGCGGTCGCACGCACTCCCGACCATCTCGATCTCTTCGTGGCCGGCCAGGACGGAGCGATCCACTCCGCCTACTGGGACGCAGCCAGCACGTGGTCGAACTGGTTCCGCATCGACAAGGGCTTCTCCAGGGCCCTGTCCGAGGTCGCCGCCGTCGCGCGCCGGCCCGATCAACTCGACCTCTTCGTCCTCGGCACCGACGACAGGGTGTACTCCGCCTGGTGGGACCCGGCTCCGGGCGTGCTTCGGGGCGTTTCGATCACGTTCGACACGCACGACGACAAAAGGGAACGCCAGAACCTCGTCAACGTCTACGTCCGCAATCGCGAGGCCAACTCGCTCACCCCCCATGCCACGACCGACCACCTCGCCAACTACCTCGAGCTGCAGCGCTACGGACCGGGCGGCGACCTGAACCAGGGCGAACGCAACCCCTTCCTTGCCTATGGCTACGCGCTCGGTTTCAGCGACGAGTTCGACGATCCGTCGTCGCACACGTTCGACCTCGTGCTGGCGGCCGACGACATCGGCGTGAATGACGTCGTGATGCCGCAGATCGACATCCACATGCTCGCGAACGGCGACGACCAGTGGATCTTCGACTACACCGTCACGCTCACCTTCGACGACGGCCCCGTCACCTTCAGCTCCACGGTCGACGGCGTGACCGGCATCGTCCTCGACCAGGACAACCGCAACCACTCGGGCATTGGCATCGAGAATCCCTTGCGCTCGATAGCCCCGGCTGCCCTGCCCCCGCCCGATACCGCCGCCGTGCTCACCAAGGTGAGGCTGCGCCTAAGCACGCACAACGACGACAAGAACGAGGACACCCGCCTGAACGTCCACGTCACGAATCGGCTCAGCGCCGGTGCGTTCCAGGACATGGCGATCGGGCTCGACCTCTTCCACGATCAACGCTTCCCTGAAAGCGGACCACGCGACGACCTGTACCGCGAATTCATCTGGTCGGCCGAGGACAACACGCTCATCTCGCGCTCGATCCGGCTGGCGGAGATGGTGCTGCCGATGGTCTACATCGTGATCGAGCCGAGCGAGAGCGACCGCTGGATCTTCGACTACCAGGTGACCTTCGAATTCACCGACCCGGGCAGCTTCGGCGGCAAGCCGCTGGTCTTCACGTCGCAGACCAGCGGCGTGGTCCTCGACCAGGACAACCGCAAGCACGCCGGCGCCTATCAGGGCGACCCCTTCCCAACGGCCGCGCCGCCGACGGCACCACGCCTTACTCGCCAGCCGGTCGACATGACAGGGGACCGCGCCAAGGTGATCTCGATTCCGTTCCTGAGGCGCAAGCTCGACGAGTTCATCAACGGCCGGAACGGTGCCGACACGAGCGCGGCCTCGCCGCTGCAGCGCATCCGCCTCGGCTCGACCCTGGGCTATCCGTACCTGCCGTTCATCGACCCGAACAACCCGATCCCGCTGCCCGCGAGCTACCTCGACATTCAGTCGCTGGCCAATGGCGGAGACGGCCAGGTGCACCGGGTCCGCCACCCGCAGGATCTGGGGCCGTTGAAGAAGTGGATCGGGATCGCCGACAGCTACCTCGGCGAGATCGAGAGCGCCACCTTCCAGATCGGCATCGAGACACTCGCGAGCCCACCTCTCACGCTCGGCATCGCGTTCCGGCCGGGCGGGTTCGTGTGGAACAACGCCGACGGGGTCATCGACATACGCCAAATGGCGATCACGCTGAAGCTCACCCTCGAGAAGACGACGATCGTCAACCGGTTCACGCAGAGCCACACGGTGGTGGACCTGTTCGCCTGGGCCAAGGAGCTCGAGGAGATGACCGTCACAGAGGTGCAGATCGGCGTGCTAGCGGCCAAGCACTATAAGGGGACGTTTCTGCACCAGCCGATTGACACGGTCACCACGGACGATCTGCTCGCCGGCCTGCTCGACCAGGTGATCCGGGTCGACCTCGAGACGAGCAGCGCATTCGACGGCCTCATCCGGTCGACCATACGGGACAGGATCCACGGGAAGCTCCTCGACGTCGACCCCATGTCGGGCCGCTCGGCCCGCGACGGCCTGAACTCGATGGTCACATCCTGGCTCCTCGGCGGCGTTGCCGACGACGAGCTCAACACCGACGACAACAACATCGTCATCCACGGCGTCGGGCTGATCGCGGCCAACCCGGAGCTCGCGATACCCGAGGACGTGATCGCCCTCGACTACGAGGGTCCGAGGAACGTGTTCGTGCCCGAAGCGCCATCCGGCTGGCCGGCCTCGGCCGCCGCCGACTTCTCGCCTTCGGTGCTCGACAACATCGACCACATCGTGGTGCTGACGAAGGAGAACCGGTCATTCGATCACCTCCTCGGCTACCTGAGCCTACCCGTGGACCAGGGAGGAATGGGTCGAAGCGAGGTCGACGGGCTCACCGGCAGCAAGTCGAACGAATGGCGCGGACAGGTCTACCCGCCGGTGAAGCTGGAGCGGACGCGATTCGTTCCGGGGACGCCGAACGGCTACGAGTCGGTGCACCACACCATCAACGGCGGCCGCATGGACGGCTTCGTCGCGGCCTACGGACCCGGCGTGCGCAACGAGCTGGCAGGCCAGGCGATGGGCTACTACAGCGGCACGGCGGTGCCGGTGTATGACGCCCTGGCACGCGACTTCTCCATCGGGCACCGCTGGTTCTGCAGCCATCCCGGGCCTACCTTCCCGAATCGCTTCTACGAGCTCACCGGCCGGCCCAACCTCGACGCCCGCGGCTTCTGGGAGCTCGAGAACTCGAGCCCCATGCTGCCGGTCTTCACGCCGACGATCTTCGATCACCTGAACGGCGCCCGCGACCCAGTGTCGGGCGCGCCTGTCACCTGGCGCTACTTCGAGAACAGCTACTGCACGCTGCGGTTCTTCCAGCGCTACACGTTTGACCATGAGCATGTCGTTGCCATCGACGATCCGGCCGAAGGCTTCTTTGCATGCGCGCAATCGGGGCGCCTGCCGAGCGTGGCCTTCATCGACCCCCACTTTGTGGACTACCCGCCCGGCAGCAACTGCGACGAGCCGCCCAGCGACATCGCCGACGGGCAGGCGTTCGCGCAGCGGATCGTCGAGGCGGTCGTGGCCAGCCCGGCCTGGCCTCGCACGCTGCTGCTGATCGTCTACGACGAGCACGGCGGCTTCTACGACCATGTGCCGCCTCCTTCGGCCGCGCGCGTGTCGCCAGACTTCCCCGTGACGACACTGGGCCTGCGCGTGCCGGCGCTGATCGTGTCACCCTGGGTCGCGGCCGGCAGCGTCTTCGGCGACGACAACGGCCTCCATTTCGACCACACCTCGATCCTGAAGACCATCGTCCGCCGATTCCTTCGCTCGAATCCGCCATACATGGGCGCGCGCTACGCTGAGGCGAAGGACCTGTCGACCGTTCTCGCCGGCGTGCGGCGCGAGCCGCAATTCCTGCCCTTCATCCGCTACGGCCTCCAGTACGCGAGGTCGGGGATGATGCTCGACGCGGGCTCGCTCGACCCGGCTCCCGGAAGCACACCTCAGCAAGCTCGTGCCGACGGGAGCATCGTCCAGGACTTCTCGTTCGAGGACGCCGGTGATGGGTCGGTACGGGTTCGCAGCCGCGCCGGTCGCCTGTACCTGGCGGCGCCCGACCCGGCTTCGATTGTCGTCGTCGCATCGCCAACCACGGCGGGCGCGACATGGAAGATTGCCCCGATCGGAGACTCGGTGCTCGACCGCCGCCTGTTCACCATCTCGAATCCGAGCCATCCCGGCCTGCTCCTGCAACCGGCACGCCCGGATGACGCCCAATCGCCGCTCGTCCTCGGCGCGGGCGGGACGACGGGCACGGTGGGGCTGGGCCGCGCGCAGGCGTGGCGCATCGCCAGTCCACTGCTGGGCGACGATCAGGTGACGACCCGTTAACTCACGACGCTGTACTTTCTGGCCAGGCGAGCCCTGCGTAGCTAGACATCATGGTCGCTGCTTAGCCAAGTTCATGTTCTGTTCTGGGCGCAGGACGCGCACTCGACGTGCTGCAAGGACCAACCATCAGGCGATTTCAAGGCGGTATCTTGAACGACGGCTCAGGCGGGGAGCGCGAGTCCGACGCGGCTCCAGGGAACTGCCGCTCGAATGGCATCCAAGTTACCTTCCACCTGATCGTCGGGAACAACTCCATGGCCGGGTGCCGCGAACTCAAAAGACTCATTGATGTGGCCGCGGCGGCTCAAGTGACCGCAATGTGCACGGAACCCTGAATTCAGCGCGGCCCCATGACCGAACGCAACCGCTGCATTGCAGCAAGCTCCGGACACAGAGCTGAACGACCGCGGTGGATCGAAAAGCGGTCCTTGTCATGCGGGCGTGGATGCTGCCAGTTTGAGTCCCTGCCGCAAGTTCGAACTGGCTTTTTCGGCAGGGGGACTCATACTGGCTTCCCGAACTTACCTATGAGCGGGGTTCGGCGTCCGGTGGACAACTTGATCTCACGCGCCGCCTAGCGCAGACCAAGTAGGGGAACAAAATGCCTCCCAATTGAGCAGCAGATTTCGGCCCCATTCATCGTCCGTTTGATTGATGATCTGGGCTCGGCCGGCGCGGATCGACCGAGAGCGCGAACAGGGCCGTCCGCAACGCAATTTGGTGCTGTTTGATCGCAAAATCGGCCGCTAGCCCAGTATTTGTCGAAGCGGAGTGGGTTTCGGGGAACACCAAGGGGAAGGAAGAAACGACCCCGCGCGCGAAAGCCTTTGCTGGTGCGGGCCGCAGCCCGATGTTCCCCTGAAGAGCTCGCCCGGGACAAGGACGAGCCGGAAAGCAAGTAGCCGGCGAATCGATTCGGCGGGGTCGTGGCCGTCCCGCTACGCGACTGGCGTGGACGCGATGCTTCTCGTGCGCGGCTCTTTCCTTGGCATCGCGGGGTTTGACCACTCGGTCTATGCGGCGCGAAGATCATCTACACTTTTCTCATGTGGGGTGTTCTGCGGTTCGCGATCGCGTGTCTGTTGGCTTTTGCCTTGCCGTTGCAGGGTGTGACAGCCGCGACCATGATGGTCTGCGGCACGGCGCAGCGTAGCTCCGAGGGCGAACACGCGCATCGGCATCACATCAATGCGCCTGCGCCCGAAGTCCATTCGCACTTCACGAGCGACGTCCATGAGCACGCGTCGCATATGCATGCGTCGGGCAATGCCAGCAACGACAAGCCTTCGTCGTCCAAGGTCTCCCACAAATGCAGCGTCTGTGCATCCTGCTGTGTCGGCGCCGCCGTTGCCGCAGACCCCCTTTCGTTCGTCCCTGTAAAGCTGACTGATCGGTTCCCTTCCCTCGCCCCGCGCAGTGTCGCTGCCTTCGTGACCGAAGGGCTCGAGCGACCACCTCGACTGCTCCTCGCCTGACGCGTTCTTGACGCGGCGTCGCGCCTGCCCGGCGTGGCGCCGTCGTCCCCGCCGTCTGCTCCCGGGCGTGTTTGCCGAAGGCCACGGCCCCGGGGCTTCTCGAGGATTCCCATGTCATCGAACACCTGCGCTGCCGCATTGGCGGTGCTGCTCGCCACAGCGGCACTTGCCGTTGCCGCCGAGCAGGCGGAGTCGGCGCGACTCCCAGCGTCTGCGCCCGCTACCGCGGCCGCTGCTCCCGCGTATCGCTCGGCACTCGAAGGGTACCGGCCCTTCAAGGATCAGCCGGTCACGTCCTGGAAAGCCAGCAACGACCTGGTAGGAAGGATAGGAGGCTGGCAGGCTTATGCGCGCGAGGCGCAAGGCGGCGCATCGGCCGACAGTGCTTCCTCCCCATCCAGTGCAGCTCCGGCATCACGCGCCGCTAGCGGCCATGCGGGGCACGAGAAGCCATGACGCTCGCCAGCCGTTCTCGGGTCGCCGGCAGTCCGGCCGGTATGACGCGTGCCGCGCTTGCCGTCCTCACCCTGGCTGCACTGGCGGGCTGCGCCAGCACCTCGATCGACGAGAACTTCGCCGATGTGAAGACGTCCATGCACGAACGCCTGGGCGCAGAGGTGAGGTGGCTCACCACGGACGAGGCACGTCAGCAAGCGCAAGCCGATGTCGACGCCATCCTGGCAGGCCCGCTCGACAGCGAGGATGCCGTGCGGATCGCCCTGGCCAACAGCCCGGCCCTGCAGGCGATGCTTTACGAAGGGGCGGCGACCGCCTCTGCCACGGCGCAGTCCGCTCGCCTCCCCAACCCGGTGTTCGCCTTCGAGCGGCTGGCGCGCAACCAGGGCGGGGCAAGCGAGCTCGAGATCACGCGCACCCTGAGCTTCTCAGTCGTCGATCTTCTGTTGCTTCCTTCCCGCCTGAGGCGGGCCGACTATCAGCAGCAGAGCACGCGGCTGGTGCTCGCATCGGGCGTCGTGCGCGCCGCCACCCAGGCCCGCGAGGCCTGGGTCCATGCCGTCGCAGCCCAGCAGTCGGTTCACTACGCCGAACGAGTCAAGGCCGCCGCGGATGCGAGTGCCGAGCTCGCTCGGCGCATGCAGGCGGTGGGCAACTTCAGCAAGTTGCAACGCGCGCGCGAGCAGTCGTTCTCCGCAGAGGCTGTAGTCCAGCTGGCGCGCTCGCGGCAGGCTGCCCGCAGCACCCGCGAGGCGCTGGTTCGCGCCCTGGGCCTGAGCGACGCGCAGGCGGTGGCACTGCGTCTGCCGGATCGCCTCCCCGACCTTCCGGCCGCACCTAAGGATGAAGCCAGCGTCGCCCAGCTGGCGATGGAGCAACGGATCGACGTACGCATGGCCCGTTCGCAGCTCGAGTTCACTGCCCAGGAGCAGGGTCTCACGCGCATCACCAGCTTCGTCAACGGCCTGGAGTTCGGTGCCAGCCGAGTCAGCGAGACCGGCTTGGCGCCGCAGACGGGCTTCAATGTCGAAGTGCCGTTGCCGATCTTCGATTTCGGCGATGCCAGCCGCTCACAAGCCGGGGCGACCTACATGGCCGCACTCCATCGCGCCGCCCAGCTGGCGGTCGACGCGAGCTCGCAGGTGCGAGAGGACTACGGTTCCTATCGCACCGCGTACGACGTCGCCCGGCACTATCGCGACGAGATCGTCCCGCTGCGCAAGGCCATCGCCGAGGAGAACGTGCTTCGCTACAACGGCATGCTCATCGGGGTGTTCGAGCTTCTGGCCGATGCGCGCGAGCAGATCGCCAGCGTCATGCAGGCCATCGACGCGCAACGCGACTTCTGGCTGGCCGATGCCAACCTCCAGGCCACCTTGATCGGTCGGCCCTCCGATGCTCGACCGGTGTCGACCGGCGGCCGCTCGTCGGCCGCGGGGAGCGCCAAGGCCGCGACCCACTAGCGATAGAGAAGATGACAACGCAAAGACGTACGTTCCTGAGCCGTGGCGCGACCGCGGGGCTCGCCGTGGCTGCCGCAGCAGTGAGCAAGGTGGCGATGGCCGCGCTCCCCGAGCCTGTGCTTCAAGCCAAGCCGGACACCATGCCACCGCTGGTGCCGCGCAACGGCCGACCGTACAACCCGGTGGTCACCCTGAACGGCTGGACCCTGCCTTGGCGCATGAACGCCGGTATCAAGGAGTTCCATCTCGTCGCCGAGCCGGTGGTGCGAGAAATGTCGCCGGGATTCAAGGCGCACCTCTGGGGCTACAACGGCCAGTCGCCAGGGCCGACGATCGAGGTCGTCGAAGGCGACCGGGTGCGAATCTTCGTCACCAACAAGCTGCCCGAGCGGACCTCGATCCACTGGCACGGGCAGCGCCTCCCGAACGGCATGGACGGCGTCACCGGGTTGACGCAACCGGCGATCGAACCGGGCAAGACATTCGTCTACGAGTTCGTCGCCCGTCGCCCCGGCACCTTCATGTACCACCCGCATGCCGACGAGATGGTGCAGATGGCGATGGGAATGATGGGCTTCTGGGTCACGCACCCGAAGGCCAGGCACCCGCTCATCGACGAAGTCGATCGGGACTTCGTCTTCCTGCTCAACGCCTACGACATCGAGCCAGGCGCCTACACGCCCAAGATCATGACGATGCTCGACTTCAACCTCTGGTCCTGGAACAGCCGCATCTTTCCGGGCATCGACTCGTTCAACGTGCGTCAGGGCGACAGGGTTCGCATCCGCTTCGGCAACCTGACGATGACGAACCACCCGATGCACCTGCACGGCCACGAATTCGTGGTGACCGGCACGGACGGCGGCCCGACGCCGAAATCGACACGATGGCACGAGGTGACGACCGACGTCGCGGTGGGCCAGATGCGCCAGATCGAGTTCATTGCCGAGGAACCCGGCGACTGGGCGTTTCACTGCCACAAGAGCCACCACACGATGAACGCGATGGGCCATGACGTCCCGACAATGATCGGCGTCGACCATCGCCAGGTCGTGCGCGACATCACCCGGCTGATCCCCGACTACATGGTCATGGGCGAGCGCGGCATGTCGGACATGACCGAGATGGAGATGCCGCTGCCCGACAACACCGAAAAGATGATGGGCGGCCAGGGACCGTTCGGATCGGTCGAGATGGGTGGCATGTTCAGCGTCGTCAAGGTGCGTCCGGACCAGAAGCGCGGCGACTACGGCGACCCGGGCTGGTTCAAGCACCCCCCGGGGACGAACGCCTTCGAATGGGCCGGCGCCCTGGCGGAACCGGCTCGCTTCTCGTCCGAAGGCGGGCAGTTGATGCCGCCACAAGCCAAGCCTGCTCGCGACGTCGAGGTGCGCATACGCAAGCCCTCGGGCAATTCCGGCCACTCCGGTCACTGACTCTATCTCTGCAAAGGAACCAGCGATGAATGCACCGTTGAGCAGACTGGCACTGCTCGCCTTCCTGGCTTGCGTGCACCCCGCGTGGGCGTCGAAGGGTGAACCCGGGCATACCCACGGACCTGCCGACGCGATTGGCGTCGCCGGCAAGGCCAGCGAGGCCAAGCGCACCGTCAAGGTCGACATGAACGACGCGATGCGCTTCGTGCCCGCCAACTTCGAGGTCAAGCAAGGGGAGACGGTGCGCTTTCTGATCACCAACTCCGGCCGGGTCAAGCACGAGTTCGTGCTCGGCACGGAGAAGGATCTGAAGGAGCACTACGAACTGATGAAGAAGTTTCCCGAGATGGAGCACGACGAACCGAACATGGTCACCGTCGACCCGGGCAGGACAGGCGAAGTCATCTGGCGCTTCACCAAGGCGGGCAAGGTGGATGTCGGCTGCCTGCAGCCGGGACACTACGACGCCGGCATGAAGGCGGTGATCAGCGTGGGTAAAGGAGGTGCACGATGAGAACGACCGTCCGTCATCTCCTTGGCTCGTTCCTGATCGCCTGCGCGGTGGGCGCTCTTGCGCAGGCTTCGGCTCCTGCCGACACGATTGCGATGACAGCCGGCGAAGTCCGGAAGGTCGACCTGGAGACGAAGAAGATCACGCTCCGGCACGAGGAGATCAAGAACCTCGGCATGCCGCAGATGACGATGGTGTTCCAGGTCAAGGATCCCGTGTTGCTCGATAGAGTCAAGGCCGGCGACAAGGTGCGGTTCACCGCCGAGAAGGTCGGCGGTGCGTACACGATCACCCATATCGAAGAGGCGAATTGAACATGCGTGCACTTCTCCTTGTGCTCCTGCTCACTCTCGCGGGCCCGTCGTACGCCGAACTGATCGAGATCGCATGGGATGGCCAGGGCGGATTCGAACGGCAGGTGCGCATCGCGCCGAAGGGCTTCGTCGAGCTCTGTGGACGTCTCCGGCCCGAGGCGACGGTTCGCTGGCAGTTCGACGCAGACGCGGCAACGAGCTTCAACATTCACTTCCACGAAGGCAAGGCCGTTCGCTACCCGGTGAAGGAGGAGAGCATCTCCAAATCGCGAGGAGTGCTCGAGGTCAAGAGCGAGCAGGACTACTGCTGGATGTGGAGCAACCCCTCGGGCAGGCCGACGACCATGACCATTCGTCTTGACCGATGAGGCGCCGACTCGGCGGCAGGTTTTTTGCGGCCGTAGTCACGAGAAAGCGCTGGCCGATTCGGGCGCACCGCTTGGCTAGCGGGCAAGCCACCGTCGGCCAGCATTGCACGGGGAAGATCGAGCTCGCGCATTCAGTTTGACTTGCATCAAGTCTCGAATGCAGGCCACCCGTACATTTGCCCGTAAGGGATGTAATCGGCGTGACCTTCATCCTTTCTGTTCATCGTAGTCACTCGCCCTCCGCTCGCCTTCCGCGACTGGTCATTGGAGATTCACATGAAGAAAGTCCAACTCCTTTCGCTGGTCGTCATGCTCGTGGTATCGGCGAGCGCCGCTGTCGCCCAGGGATCGGCCGCCTCGAGGCCCGCTGGGGCAGCGATGTCGCCTGCGGACTGCAGCAAAGCGGCCCAGCAAAAGCACGATCACGCCGCGGAAGGCGGCAGAGGCACGCCGCACATGCAGGCGCAGCCATGCCCTCCGGAAACGTCGGCGTCCGCTGCTTCTGCTGCAACGGCCAAGAAGAAGTCGAGCCACAACCACCAAGCTACCAAGTAGCCTCGTCGTTGCCATCGGCGGCGGACACGGCACCACTCTTAGCGGCGGGTCGAGGGGCCAGTTCCTGAGCGCTCCCCGTTGTCGTTATGAGGCTGGCTCACGCCTGCACGGCGCGACGTCAGCCGAGAGATAGGATGCGGCGGGTCGGACATGCCCCAGCTGCCACTGTGGCCAGCAAGTAGGAGCGCCGGGGTCCCTCCGGCTGCGGTGACCTCTCACCTGCAGCAGCACCCACCGCGTGTCGCGGTCTTGGTAGCCTGAGTGGCAGGCGCCGCATTGACGACCGGCGTATAGCCGGCCTCTCTGATGGCGTCCGCGAATTCGCTGGCATCAGCCTGGGCCGTCTCGATCTGCACCCGGTGCGCGGCAAGGTCGATCTCCACCTTGGCGCCATGGTCGACGGACCGCACCGCCTTGGTGATGGTGGCGGCGCAGGGACCGCAGGTCATGTCGTTCACTTGAAACGAAATCATGGTTCTCTCCAGAGAAACAGGGGGATGGACGTACTTTCAGCGTTGCCACTGTGGGAAGGTCAAGACGCACCCCGCGAAGTACAAGAAGACAGCAGGCGAAAGGCGTGTAAGGTATTGACCTTACCAGCGTGGGAACCTTGAAGATCCAAGAATGTCCGATGACCGCGCTGCAGCATCCAACATGAACACCCCGTCGCCCTCCGGTTTCCGCCCTGTCAAGCTGCAGATCAAGGGCATGACCTGTGCTTCGTGCGTCATCCACGTAGAAAGAGCGCTCCAGGCCGTACCGGGCGTCGCAGACATCAGCGTCAACCTTGCGACCGAAGAGGCCCACGTTCGCGTCGGGCCTTCAGTCGCTCCGGACGCGTTGGCGGCGGCAGTGCGCAAGGCCGGCTACGACGTCGCGACGACTGAAATGGCCCTGCAGGTCGAGGGAATGACATGCGCGTCGTGCGTCTCCCGGGTGGAGAAGGCGCTGCTGAGCGTGCCAGGTGTCCTCAGTGCTTCGATCAACCTGGCCACGGAGAAGGCAACCGTACGGGCGTTGTCGACGGTGCCGCTCCCCGCGCTCGAGGCTGCGGTAGAGCGGGCGGGCTACGCCGCAGTGGGGGTGAATGACGATAAGCCGGCAACAGCCGAGGCTCTGCCGGATTGGTGGCCCGTGGCGGTCGGTGCGGTACTCACCCTGCCGCTCGTCATGCCGATGATCCTGCAGATCTGGGGTGGCCACTGGATGCCTGACGGCTGGGTGCAGCTCGCCCTGGCGACGCCGGTCCAGTTCTGGCTGGGATGGCGCTTCTACCGCGCCGGATGGCGGGCCATGCTTGCCGGGGCCGGCAACATGGACTTGCTCGTGGCACTCGGCACGTCTGCCGCCTACGGGCTCTCCGTGTATCTCCTGTTCAAGCACGCTGGGCACGGCACGCCTCACCTGTACTTCGAGGCCTCGGCCGCGGTCATCACGCTGGTGCTGCTCGGCAAG
>Ga0157376_10002501_pt1 | contig 12448 bp, 10 predicted proteins | sample M45metaG_FD_121801 | JGI IMG/M metagenome (GOLD analysis project Ga0157376, IMG submission 121801) | Miscanthus rhizosphere microbial communities from Kellogg Biological Station, Michigan, USA - M4-5 metaG | ecosystem: Host-associated > Plants > Roots > Rhizosphere > Soil | place: USA: Michigan... | reverse complement strand
GCTTTCTGCGCAAGAACGGCCCGCCGATGAGCGACCAGGCGACCATGACGTCGCGGTTCTGGCGGCACGGGGACATTCTCACCGTGCTTGCCGTGGTCGACGATCCGATCTACCTCGCCGAGCCGCACATCGTGACGAAGAGTTTCGGCCTCTCGACGACGCCCATGCTGCCCGTCGGTCCGCCGTGTGTGACGACGTTCGAGGGCAAGCGGCCGGGCGAACCGGTGCCGCATTTCGTCCCCGAGAAGAATCCCTTCGTCGACGAGCTGACGAAGTTGTACAACCTGCCGCGGGCGGCCGTCCTTGGCGAGGCCGAAACCCTGTACCCGGAGTACAGGAAGAAGATCAAGGCCACGTACGTGCCGCGCGAGCCGTGCAAGACGGACTGCGGGGCCCCGCCGGCGCGTTGAGCCACGACGTACAACACAGCGCACACGGAGCACGCAGAGTTCTCGGGTAGCGCATGAACGTCCGCCGCGCCGTTTTCAGCGTCTGCGGGACCGTGTTGATAGGCGTCTCTCTTCCTGCACAAGTCATCTCGACGGAGGACCTGCTGGCGCGCGGCGGCCGGTACGTCGAGGACCTCGAAAAGCAACTCGCCGTTGTCATCGCCGACGAGACGTACGCCCAGGAGCTTTGGGCCAGGGGCGCCAGGCAGATCGCGAGCCGGACGATCAAGTCCGAAGCGCTGTTCATGGAGCTGCCGAACGAGGACATCTGGCTCTTCGTCCGCAACGTCACGATGGTGGACGGACGGCCCGTCGCGGACAGCAAAGAACGTCTTGACCGGGCACTGGCGGCGCCGGGCTTCGACTACGTCTCGAGATTGGGCGCCATCGACGCGGAAAGTGCCCGCTACGACATCGGTCACGTCTGGCGGACCACCGGCTATCCGACCCTCGCGCTGCGGTTCCTGCTCCCTGGATATCAACCGCGATTCGTTTTTTCGTTCGATGGGACGGAAAAACTGGGTGGTGAATCCACGTCGCGGATCAGGTTCGTGGAACGGGACGGCTCCAGCGTGATCCAGGTCAACGCCGCCAACGTCCGGTCTTCGGGAACGCTGTGGCTGCGGCCGGACGACGGGGCCGTGGTGAGAACCAGCCTGGAGCTCAGGCTGCCGTCGAGCCTGCGCGTGTCGATTGTCGTCAACTTTCAGCGCGATGCCGCGCTGGGCGTGTGGGTGCCCGTCCGGATGGATGAACGCTACGACGAGGTCGATGGGGGCTCGACGAGGTGTTCGGCGCGGTATTCGAATTTCAGGCGCTTCGAAACGTCGGGCCGCCTGATCCAGCCGCCGGCGCGTTGAACCACGACGTTGAACGCAGAGATCGCAGAGATCGCAGAGATCAATCGAATCTTCGAAGATCGGTTCCTCTGCGTCCTCGGCGTGCTCCGCGTTCCACGTCTGGTCTCGTTATTTCCAGCTGGCGATGGCCTTGCCCTGCGGTGAACCGGGACCGAACTCGAACATCTCGATCCTCAGGCCGTTCGGATCCGTGGCGTTCGAGACCGACGAGTCGTCCGGCCTGACGCGCACGTCGTCCACCATCACGCCGCGGCTCTTCAGGGAGGCGACAACGTCCTTGAGGTTCGCCACGTGGAGGCCGAAGTGGTTGAGCCCCGGCCGGCGGTTCGCGTTGGCCTGCTGGATCTCGACGAACGTGTTCTTGCTCACCTGCACGTACGCCAGTTGAGGTTTCCCGGCGGCGTCCTTCACCGTGAACGCCTCGCGGAAGCCCATCTTCTGGGTGTAGAAGGCCATCGCCTCCTCGAAGTTCTCGACGGCGAAACCGACGTGGTTCACGTAGTTGTCGCCGGGGAGCTTCTGATCCTGCGCCGACCCCGGCGCGATCCACAGACCCAGCAGGATCCCCACCACGAAAACGACTGAAGTTCGCATGCTTTGACTCCTCTCGGGCCGGCTGCCGACTGCTGACCGCCGACTGCGCAGTATACGCCCTTGACTCGGGTACCGGCTCCACGTAATGCTTCACGGGCAACTTTCGACGATTTCCCCAACCACACGAGGCGGAGCGAACATGGGAGCGAACTTCGGAATCGCGGGACTCGACTGGCAGCAGCGCGTCAACTGGGATCGCATGCGCAAGTACCGGCTGGAGCGCGCGCGCGAGCGCATGAAGGCGCACGGGCTCGGCGCCATGATCTGCATGTACGACGAAAACGTGCGGTACCTCACCGGCACGCTGACGCCGGGCTGGAACCGCCTCAAGCCCGGGCTGCGCTACGCGATGCTCTGCGGTGACGATCCGCCGGTGCTGTTCGAACAGGGCGACCTCGGGTTCCAGAACGAGCGCCACTCGCCCTGGATTCCCAAAGAAAACGTCAAGTGGTCGTACGCCTGGATCAAAGGCGCCGCCGGTCCCGCGTCGCGCCAGCAGGTGGGCAAGTTCACCAAGGCCGCCCTCGAGCAGATGAAGAAGAGCGGCGTCGCGGGCATGAAACTGGGCGTGGACTTCGTCGACATCAACATGATCGCCGCCTTCAAAGAGGCGAACATCGAGTGGGTGGACGGCATGAGCCCCATGATGGAAGCCCGGGCCGTCAAGAACGTGGACGAGCAGGAGTGCCTTCGCATCGTCGGCGCCATCGGCGACGCCGCCCACTGGGAAACCATGCGGTTCCTGCGCCCTGGTGTCACCGAGAACCAGGTGACGGCGCACATCATGCAGTTCCTCTACAACATCCCCGGCATGGAGGACGTCGAGGACGTGATCGTGTCGTCGGGACCGAACACGTGGCCGAACTGGCGCAACTTCTCGGATCGCATCATCCAGCCGGGCGACATCGTGTTCATGGATCTCGCGGCGCTCACGTGGAACGGCTACAAGTCGTGCTACTACCGGACGTACTGCGTCGGCAAGGAGCCGAGCCAGGAGCAGAAGGACGTTTACGCGACGGCGCTCAAGTGGCTCTACGATTCGATCGGCGCCGTGAAGGCCGGCACGACGACGCGCGAGATCGCGTCGAAGTGGCCGTCGGCCCAGGAAGCGTACGGCTACAAGGAAGAGGATCAGGCTGCGGCGAACCTCTGGGGCCATGGCCTCGGCCTCGCGCAGTACGATCCGCCGGTCATCTCGCGCATCTGGTCGCTCGATCACCCGATCGAGATCAAGGCGGGGATGGTCTTCGCGCTCGAAACCCAGCACGGCAAGATGTTCCGCTGGGGCGTTCGCATCGAAGAGATGCTGATCGTCCACGAGGACAGCGTCGAGATCATCTCGAACTTCCCGGTCAAGCAGATCACGGTGGTCGACCCGATTCCGGGATATGGGGACCACGTCAGATGAAAGTTCAAAGTTGAAAGTTCAAAGTGGACAAGTAAAGTTCGACGTCCACTTTGAACAACTTTGAACTTACTTATCCACTTTCAACTTTGAACTTTTCCACTTGCTGAACTCTCTTCTGGTTCCCCTTTCCTCCCCTGAGGCGGCCGACGCGGCCCGTTTCGGTCCAAAAGCCGCGAACCTCGCGGCTCTTGGCCACGCGGGGCTCCCGATCCCGGATGGTGTGTGCCTCGACGCGGCCGCGTACCGGCTGCAGCTCGAGGCACTCGGCCTCGAAACCTCGGCGCGCGGGGCTTTTGCCTCCGAGGATCACGCGGAAGCCCGGCGGCACGCGCTGCGGATGAAGCTCGAGCTGCTGGAGCAGCCGATTCATCCGGCAGTACTCGAACCCCTGCTCGAGGCGTGGCGGGAGCTGGTTGCGCGCACCGGCGGAGCCCTCACGGCCGTGCGATCGTCGGCGCTCGTCGAAGATCGTCACGGCTCGAGCTTCGCCGGCCAGTTCGAAAGCTACCTGGGCCTCGAGGCCGAATCCGAATTCCTCACCGCCGTCCGCGCGTGCTGGGCGGCGCTGTGGTCCACGCGGGCGCTCCGCTACATGGCCACGCACGATCTGGATCCGGCCGACACCGCGATGGCCGTGCTGATCCAGCCGCTCGTCCGCGCAAAGGCGTCGGGTGGCGGGCTCAGCCGCACCGCGGGCGGCGAGATGCTGGTCAGCGCGACATGGGGACTCGGGTCTTCCATCGCACAGGGCGAGGTCACGCCCGACCGCTACGAGATCAGCCAGGAAGGCGAGCTGCTGCGCGTCGCCATCGGGCAGAAAGATCATGCGGTCGCCTGCTCGCATCTCCGGGCGCCGTCGACGGAAGCGGTGTCGCAGGCGCGCGCCGCCGAACCGTGCCTGGACGAGGCGCGCGTGCTGCAAATCGGCGGTTTGCTGCGGCGCGCCGAGGAGATTGCCGGCGCTCCTGTCGAGATCGAGTGGGCGCTCGACGAGGACGAATCGGTGGGCGTCAGGATGCTGCAGGCGCGGCCGCTGCACCTGCAAGCCGCGCACGTCCCGGACGAGGTCTGGCTGCAGCACCCACGCCTGAGCGGACACCCGGCGGGGGTTGGCTGGGGAGCGGGCCGGGCCGTGGTCATCAACTGCGAGTGCGAGATCGGGCGCGTCGCGCCGGGCGATGTGCTGGTGACGCGTGTCGGCGGGCCGGCTCTCAGCCACATCCTGCCGCGCGTGGCCGGCGTCGTCACGGAACGCGGCGGCAGTACCTCGCACATGGCGTCGCTCGCGCGCGAACGCGGCGTCCCGATGGTACTCGGCGTCGCGGACGCGACCCGCCGGATTCCGGACGGGGCGCAGGTTGCCGTGGACGGTGTCGCGGGAATCGTTCGCTGGATGCGGTAACGCAGCGGCCGGCTTCAGCCGGCCGTTGACCGTCCGCCTGAAGGCGGACGCTACGAGACGTCAAGAATTGGAGATCGCCATGACCCGTGGACTCGTGCTCGGTCTGCTCGTTGCCGCTGGCGCCCTGTCGATGGCGGTCGCCGCCGCCCAGGCGCCGCAGGCGGGGCTGTCGCCCGCCGCCGTCGCCGCCACGAAGATCGAGAAGGTCAAAGACAACCTGTTCATCATCACCGGCTCGGGCACCGCGAACCGCGACGCCTTCAGCGGCGGCAACACCGCCGTCTTCGTCACCGACGCGGGCGTCGTCATCGTCGACACCAAGCTCGCGGGCTGGGGTCAGATCATCCTCGACAGGGTCCGATCGGTCACCGACAAGCCGATCACCACCATCATCAACACGCACACGCACGGCGACCATACCGGCAGCAACGCATTCTTCGGTACGACAGTCGATACCATCGTGCAGGAGAACACGGCGGCGAACATGGCCCGGATGGACGCGTTCAAGGGCGACAACGCGAAGTTCCTGCCGAAGCGCACCTACAAAGACAAGCTGTCGATCGGGGCAGGGAAGAACCAGATCGACCTGTACTACTTCGGCCGCGGCCATACCGACGGCGACACCTTCGTTGTCTTCACGGCGCTCCGGACCATGCACATGGGCGATCTGTTCCCCTGGAAGGACGCGCCGTTCCTGGATCGGAGCAACGGCGGCAGCGGCGTGGCCATGCCGCAGACGCTCGACAACGCGCTCAAAGGCATCAAGAACGTCGACACCATCGTCGGCGGCCACCAGCCCCTTGTGCAGTGGAAGGACCTGCAGGAATATCAGCGGTTCAACGCCGATCTTCTCGCGGCTGTTCAGGCGGCCAAGAAGGCGGGCAAGAGCGTGGACGAGGCCTCGACGTCGATCAACCTGACGACCAAATACGCCGGCTACGAGTCCGCGCGCACCAAGGCCGCCATCCAGGCGATCTACGACGAGCTCGACAAGAAATAGCTAGCGCGCCCGATCGAGGTCTTCGATCCCGCCTTGCAGTCTCCGCGCGGCACGTTCGTTCAGCTTGCCGATCACGATGAAGGAGGCGGCGAAGATCGCCGCGGCGCCAAGGGCACGTAGCCAGCGGTCGGGGTGCTCGATGAGGCGGCCGATCAGGATGAGCGCCCACGCCGGCACGAACGGCAGCAGATACCACCACCACACGCGTCGAAGCAAGTCACGCTGACGCACGAGCTCCGCGCGGTGAAAATCGAGGCAGTCCTTCAACCCCAGGTCGGACGGCATGGACCGCACCGTGCCGTATCTGTGCAGGTGATAGACGACGTACAGCGTTCCCAGCACCATGAGCCCGGCGCCGATGATCACGACGACATTCTTCTCGCGCAGTCCCCAAGCGATGCAGGCAACCAGGACCACCACGGCTGCCGCGTACTCGCGCAGGTTTCGCCGGTCGCCTCTGTTCTTCAGCTTCAAGGCCCGGGCGCGCGTGTCCTCGAGCTTCATACGCACCTCCTCCGCCGGCTGTTCCTGCCAGAGCCGGTTGAGATCCTTCGTATCCTCAAAGGCCATGATCGACACCCTGGTGGAATCGCCGGGACAGAATCTGCTTGATACGGTGCACCTTGGTTGCAACGTTGGCGGCCGACAGACCGGTGATCTCGCCGATCGAGGCCGCGTCGATGTCTTCGAGATAGAGCAGGATCACCCGGCGGTCGAGCGGCTCGAGCGTCTGCACGAGCGCCAGGAGCCGTTCGAGGGCCAGGTGACGCTCCACCGCGCGCTCTCCATCGTGGGCGTCCGGCCTCGACGCCAGCGCGTCGAGGCTGACGAGCGCGGGACCGTTGCCCCGCCGGCGCAGGATCTGCGACGTGACGACGTTGTGCGCGACACGGTACACCCAGGTTCTGAGGGAGCAGCGGCCGTTGAAGCCGGCGAAGCTCCGCCAGATCGCCACGTGGATGTCCTGCACGAGGTCGCGGCGTTTGTCCGCGTCAGGCTCGTACGCCCGAGCCAGGCGTTCGATGGCTGCGCCATAGCCGGAAGCGGCCTGCTCGTAGAGCGCGTCCTGGCCGACGGCGGTATCCACCACTCAGTAAGGTAGTCGCTGAAGAAGGAACTGTCTTACAATACGCCCTCTCCCGAACGTCCGGCTGAAGCCGGACGCTACGAATAAGCAGAATACGTATGTGGCGAGCTCGCCTCACCGCCCTCCTGTTGCTTGCAGGTATCCTCCTGCCGGCTGCGCCCCGGATCTTGGCGCAGCACGAACCCACGGCCGATGATGTCGCGGAAGGCGAGCGGCTGTTCACGTCGACCTGCACCGGCTGCCACGGCGCCGAGGGCGACGCGGTGTTTGGCGTGGATCTCGGGCGCGGACAGTTTCGCAATTCGACAACAGACGACGACCTCGTCCGCACGATCAGGAACGGCCTCACGGGGACGGCGATGCCGCCGAGCACCTTCACGGACGAGCAGGCCCGAAACCTGGTGGCGTACCTCCGATCGCGCGTGTCCACGCCGCTCTCTATGGTCCCGGGAGATCCCGGCCGCGGCAAGGCACTGTTCGAGGGCAAGGGCAAATGCGTCACCTGCCACCGTGTCGAGGGTAACGGCTCGCGGTTCGGTCCGGACCTGAGCGACATCGGTCAACTGCGGAAGGTTCCGGAACTGGAGCGCTCCCTCGTTGAGCCGGGCGCGGAGATTGTCCCCGCCAACCGGATGCTGCGCGTCGTCACCAGGGACGGTGTGGTGACCACCGGCCGGCTGCTCAACCACGACACCTTCGCGGTGCTGCTGATTGATGCCCAGGAGCGGCTCCGATCGTTCGCCAAGGCGAGCCTCAAGGAGTACCGGTTCGTGGATACCTCGCCCATGCCTTCTTATCGGGACACGCTCAGCGCCGACGAACGCACGGACGTGGTTCGATACCTCGCAGGGCTCAAAGGGATGCAGGCCAGATGACAACAAGAACAACACGCACGTCGGGCCTGCTCCTGCTCCTGCTGCTCGCGACCGCCGTCCCGAAGGCGCAAGTCACCTTCGAGCGTCTCCTGCGCGCCGACAGGGAACCTCAGAACTGGCTGAGCTACTCCGGCACGAACCAGAGTCAGCGGTTCAGCCAGTTGACGCAGATCACGCCCGAGAACGTCAAGAACCTCGAGCTCCAGTGGATCTTCCAGGCGCGGTCGATCGAAAAGTTCGAAACGACCGCGCTCGTCGTGGACGGCATCATGTACACGATCCAGGCGCCCAACGATCTGCTGGCCCTGGACGCCGCAACGGGACGCACGTTCTGGATGTACTCCTATCGTCCATCCCAGGAGTCGCGGCCCTGCTGCGGGCGGGTCAACCGCGGCGTCGCGATCCTCGGCGACACGCTGTTCATGGGGACGATCGACGGGCATCTGGTTGCCGTCGACGCCAAAAACGGCAAGCCGATCTGGGACGTGGCCGTGGCCAAACCCGAGGCCGGCTACGCCTTCACGCACGCGCCGCAGATCGTCAAGGACAAGGTCATCGTCGGCACGGCTGGCGGCGAGTACGGCATCCGCGGCTTCCTGGCGGCCTTCGACGCAAAAACGGGCAAGGAGGCCTGGCGCTTCTACACGATTCCCGGACCCGGGGAAGTGGGCCATGAGAGCTGGGCGGGCGACTCGTGGAAGCGCGGCGGCGGCTCCGTGTGGGTGACGGGCTCGTACGATCCCGATCTCAACCTGACGTACTGGGGCATCGGCAACGCCGGGCCCGACTACAACGGCGACGTCCGGCTTGGCGACAACCTGTACACGTCCTCGGTCGTGGCGCTCGATGCCGACACCGGGAAGCTGAAGTGGCACTACCAGTTTTCACCGCACGACGAGTTCGACTACGACGCGGTGCAGGTGCCGGTGCTCGCGGACATGACCTGGAACGGCGGCCCGCGCAAGGTCATGCTGTTCGCCAACCGCAACGGCTTCTTCTACGTGCTCGATCGCACCGACGGAAAGTTTCTGCTTGGGAAACCGTTCGTGCGCGTGAACTGGGCGGATGGCTTCGATCCGGACGGCAGGCCGAGGCGGGTTCCCGGCCAGGTCCCGACGGCCGAGGGCACGCTCATCTACCCAGGCAACCAGGGCGGCACCAACTGGTACAACCCATCGTTCAGCCCGCGCACAGGTCTTTTCTATATTCCGGCCTGGGTGAACTACTCCTCGATCTACGTCAAGCGGCCCGCCGAGTTTGCCGAGGGCCGGGGGTTCAACGGCGGCACCGCGCGCTCGACGGTGCCTCAGGGACTGCGCGCCGGCCCGGTGGGTTTTCGAACGGAAGAAGAGGGCTACGGCGCCGTTCGCGCGATCGATCCGCACACCGGCGATCTGAAGTGGGAATACAAGATGACGGAGTTCACCCAGGCCGGCATCCTGACCACGGCGTCCGATCTGGTCTTCACCGGCGGCAACGACGGGTACTTCTTCGCCCTGAACGCCCGCACAGGCGCCCTGCTGTGGAAGTTCACCGCCGGCGGCGCCGTCGTCTCCGGGCCGATGACGTACTCGGTCGGAGGGCGTCAGTACGTCGCGGTCGCGGCCGGCAGCTCGCTCTTCGCGTTTGCCCTGAGGCAGTAGTCAACTAAGGAGGCGAAATGAAACCAAATGTTGTCGTGGGTGTGGCGGCGTCGGCGTTCGTGGTGTTTCTCGGGATGGCGATGCTGACTGCGGATCAAAACCGCCCGGGCCAGATGTGGGACCGGGATGATGACCATGACCGGGACGCCCGAGTCCAGGCCGGGCTGAACTACGCGCGCCAGCAGGGGATTCACCTGAACCTGCAGCACCGGAACCGCGAGGTCGTTGGACTTGGAAGCTACCTGGTCAACGCGGTCGGCGGCTGCAACGACTGCCACACCGCCCCGCCGTTCACGCTGGATCCGATGCTTGGGCTCGGCGCGCCGAAACAGATCAACAACGCCTGCTACCTCGCAGGAGGCCAGGTCTTCGGTCCGCCGCCGTTCGGTCTTCCTCCCGCGTCCCCCGTGTCGCGCGACATCACGCCGTTCGAGGACGGAAAGCCCGCGGGGCTGACGTTCAACCAGTTCAAGCATGTCATCAGGACGGGCGAGGATCCCGATAATCCAGGCCAGGTCCTCCGAGTGATGCCGTGGCCCGTTTACCAGGCCATGACTGACAGCGATCTGCGCGCCATCTACGAGTATCTCTCCTCCATTCCGGCTATCCCGAAGGACACATGCGGAGTCCCGAGCGTGTAGCGGCGTCTGGTTGCGCGAGGGCCGATTCATCGGATCGGCTCTCGCACCGTCCTCGTGTTCGATCCAATAATCCGCATTTCTGACGATTCTGCCGCGAAGTTCGCACGGAATCGTGCGCGTCAGTATTGACGCGGGTTTCCCCTGTTCCTACTATCTGTCAGCTTTGCAAACACGCCCCTGGTAGCGCGGGCCTTTCAGGCCCGTGTCGCGGTCCCGACGCGTTCTCTCAAAGGAGAGCACATGAACAGTTTGAGACGGGTCTTGCTTCTGTTGACCGTACTCGTCGTCCTCCCGGCGTCGGCTTATGCGCAAGCATCGATCAGCGGCGTGATCAAGGACGCCTCCGGCGCCGTGCTGCCCGGCGTCACCGTGGAAGCCGCCAGCCCCGTGCTCATCGAAAAGACGCGCTCGGCCGTCACTGACGGCACCGGGCAGTACCGCATCATCAACCTGCTGCCCGGCAAGTATTCGGTGACGTTCACGCTGGCGGGATTCAGCACGATCAGGCGCGAGGACATCGAGCTGACCGGCGGCTTCAATGCCACAGTCAACGCGGACCTGAAGGTGGGCGGCGTCGCGGAAACCATCACGGTCAGCGGCGAGACACCCATCGTCGATACGCAGAGCATCCGGCGCCAGACCACGATCAGCAACGAGCTGATGACGGCCATTCCGACGGCGCGATCGTGGGCCGCAACGGCCCTGCTGATTCCCGGCATCGTCACCATCGGCGGCGGCCCGACGGACATTCAGGTCACGCCGCAGATGACGGTGTTCGGCGGCGCCGGCGGGCGCAACAACGAGGGCCGCATGCAGGTGGACGGCCTGAATGCGGGCGCCGGGCTCGGCGGCAGCGGTGTGTCGACCTATGTGGCCGACATCTCGAACGCACAGGAAGTAGTGACGACCACGTCCGGCGGCCTCGGCGAAGCCGAAGTCGGCGGCCCGTCGCTCAGCATCATTCCCAAGAGCGGTGGCAACACCATCAGGGGCGCCGCGTATCTCTCGGGCGTCAGCGGCGGGATGGTCGGCAGCAACTACACCGACGCGTTGCGCGTGGCCGGCCTGACCAGGCCTGGACAGCTGCTGCGGCAGTGGGACTACACGTTCGGCATCGGCGGTCCCGTCATCAAGGACCGCCTGTGGTACTACGTGACGGCCCGCGACGAGGGACAGTACCGCTCCATTCCGAACATCTACCCGAACCTGAACGCCGGCGATCCGACCAAGCGGCTGTACTCGGCCGACAAGACCCGCGAAGTGCGGGGCGCCGAAAGCTGGCGGCTCTACGTCGTGCGCATGACATACCAGGCGTCGGCCCGGAACAAGTTCAACGTGCACTGGGACGAGCAGCACCCGTGCAACGGTTCGACGTTCACGACCAGCGGGGATGGCTGCCGGAATCAGCCGGAGACCGAGGCTGTTTACGGTCCGCTGGGACTCGGCGGCCTGACCTCGACGACCTCACCTGAAGTGGGTGGCTACCTGTACGACCACCCGCGTGTGCGCCTGGTGACCTGGTCTTCGCCGACGACCAATCGCCTGCTCTTCGAAGCAGGGTTCGGCGCATACCAGGCGCCGTTCGGGCCTTACGAGAGCCCGGGCAACACGACGCGGCCGCTCGCGCGCGTGACCGAGCAGTGCGCGGCCGGATGCACGGCGAACGGGGGCATCCCGAACCTGATCTATCGCTCGGCGAACTGGGGGCACAGCTGGGACGCCCAGTACACCTGGCGAGGCTCGATGTCGTACGTGACGGGCGCCCACAACATCAAGGTCGGGTACGGCGGCGTCGCGCTGGTTTCGGATCTGGAGAATCACACGAACGATCTCAACCTCGCGTACACGGTCAGCAACGGGACGCCGATCTCGCTGTCACAGAGCCTGCTGCCGTACACCACGAGCTATCGGACCCGCAACATGTCCTTCTACGGTCAGGACCAGTGGACGCTCGGCCGCATGACGCTCCAGGGCGCCCTGCGCTTCGATCGGAACTGGAGCTTCTCGCCCGCGCAGCAAATCGGGCCGACGAACTACCTGCCCACGCCGATCAGCTTTCCGGAAACGCCCGGTGTGACCGGCTACCTGGATATTTCTCCCCGCGGCGGCGTCGCGTACGACCTGTTCGGGAACGGGAAGACATCCGTGAAGGTGAACTTCGGCAAGTACCTCGAGCCGACGAGCAACAACAACAACTACATCCTGTCGAACCCGATCGGCCGCATCGCGACGACGACCACGCGCAGCTGGACCGACACGAACAACAACTTCGTGCCGGACTGCAACCTGACAAGTCCCGCCCTCAACGGCGAGTGCGGCGCGATGAGCGCGCAGACATTCGGCACGACAGCCCTGACGACGGCCGCCATCGACCAGAAGATTCTGCATGGCTGGGGCGTCCGGTCCAATGACTGGCAGTTCGGCGTGTCGATCCAGCAGCAGATCCTTCCCCGGGTGTCGATCGAAGCCGGTTACTTCCGCCGGTGGCT